>JAEEGL015774869.1_pt1 | contig 75684 bp, 56 predicted proteins | sample 9134231 | NCBI WGS metagenome assembly JAEEGL01 (sample SAMN16246548, study PRJNA631951) | gut metagenome | biome: gut microbiome; feature: rumen; material: fiber-attached | host: Bos | place: Iran: Karaj | collected 2018-10 | reverse complement strand
TGGGCAGATTCCGAGCTTGGCTGGCCGGTGCACGCAGGTATCGTCAACGGCGTGGGCCAGGGCAGGTTCAACCCGGGCGGAGACCTGACAACCGAGCAGGCTATACTCATCACATACAGAGCTCTCGGAGCACTGAAATAATACTGTAAAAAACCGGGAGTCTGGTATATAATACTGAAAGGAAAAAATCCTTTATGAGAAAGATATCTCTGATCATCCTGATAGCGGCACTGGCCATGATACTCGCAGTGGCGGCGAACGCTGCGGTGGGCGAAGTGGCCTACGCCCGAAAGACCGACAAGGCCCCAAATATGGATGAGATAGATGAATCCTGGGGCGAGCCTTCGATCTACGTCACGAAGGACAATCCCAACGCGGAACTGGTTAAATACTGGCAGGAGTTCATAGACACCTGCTACTATACCACCTCGGGTACGGGCCCCAACGGAAGGACCACGATAGTTCCCGAGGACTCAGCGTTCTGGATGTATTTCCTCTATGATGAAAAGAACATGTACATCGGGTTCAGGACCCATGACGAGCATATAACCGGAGGCGCCGGAGGGGAGGAATCCCACAGGGGCGACGGCATCCACATGTGGTTGCAGCCTCTCGCCGACATGAGGGACCCCTACGGCGAGGACGGATGTTCCACCGATGAAACTCCCGAGGAAAAGGCAGCGGATGCCTCAAGGTGCTTCTACTTCTGGGACCTGCAGTTCGACGACTGGACCACAGGCTGGGGATACGGCTGCGACCTGCTCGACGAGCCGCCGAAGATCATCCAGTTCGATGACGGGCGTGACGAGCTCCACTGCGTCATTAAGATCCCGCTCTCACAGTACGGCCTGAAAGGCAAGGATCTTCACGGATTCGAGTTCGGCATGACTGTAATGAGAGTCAGCAGCATAAGCCTTTATGACGAAGGATACGCGGGCTGGCTGGCATGGGGCAAGACACTGGTGGAATACGGACAGAAGCCCCAGAGCGTAAACACCGTGATCCTGTATGATCCCGCGAGAGGGATTCCGGGATCTGCAGAAGACACTGAAACCGGGACAAAACCTAACCTTGACGGAGTTTCAAGCTGGGCTCTGACAGAGGTCGAGGCCGGGATCGCGGAAGGGCTTGTGCCACACAATCTCCAGTCAAACTACACGTTACCGGTAACGAGAGGCGCGGTCGCGCAGATGTTCATAAACTTGCTTGAAAAGGCAGCAGGCAAGAGCATTGAGGCTATAATGGCTGAAAAGCACGTCTCGATAAACGAGGGAGCATTCGAGGATACCACCGACAGGGCAGTGCTTGCAGCAAATGCGCTGGGCATCATAAACGGGACGTCGAAGACGAAGTTCTCGCCTGACGGGACCCTGAAGAGAGCTCAGATAGCGGCCATCATAAACCGTGTCGCGCGAGTCATGGGGATCGATACCGAAGGATTCTCGCATGAGTTCACCGATATCACCGGAAACTATTCGTGGGCCGATACGGAGCTTGGCTGGCCGGTACACGCCGGAGTGATCAACGGCGTGGGCCAGGGCAGATTCAATCCGGGCGGAGACCTGACCACGGAACAGGCAATTCTTATCACCTACAGAGCGCTGGGCGCTTTGAATTAAAAGTAAACAGAAAAGGACAACGACAATGAAAAAACTGGCAGTTTTCGTCATTTGCGTGGTAATGCTTCTTACGCTTGCCACAGTGGCTTCCGCGGCATTCGGAACGGTAGTGGAAGCAAGAAAAGCAAAAACACAGCCGAACCTTAAGTACATAGATGAGACGTGGGGCGAGCCCGTCGCGACGAACATCACATCAGCGACCGCCAACACATATCTGTGGCACTACTGGTCTGAGTGGGCTGACACCGCCATGTACAGCCACGGAGGAACCGGGCCCAACGGAAGGACTACATTCTATGTAGAAGACGATCCGATGGATCTGTATATACTCTGGGACGACAACTATCTGTACTTCGGCCTAAAGGTCACTGATACGGATATAGTGGGCAGCGCCACCAGATACAGGGGCGACGGAGTCCATCTTTGGTTCGAACCTGCTGAAAATGTGGATGACCCGAAGGAAGGCGTCAACGTTGACCAGCAGCCTTATGACGACAGACTGTTCATATGGACCCTTGCCGTCGATGACTGGAACACGGACCTTGTAAACGTATGCGCGACTCTGGATCCCGCGCCGATAATCAATACCGACCCTGCAGAAGTCGGTGACGACGGGTTCGATGCCATAATCGCCATCCCGTGGAAACTTGTGGTTCCCGAAACGAGAGACAGGAACAGGCTCGTTAAGGACGGCGGACAGTTTGCTATCGCGTTCATGAGGATCTCCGCCACTTCCCAGACATGCCTCGATATGTCCGGGAATGTAAAGGACGACCAGGGATATGCAGGCGGTCTGTGCTGGGGAAAGTTCCTCGCGGCGAACGACGAGGAGTATGCAAGGCCCACCAACAAGAGCCTCAACACCGTGAAACTGAGTTCACAGTATGCTGACCAGACATACAAGCCGGCTGAGACCGAACCGGCTGAGACTGAACCGGAGGAGACCGAGCCAGTAGAGACGGAGACCGAAGAGGCTGAAGGTATCCCCGTGAACCTTGACGGAGTATCAGACTGGGCAAAGACGGAAGTCGAAGCAGGGATCAGAGAGGGCCTCGTTCCCGAGAACCTCCAGGCGAACTATACGTCTCCCGTAACGAGAGGTGCTGTAGCCCAGATGTTCGTCAATCTGCTTGAGAAAGCATCCGGAAAGAGCATAGACGAGATCATTGCCGAAAAAGGCGCTGAAATCAACGAGGCCGCCTTTGAGGACACCACTGACAGAGCCGTTCTCGCAGCCAATGCTCTCGGTATCATCAACGGTACCGGCAAGGGCAAGTTCTCACCGGACGGGACTCTGAAGAGAGCTCAGATCGCCGCGATCATAAACCGTGTCGCGCGTGTCATGGGTATCGAAACCGAGGGATTCACGCACGAGTTCACCGATATCACGGACAACTATTCGTGGGCTGATCCGGAGCTGGGCTGGCCGGTGCATGCAGGCATCATCAACGGCGTGGGACAGGGCAGGTTCAACCCCGGCGGAGACCTTACCACGGAACAGGCTATCCTTATCACATACAGAGCGCTCAGCGCCCTCATCCCCCAGGCTGAATAATGACAGACAGAAGAACCTGGCCCGCGGCGCTGTCGATCCATCCGGCGGACATGATTCCGAGAAAACTGTCGGAACTGTCAGAGGCCGGTATACACCAGGCTGAACTGTCAATGCCGGTCAGGGAAGATGCGTTCGGAGATTTTGATTTTCCACGCCGGTTCCCGGAACTGAGAAAGAATGCCCGGGAACTAGGGGTGGATATATCGTCGGTCCATCTTCCGTACTGTCCGTGGGACGTCAGCCCTGAAGACCCGGACGCAGAAATCAGGGAAAAGACCGTCACTCTCCAGTGCGGGCTCATCTCGGCAGCGGCGGAGGCCGGAGTGGACAAGTGCATCATGCATCCGTCGAAAGACGGCTGTCCCGACAGCGAAAGGGAAGACCGTCTCAAATGGTCCATGGAAAGCGTCTGGAAGATAAACGGGCATGCGAAAAGATGCGGAGTGACTCTGTGCCTGGAGAACCTCCCGAGGAAATGTCTCGGGCGTACTCCCGGTGAGATGCTCATGTATCTCGAAAACATCCCGGGTCTCAGGATGGTTATGGATCTCAACCACAGTCTTCTGCAGGACAATGTAAGCTTCATACATGAAGTCGGGAAATGGATAGTTTCGCTCCACGTCTCGGACTATGATCTCATTGACGAGAAGCACATGCTCCCCGGGTACGGAAAGAATGACTGGAACGGCATACTGAAGGCTCTGGAGGAAGAAGACTACGGCGGAAGGTTCCTGTATGAACTGAGATCTGACTACGGATACACGTATAAGGAGATCGCTGCGAACTACAGAAGGTACATATTCGGAGAAAAAATAAACACTGATAAAAAAGAAAGGCGGTAATACAGATGACCCTTGACGAACAGGATCTGAGGGAAGGCCTGAAATTCATAGTCGGAACCTGGCAGCCCGAATACGTGGTGAGCCTGTTTTCAAACGACCTGGCCCATATCCCGGCTTCGGAATTCAAAACAAAGGACGGAACGGATTTTTCCGGTCTGAAATTCAGATTTTTTGAGGACCACAGCCTGGAGTTCAGTTTTGGAGACAAGAGATCGGCCGGAACATGGGAACAGACCGGGTGGGGCACCTTCCACTATACGCTCGACGATCTGGTCGAGGTCCCGGAGGGCTCATTCAGAGATGCTGTTGAGACCCTGCAGATGATGGAAGGCAGACTTCTGGTATTCGGCTTGGGCTTCCTCAGCATCGCTATGAGCAAGACTGAGGAGGGCACCGTGACGGAGCCCGAAAAGAAACCTGATATCGGGGATATCGAGGCAAGTCCGGAAGACCTGGCCATGACGGATATCGTCGGCACATATAAGGTGGCAGAGACCATGGCGTTCATCGACGACGATTTCAAACTGTTCCCGGTCGAAGTCATACTGGAAGATCTCAAGAAGAAGCTTGAATCCGGTGAGATCGATGAAGAGGAATACGCTGACAGCCTGAAGTCCACTGAGATCATCGTCGAATTCACCCCTGAGCATACAGTCACACAGTGGATGAAGCTTCCGGGCGGGATCTCCGAGGAGGAGATCAAGGCTGCACTCGAGGAGGGCGAGATCAAGGCTGTGAAGAACGGTATGTTCAGCGCCGGTGAGAACGAGTGGAAGGCGCTTGACGGCAAATACTACTTCAATTCCAACGAGCAAAGGGAAGTGTTCGGAGAGGAACAGTCCCCGTGGGACGAGCTTACGTTCGATGAGAACGGACTCATGAACTTTGCAGGCGGGATGATGAAGCTGAAGAAGATCTGAATCACGCAAAACAAAAACGGCTCCGGAACCATATGGGCTCCGGAGCTCTTTTGCTGTGGGGTATTCTGTTATCTGAGTGAATCCGCGAACTGTTCCGCGGTCCTTGGGGATCTGCCGCCTTTTTTCAGAGCGAAGGCCTCCGCCTTTGTCCTGAAGTCGGGATCGGGTTCGATCCCTTTTCTTTTTGCCAGGACTTCCGCTATATGGAGATATGTCTCCTTGTCGGGTTTCTCAAAGTATATGGTTATCCCGAACCTGTCTGACAGGGACATCAGCTCCTGCAGAGTATCGTTCCTGTGAACGTCGTCCGATCTGTCGGAAAAGTTCTCCTTCACGATATGCCGGCGGTTGCTCGTGGCATATATGACTGCGTTGTCTGCCTTTGCCGAGGTGGATCCTTCCAGTACTGCTTTCAGCATGCTGAAGCTGTCGTCATTTTCCGAGAAAGAAAGGTCGTCTATGAATATGATGAACTTCAGCGGGTTCCCTGATATCTTCCCGAGCACGAAGGGCAGGGAGAATATCTGGTCCTTCCTTATCTCTATGAGGCGCAGTCCTTCCTTTGAGAAAAGGTTGGCCGTGGCCTTTACGGACGAGGACTTACCGGTACCTGCGTCACCGTAGAGGAGCACGTTAGAAGCGGCTTTCCCGGAGAGGAGGTTCTCGGTGTTCCGGATGAGTATGTCTCTCTGGGATTCATATTTGACGAAACTGTCCATCGTGACTGTGTCCGGGGATTCGGACGGGACTATCTCGTCGCCGTCAAGGCGGAACATGGTATGAGACGCGAAGATGCCGTAGCCCAGCCTGGAGATGTTCTTCAGCCTCATACCGTAGTAATCGGACAGATTTGTATACTCGTTGTCAAATACGGGAACATACGGACCTGAATACAGGGACGCGGGTGTCAATGTCGTGAGGGACGTAAGGATGTCCAGCTCCGCTTCGGCGTTTTTCTTCACTGCCTGCGGGACCGTTTCTCCTTTTGCCACAGCCCTTACGTAAATGTTATCGCTCTCCGCCAGGGCGGACTTCAGCCAGTCGGAAAAGCTGAATCCGTATTCTGCAAGGGAGTTGACGAACTCTCCGTAGATCGCCGGTACGTCAGGTCCGGGCCAGTGACTGTCATGTGACGAGAACTCAAGAAACAGCTTCAGATTGAACAGCGGTCTCTTCCCGTTAAGTTCCCTGAACACCGCGAATGATGCTATTTTTTTTGACAGGGAATCGGCTTCTTTTGAGTCCATAATCCTACCCTCTGAATTCGTTTATGATGGCGCCTTTGTCTGCCGGACCCACCTGGGCGGCGTATCTGGCAAGGGCTCCTTTTATATCTGTCTTTATCTTCAGCACGGTCTCCGCTTTTCTCTTTTCCAGTTCTTCGCCAGAGACTTTCAGTTCTATCCTGTACGATGGGATATCTATCGATATGATATCCCCCTCATGAACGTAGGCGATGGGTCCGCCGCGGACGGCTTCGGGGCAGATGTGACCGATGGCAGCGCCTCTCGTGGCACCTGAGAACCGTCCGTCTGTTATGAGGGCAACGTCTTTGTCTAGACCGATGCCGGCTATGGCTGATGTCGGGGAGAGCATCTCCCTCATCCCGGGCCCGCCTGCGGGGCCTTCGTACCGGATGACCACCACGTCGCCCTTTTCGATCTTTCCGGCGTAGATGGCTGCTATGGCCTCTTCCTCGCTGTCAAAGACTCTTGCAGGGCCTTCATGAACCAGCATTTCCGGAGCGACCGCAGATCTCTTTACGACACATCCTCCGGGAGCAAGATTGCCCTTGAGCACCGCGATGCCTCCCGTTTTGCTGAAGGCGTTATCCGCGGGACGGATGACATCCGGATCGAGATTCTTCGCATTCCTTATGTTTTCGGCGAGGGTTTGCCCGGTACAGGTCATGACCGAGGTGTCGATTACGCCGAGGCCCTCGAGCTCTTTCAGCACCGCATAGACACCGCCCGCCTCGTCCAGGTCCTCCATATATGTGGGGCCTGCCGGTGCCAGGTGGCAGATGTTCGGCGTGTGTTCCGATATCTCATTGACCGATTCCAGATCAAAGCTTATTCCGCATTCGTTCGCAATGGCCGGAAGATGCAGCATGCTGTTGGTGGAGCAGCCGAGGGCCATGTCAGCCGTGACGGCGTTCCTTATTGCCGCCTCCGTGATGATGTCCCTGGGCTTTATGTTCTTTCTTACGAGCTCCATTATCTGCATGCCGGCGTGTTTGGCAAGCTCTATCCTCTTTGAGTAGACCGCTGGGATCGTTCCGTTCCCGCGCAGGGCCATTCCCAGTACTTCGGTCAGACAGTTCATGGAATTGGCGGTGTACATGCCGGAGCATGAGCCGCAGGTGGGACATGTCTTCTCTTCGCACAGTTTCAGTCTTGCGTCATCGATCTTTCCTGCCGAATATGCGCCTACTGCCTCGAACATGCTTGAAAGGCTGGTCTTTTTTCCGTCGACCCTGCCGGCCAGCATTGGTCCTCCGCTTACGAATATGGTGGGGATGTTCACGCGGCACGCGGCCATGAGAAGGCCGGGAACGTTCTTGTCGCAGTTGGGGATCATGACAAGGCCGTCAAAGCCGTGGGCCAGCGCCATAGACTCTGTGGAGTCGGCTATTATATCCCGGGTAATGAGGGAATACTTCATCCCCGTGTGCCCCATGGCGATCCCGTCGCAGACAGCGATGGCGGGGAACACTATGGGGGTGCCACCGGCCATGGCGACGCCAAGCTTTACCGCTTCACAGATCTTGTCAATGTTCATGTGGCCCGGGACGATCTCGTTGTATGAGCTCACGATCCCTATAAGGGGACGGGACTGTTCCTCCTCCGTGAGTCCCAGGGCATGGTAGAGGCTTCTGTGCGGCGCGTTGTGGAAACCGTCAACGATCGTATCTTTTATCATGGTGATTGAAGTATGGGGAAAACCGCCCGGTTTCCCCCATTTCCTTTCGATGTTATCAGTTGTTGATGAGTTTGTCCTCGTCGCTCCAGCTGTACAGCTTGCGGACTTCCTTACCCACTGTCTCAGCGGGATGCTCGCTTGCAAGCTTCCTCATTGCATTGAAGTGGACCTGTTTGCCTGCGTCAGACATCTCAAGCAGAAATTCCTTCGCGAAGGAACCGTCCTGGATGTTCTTCAGGATCTGCTTCATGGTCTTTCTGGTCTCTTCGGTGATGATCTTCGGGCCGGTGACATAGTCGCCGTATTCTGCTGTGTTGGATATGGAGTATCTCATGCCTTCGAAACCGCTCTGGTAGATCAGGTCGACGATGAGCTTCATCTCATGGATGCACTCGAAGTATGCGTTCCTTGCGTCGTATCCGGCTTCCACAAGGGTCTCGAAGCCTGCCTGCATCAGGGCGCATACGCCGCCGCAGAGGACTGCCTGCTCGCCGAAGAGGTCTGTTTCGGTCTCTGTCCTGAACGTGGTCTCGAGGACGCCCGCACGGGCGCCGCCGATGCCGAGGGCATATGCCAGAGCTATATCAAGGGCATCTCCGGTGGCATCCTGCTCGACTGCCACGAGGCAGGGAACTCCCTTGCCGGCCTGGTACTCGCTTCTGACCGTATGGCCCGGTCCCTTGGGAGCTATCATTATGACGTTCACGTTTTTCGGGGGCTTGATGCATCCGAAATGGATATTGAATCCGTGGGCAAAAGCAAGCGTCTTGCCTTCGGTGAGGTTCGGCTCGATGGATTCTTTGTAAAGGGCTGCCTGCTTCTCATCGTTGATGAGTATCATGATGATGTCGGCTGCCTTTGCGGCCTCGGCGCTCGTCATGACCTTCAGTCCGGCAGCTTCGGCCTTGGCCCAGCTTTTGCTCCCGTTGTAGAGACCTACGATGACGTTCACGCCGGAGTCTCTCAGATTGAGGGCGTGTGCGTGTCCCTGGGAACCGTAGCCGATGATGGCAACTGTCTTTCCGTTCAGCTTTGCAAGATCACAGTCCTGCTGGTAGTAGATGTTCTGCATGGTTTGCCTCCGTTATCACATTAGGACCGTTGAGCCGCGCTCAAGGGCGACGGCGCCGGTTCTGCATATTTCAGTTATTCCGAGAGGCTTCATGGCCTCTATGAATGCGTTGATCTTTGTGGGCTCTCCCGTGACCTCGATGGTCATGGAGTCCGGGGTATAGTCTATGACCTTGGCCCTGAATATCTCGGCCGCGGTCATGATCTCGTTCCTGGTCTCTGGAGCGTTCCTGACTTTTATGAGGGCAAGTTCCCGCTCCACTGAATTTGACTTTTCCAGGAGCTTGACCTTTTTTACGTTCTCCAGCTTGTACAGCTGCTTGATGAGCTGATCCCGGATGTGGTCGTCTCCGCGGAGGGTTATCGTGATCCTGGAAAACTCCGGATCGTCCGTCTCGCCCACGGTCAGGGAGTCGATGTTGAACCCGCGTCTCATGAAGAGACTGGATACTCTTGTAAGGACGCCGTACTTGTTCTCGACGTAAACAGCGATCACGGATCTCATTTTGTGTCCTCGCTTTCGATGGATGTTATTATATCGTCGGTGGAGCCTCCGGGCGGCAGCATGGGGAGCACCAGCTCGTCCCTGTCCACCGGGACTTCTATGAGTGTGGGAAGATCCGACTTCATGGCCTCCTCCATTGCCCGGGCGAACCCGTCCGCATCGGATACGCGCACGCCTTTCGCACCGAAGGCTCCTGCCAGTTTCACATAGTCGGTCTTTCTGTCAAGCACCGTGCTGGAATACCGTTTTCCGAAGAACAGTGTCTGCCACTGTCTTACCATCCCCAGCACTCCGTTGTTGAACAGCACGATGACCACCGGGACCCTGTACGTCACGGCCGTCGCCAGTTCGTTCAGGTTCATGCCAAAGCTTCCGTCGCCCGTCACGAGCACGGGCTTCCGTCCGCATCCGAACCAGGCGCCTATGGCGGCGCCCATGCCGAATCCCATGGTTCCCAGGCCTCCACTGGAGATGAATTTCCTCGGGAGGGAGAATTCGGTATACTGGGCTGCCCACATCTGATGCTGGCCCACGTCGGTCACCACAGGGGTGTCTGCTGACTTTGCCTTGTTTATGATGTCGAATACCGCCTTTGGAGGAATGGAGCCCTTCTTTACGGCCTTTTTTCCCGCTGCTTCGGAGATCTTCTTCTCTTCCTTCCGGTATTCCCGGATCTCTTTTGCCCATTCGGGGTGCTTCGCTGAGCGGATGCCTTTTACAAGGGCGGGGAACGTGTCTCTCAGGTCTCCCACGATCCCTATGGCCGCGGGGACGTTCTTGTCGATCTCCGCGATATCCGCGTCAAGCTGTATCACTCTTGCCTTTTTCGAATACTTGGCGGCGTTGCCCGTAGTCCTGTCGGAGAAGCGGGCGCCGAGGCAGATTATGAGGTCGGCGTTCTTGTTTGCCATCGAGGACGCGTAGTGGCCGTGCATGCCTTCCATGCCCAGATACCTTTTGTTGTCAGTGGGTATCGCGGAAAGGCCCATGAGAGTGCAGCCAATGTAGGCGTCGATCTTTTCGCTGAACTGTATCACTTCGTCGGCTATGCCCGCGCCTGCGGCGCCGCCGCCCACGAAGATATACGGCCGTTCGGATTCTGAGATCAGTTTTCTGGCCAGCTCAAGCTGCCTTGCGGTCTCCTCTTCGTCGACTCCTGGTATTTCGCCTGCCGATGAAGGTCCGTCTGCCGGGGCGTAGTTGCATTTTGCTGTCTGGACATCCTTCGGGATGTCGATCAGCACAGGTCCCGGTCTCCCGGAAGTGGCGATCTTGAATGCGTCCCTGATGGTGTCCGCCAGATCCTTCACGTCTGTCACGAAGTAGTTGTGCTTCGTTATGGGAAGGGTTATGCCGTATATGTTAATCTCCTGGAAACTGTCCCTGCCTATGAGGCCCGTGGGAACGTTTCCGGTAATGGCGATCATGGGAACGGAATCGAGCATCGCCGTCGCGATTCCCGTCACGAGATTCGTGGCACCGGGTCCCGAGGTGGCGATGACCACACCGGGCTTCCCGGTGGCTCTCGCATAACCGTCGGCAGCGTGGGCCGCGCCCTGCTCGTGAGCCGTCAGCACATGGCAGATCCGCCTGCGGGCCCGCCAGAGCTCGTCGTAGATATTCACGACCTGACCGCCGGGGTACCCGAACACATGGGTGACTCCCATCTCGCAGAGCGTCTCGATCAGTATGCCCGCACCGGTCATCTTCTTAATCGGCCTGTCCATCATCAATATCCTTTTTCCGTGTATCATAAATGAATATATATTACAAATTACTGCATTTTAATTCTAGCACCAAAAAAAACGAAAGTCAACGTCGGCTTTCGTTTTTGAGGCCTGCCCGCTGTCCAAAAAACCGGAGAGAAAACCGCGGAATTCGGGCAGAAGCGACAAAAAGTCCCCCGCGGGGTCAGATCCGCGGGAGACTCGATATCAGATATTCTTTTTCCGTTCCACTTCATCCGCCAGATATCTTGCCGTGGCCGCCAGCAGTTCCTCCGTCATCCTCGTGAGGTGAGGAGGCGAATAGTGGCATCTCGCGGTCTCGGTCTCCAGGTTCATGGATCCCGAATATCCTATTTCGGCCAGAGCGTCGGTGAACGAATCCCAGTTGGTCACACCGGTGAAGGGGAGTATGTGGATGTCATTGTAGCCGTCGGAGTCGTGTACGTGGAGGCATGCCATTTTTTTCCCCGCGATGCGTATGTCTTCTCCGATGTCCCGGTGGAACAGGGCCTGGTGGCCCACGTCAATGCATATCCTGCAGTAATCCGATTTAACCTGATTAACGGCTTCGGCGATGCCGCTCGGGGGCGAGATCCTCTGGTGGGTCATCGGCATGTTCTCGAGACACAGGTTTATGCCGTATTTCTCGCATTCCTCCATGGTCGCTTCCATGATCCTCACGGTCTGGCTGACTGCGGTGTCCTGGTCGTATTCCTTTCCCCTGCCGTAGTAAACGGTGGGATGGATAACGAAGTTGCGGCAGCCCAGCAGATGGCATCCGTAGAGCCCCAGCTTGTAGTTGTCCGAGATCTCCTTCACGGTCATGTCAGGGTCGTCATACCCCTCCCATGCCCCGTAGGAGCCGTGGACCTGGAACACTTCTATGCCATGCCTGTCCGCAGCGGCCCGGATGGGGCCGCAGTGCCTTTCCATGGCGGCTCTGCTCCCGTAATATGGTCTTTCGGTCTCTTCGAGGCTTTCGTCCACAGTCCCGAAGCCCAGTTCCTCCATCCTGGCGAACCGTTCCTCGGGAGTATCGAGATACCAGAAAGCGCTGCCGATTATACCTGTCTTCATGGCTTCGGTTCTTCTTTCTTTTCTTCGCTGTCGGCGTCTTCAAGGTTCTTGAGGGCCTTCTTCTCGTTCATGATCTCCCAGTGGATCAGGAAGGTGAGCACGCCCCTCAGGAGGATGATTGCGCCCAGGATCCCGAGCTCGGCCCAGTCCCGGACCACCACGGTCCTGAGGACCTCGCCGCCCATCTTGAATTCCAGGGCCAGGGCAATGCCCTGGGCCAGTTCAAGCCTGAGGCCGGGCTTGCGGCCTATCCACAGTATGAAGGACTTTACGGCTGTGAAAGCAAGAACGCATACACCGAAGAGCTCCATGACCATCGTGCATATCTGCACCACGTTATACAGAACGCCTTCAGCTCCGTCTATAAAAGCTTCCATTGACTATGTCCTTTCCTTATCTCGCGACCGCGATGAACACGGTGCGGGGAGCCACGCTTGCGGAATCCGTTATGATGTCTTCGGTGGGATATACGACCTCGTCAGCAAGGATAGGGGTCCATCCGCCTTCGGGAAGAGTGAAGGATATATCGGAATCCGTCGGGTTGATGAGCGCCACCGCCAGGAGCTCACCGTCACGTTCCCATCTCACGGAGATCGCGCAGTTCGCGAGAATCTCGCAGGAGACATCGGCTTCAGTGAAGAACTTGTTCGATTTTCTCATATCGATAAGAGCTCTGTAGAAGTCTCTCATCTCCATCTCGGGACTGCCCTTTGTCAGGGAATCCCAGTCGATGTTGTTGATGGCGTCGGAGGACTTATAGCTGTTGTGATCCCCGTCCTTGGTCCTGAGGATCTCCTCGCCTGCCAGGAAGAATGGGATGCCTTTTGACAGCATTATGATCGAAGTGCCGAAACGGTTCATCTGAAGCCTTTCAGCCTCGGTATTGTCCGGATTGGATATGAGGAGCTTGTCCCACAGGGTGTTGTTGTCGTGGCATGCCATGTAATTGATCACGGCGTTGCCGGGGACGTTCCAGCCCACTCCTGGCGTCAGGACGCCGCCGGTGATCCCGAAGACCACCTTGCTGGCGTTGGACTTGTTGACCGTGCCGTTTATGTATCCGGTGTCCTTTGCATCGAACACGCTGCCCTTGAGGCCGTCGCGGATCGCGTCGTTGAATACGGCTATGGCACCGATACCGGGTTCGGTTGCCGTAATCGTCTTTATATTCGCCTGGTTGGCCTGCCTGGACGATGTCAGGGTCGTGGTGCCGCCGGTCCAGCCTTCTCCGTAGATGATGGCATGGGGATTGATCTCATGCACGGCGGTCTCGATCTCCTGCATGGTCGCCGTGTCGTGGACGGCCATCAGGTCGAACCTGAACCCGTCTATGTGGTACTCGCTTGCCCAGTATTTGACGGAGTCCACCATGAACTTTCTGAACATGGCCCTGTCGGAAGCGGTCTCGTTGCCGCAGCCGGAGCCGTTGGAGAGCATGCCGGAGGCGTCATAGCGGTAGTAATAGTAGGGAACTATCTTCGTGAAATTGGAGTTGGCGTCATAGGTGTGGTTGTATACAACGTCCATCACCACGCCCAGCCCTGCGTCGTGGAGCGCCTGGATCATCTGCTTGAACTCGGTGATCCTGACTTCTCCGTTGTACGGATCCGTGGAGTAGCTTCCTTCGGGAACGTTGTAGTTCTTCGGGTCATAGCCCCAGTTGAACTGAGGTTCGTCCGAGGATTCGTCCACGGTGGCGTAGTCGTAAACGGGCTGCAGATGTACGTGGGTTATCCCCAAGTCAACGAGATACTCCACGCCGACAGCTTCGCCAGAAGAGTTCACCAGTCCCTTTTCGGTGAACGCCAGATACTTGCCGGGATATTTCGACGATTCTATCCTGTTGGAGAAGTCCCTTACGTGGACTTCCCAGATCACGGCCTCGTTGTATGAGGTGATGCCGTCGTAGAATTCGTCCCTGTCGAACCCTTCGGGATCGGTCTTCGAGAGGTCTACGATCATCCCCTTATTGCCGTTGACTCCCACGGCCTTCGCGTAGGGATCCACGACCTCGTTCTCTCCGAGGGACGTGGTGACCGTATACGTGTAATATATGCCGTGGCCGGCAGCCGGCTTCATGCTGTCCGGACCGGGTTGTGACGGGAACTCTGCCGTCCATACTCCGTGGTCGCCCTTTGTCATGACGATCCTGTAGAACGGGTCGCTGGCGTCCCCGGTCTCATAGAGGTTGAGGTCCACTGATGTGGCCGTTGGCGCCCAGAGCTTGAATCTGGTGACGTCGCCGTCGATGACGGCCCCCAGGTCGTCTCCGTCGTAGAAGTAGGCCTCATTGAAGGAATCGCTGTCGAACACGTACGTGGGCACCACGTTCACGGGTTCGAACCCTTCTATCTTCAGCACGTAGTTCTTTGACACGTCGAGTTCCTCGCCCGTGAAGATGACGCCGCTCACCACTTCGTTGTTGAGGCTGGACAGGTCGGTGATCTCCACCTGACGGTCTCCGTCAAGGAGCTGGATCTGATCCAGGGACGTGATCCTGGTGGCGGGGGACAGGGTATATCTGATCTGGTTTAGGGTCATGATGCCCGCCATGGTCAGGACCTTGGCCTGGTAAAGTGTCTTTCCTCCGTCGTCGCTCATGTACATGGCTTTGTCTCCGGGTTTTAGATATACTTCGGTATCCGGTCCCGTGATGGCTGCGAACCGGTCGCTCTCATAGTCTTTCGTGGCGTCGCCCCAGCTGGTCCCGCCGGGATCCGAGCAGTTCTTCCTTACGATGAACCCGACTTCCGATACCTCTTCGGGCACGTTGAGGACCACCTTCACCCCGTATTCGCAGGGATGGAACAGGTATCCGCGGCCGTCAGCGTTGGGGAACCAGATCCACATGTCGCATTTCGAATAGTCCGCTCCGTCCGAGTACCAGTAGAAGGTTATCTGGTTCTTTCCTTCCTCGTGTTCCAGGAAATACTCGGGCTCCGTGTCCTGCGGCTGAGTGTCGTCCGGCTGAGTGTCAGCAGGTTCTGTGTCACCGGGCTTTTCCGTCCCGGGATCCGCAGGCTTGCCGCAACCCGCGAACACTCCCAGGATGAGAGTGAGAAGCAGGAGCAGCGCGATTATTTTTCTGAGAATATGCTGCATAACATCCTCCAAAAAATATATTTTGTATCCTTGTATAATTTTATCAGAACCTCGGCTCCTTTTCAATTGCCTTTTGTTAATCATGCGCTATGATTTTCGCTTTTTCCGAAATATTTCTTCAGGGGGGAGCTGCTTAAACCTTGTATTTGCGGGAGCGGATATATATAATGGGAGCAGAACGGCAGAGAACGGGGGGGGAAAAAGCATGCAGAAACAGAGAACAGTGAAGATCCTGAGCCTGCTCATCGTGATGATAATGGTCTTCACCGCAGTCCCTGCGGTGACGGCGTACGCGGAAGAGGACCTGTCGCTGCTCAGGAAGGAGATCTGTACGGGCCACAATCCGGCGGACCACCTTCAGCTGACAATCAGCGGCGACGAGCTCACGGCCGAGGGATGCATATACTATGAGGGCCTGACGTACGTATGGATCGACTGCATAGAATCGGAGCAGATCATATTCGAGGCATCATGCTCGGAGCCTTTTTCCGAGACCGTTTCCCTCACCGGATGTCCCTCGTGGTTCCAGTTCACCGTGTGCATCACGAACGGCGAGAAATACAGCCACTACATATATTATCTCTACAAGGACGTGTTCGTGAGGAAGTACGGCGGGGAATGGTATTTCCAGCTGCCTCCGAATTACGGGTCGAACCTTGAACTGACCGGCGGATGGGTGAATTTCGGCGATATGCTCTATTCGGACGATTATGTCCGGAACAGCGCGCTGAAATCCCTTTCCGATATGATAGCCGAAGGGGCCGCCGACGATTACGGGAAGCTGTTCCTGCTTCACAGCTGGGTGGCCAACAACATATATTACGATAATGATACTCTCTCCAACGACACCTACAAGATGCCCGAGGACGTGGCAGCATTCGGCAGGGCAGTGTGCGAAGGATACGCGAGGCTGCTGTGCGAACTGGCCAGGCTCCAGGGCATACCCTGTGCAATCGTGACATGCATGGCCAGGGGGGAGAGGAGGGACGGGCCTCCGGGGGACGATTTCGCCGATTCCTTCCCGGCTCTCCATTCATACGCGGAGGCCTTCGTGAACGGCAGATGGGTCATCATGGATCCCACCTGGGACAGCCTGAATAAATACAGGGACGGCCAGTACGTGGAGGAGAAGGCGGTCATATTCCACCATTTCGACATATCCGAGGAACTTCTGGCCTGGACCCATATGAAAACGGAACGGCGGTTCACCAGCGTCAACGAGTGGCAGGTCAGTGTCACCGAGTACACCTATGACGATTCCACATACTCGGGATACGGCGTTAAGGCTTCCTTCACCACCACGGCGGGTGCCGTGATGGATCTTTCGGCCGAAGGCACGAAGATCATGAACGATTATATGGAAAAATACAACGTCCCGCTCAACGAGCAGGGGATGATCAACAATCTCTACGCGGAACTGAAGAGGACCGCAGGGGAGATCAACACCCCTTCGAAGTGGGCGAGGGAGGAAGTCTCCGCTTCGATGTACAGAGGCCTTATACCGCTTTACCTTCAGAACAGATACAGGACCTCGATCACGAGGAAAGACTTCTGCGCACTCATAGTCGAGATACTGAAATACTTCTCCGGAGCCCGGGACTGCAGGGAACTGCTTGGCCTGGCCGGAGTGTCCATGCCCGGCAGCAGTCCCTTCGGCGACACTGATGACGCGAACGTCATCACCTGCTCCGCGCTGGGCATCGTGAACGGTACCGGGGACGGCCTGTTCTCGCCGGATAACACACTGACGCGGGAGCAGGCGGCCACGATCCTCTGCCGCGCCGCGGGGACCCTTTCCGCGGATTACGTTCCGGCGGACATCAGCTTCGAGGACAACGGGCAGATTTCCTCATGGGCATACGAGGGGATAAGGGCGGTGGTCGCCATGGTGGAGCCCGGCGGTCATTCCGTGATGGGAGGCGTCAGCGCCATGTCTTTCAGCCCGAAGGGACCTTATACAAGAGAGCAGTCGGTCATTTCGGTGTACAGGCTGCTTGAATACGCACTGGCAAGATAACAGACTGGAGAATATTATATGGAAAAAGAATCCGACAGAAGGTTCAGATGGGGCGTGGCCACGGCCGCGTACCAGATCGAGGGAGCGGCTGCCGAGGACGGCAAGGGCCAGTCCATATGGGACGTGATGTCTCATATCCCCGGGAAGACCAGACGGGGAGACACGGGAGACGTGGCGTGCGACCACTACCACAGGTTCAGGGAAGACATAAAGCTGATGGCTGAACTGGGCGTCAACGCTTACCGCTTCTCCGTTTCCTGGTCCAGGATACTGCCTGACGGGAAAGGACGGGTGAACGAGAAGGGGATCGAATTCTACAATTGTCTAATAGACGAGATGCTCAAATACGGCATCGAGCCCTTCCTGACACTGTACCACTGGGATCTGCCCGAGAAGCTGTTCGAGCTGGGCGGGTGGCTGAATCCCGAATCCCCGGAATGGTTCTACGAGTACGCGAAGCTCGTGGGTGAGCGGTTCGGCGACCGGGTGAAGCATTACATAACCCTGAACGAGCCCACCAACGTGATAGAGGGGATGGGGCCCGGCGCCACCAACGCGCCGGGAATGGAATACTCCCTCAAGAACAGGCTCCAGGCGATCCACAATCTCCTGAAGGCCCACGGCATGGCCGTGCGGGCGCTGAGGGAGACCGTCGAGGATTCGAGGATAGGGTTCTCCCCGTGCAGCGGTCCTTTCTGCCCGGCGGATGACGGAGAGGACATAATCGAGGAGTCCAGGAAAGGCTACTGCGACCTCAGGAAGGACGATCTCATCGGGAATCTCGTGCTGTACAGCGACCCGGTGTTCCTCGGGGACTATCCGGCGAAATACTATGAGTACTACAGGGATGTGCTCCCGGAGATAACGAAGGAGGACCTCGAGCTGATCTCGACCCCTGTGGATTACTGTTTCCACAACATATACAGCGCGAACGTCCTTGACAGGGACGGAAACGGCGGATTCAGGATTAGGGGAGGGAACCCCGTATGCAACATGCTGGAATGGGGTATAGTCCCGGGTGCCCTCTACTGGGGCCCGAAGTTCCTGTACGAGAGATATAAAAAGCCCGTCATCATAACTGAGAATGGGCTCACCCACCCCGACGTGGTATGCCTTGACGGGAAGATCCACGATGCTGAAAGATCCGATTTCATAGAGAGATACACAAGGGAACTTCTCCGCGCCAGAGCGGACGGAGTCGACGTGAGGGGATATTTCTACTGGTCCTTTATGGATAATCTGGAATGGGAACTTGGCTTCGGCCCCAGGTTCGGCCTGGTCTATGTGAACTTCGATACTCTTGAAAGGATACCGAAGGATTCATTCTATTACTACAGAGATCTCATTGAGAGAAACAAATGACCTGATCCGAATAAAGAAAGCGTTCACCTTATCCTTGCATATGGATGCGGTGAACGCTTTTGTATCATCCTGCGTAGTTTCCCAGAAGCTTCAGACTTTCTTTCGGAGTCCTTTTCATGGTGGATCGGTCGACAGCCACCAGACCGAAAGTCATCGAAAAGCCTTTCTGCCACTCGAAGTTGTCGATGAATGACCAGTGCAGATACCCAAGTACCGGGATCCCGTCTTCCAGACAGCCATGGACTCCATTCAGTGCTCTTTCTATAAACTCGCAGCGGAGCTTGTCATCTGAGGTGGCGATCCCGTTTTCAGTGACCAGCACCGGCAGTCCAAGCTCGCTGTATACTCTTCTGATGACATGGCCGAGTGCTTCGGGATACATCTCATATCCCATCTGTGTTTCGCGGGAGCCTTCCGGCAGGGGAAGCAGCCCGTCTTTCCCGATTAGGGATCTTGAGTAGTTTTGAAGGCCGAAGAAGTCATCGTCACGTATATACGGGACATAATGGGTGAATTCTTCATCCCATTCCTTCAGGGCATTGTCCTCACCGCCATCGACAGGCTGTATGTCATGAAGGGAAAGCGTTATCCCTACCTGAATTTCCGGCCGCACCTTTCTTATGGCGTCTCTTGCGGCCTGATGGGCCTTCATTACAAGGATGTCGCCTTCGGGAGTTCTTGCGCTGACAAAGACCTGCGGAGTTGGCGTGCCGAAGATTTCCATGTTTTCCGCGGCTTTTTTCTTCATGTTTTCCATCATTGTATTGAAGTTCATGCCGACCTGAGCCTGACCCTCAACACTGGCTCCCTGCATCTTTGCCATCATCTGCCTCTTGTATCTCTCGGCGATGGCTGCCACCTGGATGCCCATATTCGCTTCGTTTATGGTGCATATGTACTTCAGGTCATCACCCAGTTCCGTTGCGACCTTCTCCGCATATCTCGCGAAAAGAGCGACCGTTTCCGGATTCTCCCATCCGCCTTTTGAGATGAGCCATTTCGGGCTCGTGAAGTGGTGCAGGGTGACTACAGGCTCGATGCCGTTCTCCCGGCAGCATCTGATGACATCCCTGTAGTGCGCAATTTCATTTTCATCGAAGTTGCCTTCTTCGGGCTCGATCCTGGCCCATTCTACTGAGAACCTGTAGGCATTCAAGCCTGCATCTTTCATCATAACGATGTCTTCTCTGTATCTGTTGTAATGATCAACGGCGTCAAGGCTTTTCTCGGTAAAATCCGTGTATGTCATATGTTCCATGGCCCAGTAGTCGCTGTGGGTGTTGTTGCCTTCTACCTGGTGTGCTGCTGTTGATGAACCTATCAGAAAGTTTTCGGGAAAATACATCTGTTTTGTCCTCATTTCTTTATTTTCTGGAGCATGCCGTTGATGGACTTTACCATGTCGGCCTTTATCATGTGACCCGCCATCTTGAGGTTTGCCTCGAGGGTCATTGCATCCATTCTTTCCTGCATCTCCCTGGGGATCTGTACGTTTTTGGCAAGGTCTCCAAAACTCTTTGCGGCTTCCTCCATCATTTTTGAATATATCATGCCGGCCTGCGGGTGATCCTTTATTTCTCTTACGGTATCCTTTATCGAGAAATATGCAGGGTCTATGTCGTCCTGTTCCCCGTCAAACCAGTTGGATACCTCCATGGGTGATCTGCATGCGTAGGAACGGTCGGGTTCCGATACCCTGGTCACGGTGATCTCATCGGAAAGATCACCTGAGACCGCTGTTATCCGGTGCGTCCCGGAGATCGGCACTTCAAAGGTGAATGAATGGCTTCCGGTAAGCTCCGCAAACTCCAAACCGTCCACATACAGCTTTACGTGATCGAGATTTGAATAAACCTTTATCCTAGTGGTTTCCTCTGCCCGGTTCACGTATCTTCTGCCGGCGATATGAACGAACGGGTACTTTGAGAGATAAGCTTTGTACACATAGAAGGCATCCTTCTTAGTTTTCCTGTCATACGTGACGAGCCCCTTCTGGTTGCGGCCCGGCACTCCGCCTTCATCTCTGGCGTCTGCTGCAAAATCGAACATGTTCCATGCATGCATGGCCCAGATCCAGGGGCGGGACATCCTCATTTCTAGCAGATGCTCGTGGTATTCTGCCTGATATGTCTCGGTATAGTCTCCCTTCTCGGGATGCGGAGACTGGTAGGAAGGGTTGGCGTCAGCGCCGAATTCCGAGAGCCCTATCGCCAGATCCGGATGGGCTTTGTGGAAATCATCCAGCCATTTTTCCGTTTCTTCCACATCCCCCACATACCACCCGTAGTAGAGATTGTAGGATCTCAGGTCAGGCAGTGTGACCAGGGGGGAATCTGGCTCAAGCAGGAACAGGTTTGCCATCGTTGTGTATCTGGTTCCGTCAAGCTCGTGGCACAGGTCGTTGAGCCGCCTGTGGTTCTCATAGCAGGAGCGGGACATCCCTCCTACCACTGTTATCTCGTTTGAGAGACCCCAGCATATGATGGACGGATGGTTGTAGTTCTGGATGATCAGTTCCTTCATCTGAGACAGTGTGTTTTCACATGCCTCGTCCATGTGCTCGCTGATATACGGTATCTCTGCCCATACTATGAACCCCATCTCGTCGGCAAGATCATAGACGTAGCTGTCATGCTGGTAATGGGCGAGACGGATGCTCGTCGCGCCTGTTTCCCTGATCATTTCCAGATCTTCAAGGTGCATTTCCCGGGTCAGGGCATATCCGGCTCCCTCCCGGTCCTGGTGCCTTGATACACCGATAAGGTCATAGTGTTTGCCGTTGAGGAAAAATCCTTTTTCCGGATCCACCATGAACTCCCTGACGCCGAAGCGAGTCTCTATCATATCGTTTCCCGCGGCAGCCCTCAGGGTGTACAGATACGGATCATCCACTCCGCCCCACAGGTGTACGTCACTGATAAAAAGGGCAGCGGACGATTTTCCTCCGATGACAGGAGACGAACCTCTTGACACCGGCTGGCCTTTATGATCGAAGATCTCGTATTCCACGGTTTCTCCGTCGCTGTTCACCAGATACGATTCGACATCGACTGTCCCGTCCGTGCGGGGAGTGACCTTTATGCCCGGACCTCCCCAGTAATCGAGATCGAAGTGAGCGGCCGGCACCGTGATGAGACTTACGTCTCTGTAGATCCCGCCGAAGAAAGTGAAATCCGCTTTCTGCGGGTAAACGTCTCGGCGAGGGCTGTTGTCGGCATATACCACAAGCCTGTTATCCGTTGCCAGGTGGTCCGTTATATCTGCCCGGAATGTCGAATATCCGCCTTTATGCTCGCACAGCTTCGCTCCGTTGAGGTACACTTCGGCCGACATGGCGACACCGCGGAACTCGAGGAATACCCTTTCGCCTTCTGCAGGGGATATGTCCGGGAGATCCCTGAAATATGTGCATGTGCCGCGCCAGTAGTCTCCGCCACCGTCGGCGCCGTCTTCAGCGTTCCAGGTGTGTGGGACGGAGACAGGCTCGAAGCCCCGGATGTCGATGCCGGCTGCATCGACTTTTGATCTTGAAAAATACCAGCCGGTATTCAGGTTTTCGGTTTTTCTCATGTTTTGATCCGTTTCAAAATTAATAAAATAGAAAAATATTGACAAAAGTAGAATTTTTTTGTAAATTGATGGTATGGACACGAAGATACTTATATCATTGCTCAATAAGCTTCTGTCTGCGGATGTCTTCCTCGCGTCATCTCCGGAAGATCTGGGTTCCTTGCAGGGAAAAATCAATCCCAACAATCTGTTTGAAGAATTTACGGCGGATTATCTTTCGGGGTTTACGGGCTCCATGAACGAAAAGACGTTCTACGAGCTTATCAACACGATGGGGGAGAGGCTCCTCATGTTCAGATGCGAAGACGGCTGTATCGTAATAGGGCCGTACCTTAAACGGGTGATCGACGAGAACGAGATAACCCGCAGGATGATCGCGAACCGGATACCGGGCTATTATCTCAACATACTGAAGACCCAGTATTCAAGCTGCGCGGTCCTTGACACGCAGAACATATGCGATATTGCGTCATCGTGCATCTCAGCTCTTTCATCCGACGCTATCGTAAGCTACGATTTTGTCAAGACGAACAACTTTGAGACACCGTCCCTCGTATCAGCTCACAGGGATGACGGAGACGAGGTATATGAGAACATATACAGAAAGTACGAGGTGGAGAACGACCTCATTTTCAAGATTGAGCACGGCCTCGTGGATGACCTGAAGGCATCCATAAAACGGATGAAGACACTCAACCGTTCAGTCATAGAGATGGAGTATTTCTCTACCCATCCTAAGGAGGCGATGGCGTCCCTGAGGGCGATGGCCAGAATGGCTGCGGTGAGATCAGGGCTCAGCGTGGTCGTCATCGACGGGATAATGTCAAAGTATACCCATCTGATGCGGGACGCCGTGTCGCTTCAGGAATCGGAGCGCCTGGTGGAATCATTCCAGCTGGAGATGGCGTCTGCAGTACGGGAACATCTGACCCATATCCCGGACTGTTCGCCGTTCGTGAAGAAGGTGGCGGAGTATATCGTGCTACACTATAACAGTGAACTGACCCTGCCTGAGATCGCCAGGAGGTTCAGCATAAACCCGAGCCATCTTTCCCGTACTTTCAAGAATGAGATGGGAAAGGGATTCAAGGAGTTTCTCGAGGAGATAAGGATCGCCAACGCAGTACGCTACCTTGAGACCACGGACATGCCCATCGGACAGATATCGAATACCGTGGGTTACTATGACAACAACTACTTCACGAAGGTGTTCAAGAAGATCACCGGAAAGACACCGAGGGACTACAGAGCATCGGTCCCGGGAAACAGGTGAAGGAAAGAATAGACCAAAGAAAGGAAATCCGCTGTCGTGCCTGGGTTTCCTTTCTTTCATATTTTTTAGTCTTATTCGGCTTTCTCTGCCGGAACTGTGCTTTCAGACAGGAGGGCTTCTTCCTTCTTTTCAGCTATCTCCAGCTGTATCCTTTCCATTTCCTCTTTGGTGAGGGAGAATTTCTTCATGGCAAGGATGGTGCACACCCACCCGATGATGGGAAGCACGCAGAAGAGACATGCGGTGATGATCCTGATCCCGATCGTGCATTCATCGGAAGCAAGGGGGATCCTTGATCCGGTATATCCCACTATGCCAATTATCAGGGTCGCGAGCATGGGAGCCAGTGCGCTGATGAGCTTGTCGATGAATGAATACACAGCGCTTACAGTCGCGGGCAGGTACTTGCCGGATCTGTACAGCTCGTAGTCTACGATATCCATTCTCATGGCGTTGGTGGATGTGCTGACTATCATCTTGAGGGCGTTGTTCCCGAGCATGAGCAGGAAGAACAGGATGAGGGAGATCCCAATGTGGGATGCGCTCTTTTCAGGGACCAGGATTATGAATGCGGCAAAAGCGATATTCCAGAATATCAGGATCCAGGACCATCTGACCATCACTTTCTTGTTGCCATGTTTGCCGGCCATTTTCGCACCGATGATGGCAAAGATGATTGACGGGAGCATGGCTATTAGTGAAACGATTGAAGAGCCTATCATGCTGCCGAGGATAATGCTGAAGAGCATTACGCTGATGACGGACTGGGAACCCACGGTCTGGGCCAGCTTGTCAGAGCTTGCGGCCACGATGTATCTTCTGAGCTCTTTGTTTCCCTTGAGCAGGGCGAGCATGTCCCTGAAGCCTATCTTGGTGTTTTTCTTGATCCCTTCGAAGTTTTCGGGCTTGTCGTATGGAGCGAGACCTATGCAGGTGAGTATCAGCGCAACGAAGGATACAGCAACTACTATCAGGTTCGCGTACTGGAATACGGGAAGCGTGAAGCTGTAGTCTGTTCCGCCGTTCTCAAGTGTGAACGGTGTCCCGAATTTGGGAAGAAGTGCTGTAACGATGACCATGGATACGATCATGGGGGAAAGGTACGAGTAGATCGTGGCCCAGACTCCGAGAGTAGGCCTCTGTTTCGGGTCATTGGTCAGGATGTTTCCCGTCATATTGGCAGTGCAGCTCGTGAAGGTGTATCCGATTATATATAAGACATAAATGAGGATGAACACCAGAACGCCGAGAGGGTTCGAGAAAGTCTCATCGGGACCGAAGCTGAAGTTGCCTGCGAATACGTTGCACATCAGCGTAGTGGACAGCGCCATAAGGAACCATCCGATGAAGAGAAAGATCCTCAGCTTTCCGTGTTTGGAATTGAATTTCTCGATGATATACGCAATGATGGGGTCGGTAATACTGTCGAATACTCTGGACAGAGTGATGAGAATCCCTACGAGGCCTGTGGCTATCGCAAACCCGAGGTTTCCGATATACGCTGCATAACCGAGCAGAACGTAGAATACCATCTGCATTATTCCGGTCATCTGTGAGAGGGCGATATGCCATGTCTTGGCTCTTCTGTACGGGCTTTTTACGTTTTCTTCCATGGGGCTCCTCCTGCAAATCGTTTGGTTTTGGGTACATTCCCATTATATCTCCCGCGAAAGGGAAAAATTAGAAAAAATATATCACAAAATAGAATAAAATTGACATGTTTTCGAAACGGCGGCTCCCCGTCAAAAAAATACTGATATAAATCAAGAAAATTCTATTTTCCGAAGACTTCACATAGTAAAATAAGACCATAAGGAAAAAAACGGGGGAACGATATGAAAAAAGCGGTACAGCAGATCATGTTCGGCAGCGTCATGAACGGCAGGGAAAGGACTCTGGGTGTCCTTGACAGGATATCGAAGGCAGGATACGACGGGATAGAACTGAACGGATTCATGATCCATCCCATGAATTTCGCAGTCAAGATGCTTACGAAGGCGGCAGGGATGCCGGTAGGTAGCTGCGGGAAGCTCGACTGGCACGGACTTATCAGGGATTCCGGGCTCTGCGTCACAAGCATTCATACAGATCTCGGCAGCCTGGAAAGGGATCCTGCTGTGGTGGCGGAAGAGACGAAGTCCTTCGGTGCGAAGTATTCCGTCATAACGGGAATGTACAGATTCGACTATACTGACCCCATGGAAGTGACATCCCTTGCGGCCCGGTTGAACAGCTGCGGCAGGTGCCTGAAGGAGCAGGGCGTGGAGCTTCTTTACCACAACCACAACTGCGAGCTGCTTAGAGCAGGCGGGAAAAGGGCATATGAAATATTAATAGAAGAAACGGATCCGGAATATGTGAATTTCGAATTCGACAGCTTCTGGTTTGCCGACGGAGGAGCATCTCCGGCGGAATACATGGAGAAGCTCGGGAGCCGTATGAGGCTCTGGCACGTGACCGACAGGGGGGCAAGACCAGCCGGGAAGGTCATGACGCCGATCGTGAAGTGCGACTCGGTGGAACTGGGGCACGGCAACATGCCGCTGGACGGGCTCATCGGGCTGGCGGAACGCGCCGGGACCGAGGCGGTGATACTTGAAAGCCACAGGAATTGGATCGACGGAGACCCGGTAAAGAGCATGGAGATAAGCGCGGAATATCTCAACGGGAGGGTATGATGGACGGAAACGGACTCAGAGAGCACTTTATATCTTTTGATGCTGAATACAGAGAAGGGGCCGTTTTTGTAGCAGAGCAGGATATAGCCTGCATTGAAGTAACAAGGGCCACACTGACCATAACGGCACTCGGTGTTTTTGCCGCCTATATAGACGATGAAAAGATAGGAGATGAACTGCTGGCTCCCGGATATACGTATTATCCGCGTGACCTTCATTACAGGACATATGACGTCACGGACATGGTGAAAAGCGGATCCGTGCTGAAGGTTTACCTGGGACAGGGCTGGTACTGCGGAAGGTTCACATTCGAGAACAAAACGAGGATATACGGCGATATGCCCGCTGTGGCATGGGTCCTGAACATCACGTTCCCCGGCGGGGAAAGGAGTTTCTGCTCGGATGATGAGGGGGTTAGAAGCATCCGGTCCCCTTATTCATATGCGGGACTGTATGACGGTGAGATATACGGAAACGTGCCGGAGGACGACTCTTTGCCGCGTATAGTGAAATACAGCGGAAGCCTCCCCGATGTGATCGAATACACTGACATGTGCATAAGGATGCGGGAGGAGATGCCGGTCGTTTCCTGGGAAAAGCGCGGAGATGTCACGATACTCGATTTCGGCCAGAATTTTGCCGGGATAGCTGAGATACATCCCGAATTCATGGACGGGGACATTATACGGCTCCGGCACGGAGAGATCCTGAATCCGGACGGGACCCTTTATACAGCCAATCTGCGCAAGGCTAAGCAGGAGATAGTGTATCACAGGAACGGGTCTGCGGGACCGTACAGACCGGAGTTCACTTACATGGGTTTCAGGTATATCGAAGTGTCGGGATCCGGATACAGAGACGGACTCATCAGAGCGTATGCGGTGTATTCCGATATGGAAAGGACAGGGGATTTCACATGTGACAATGAGTTTGCAGACAGGCTGTACCGCAATCAGGTCTGGGGCCAGAAGTCCAATTACGTGGAAGTGCCCACAGACTGCCCACAGCGAGACGAGCGCATGGGATATACGGGGGACGGGCAGGTGTTCGCGGAGACGGGAGCCTTCAATTATGACACCAGAAAGTTTTGGAACAAATTTCTGAAGGACATAAGGTACAGCCAGGCGGACAATTCTTCGGGATATGTCATGCCTACGGTACCGGCGCAGCCCGGGTCCAACAGGGCCGGCTTCATGAGCATGCTGGGATGGGGAAACTGCATATGCATAGTCCCGGACATGCTTTACAGACAGTTTGGGGATATCGCGGTCATCCGGGAAAACTACGAAAGCATGAAGGCTTTTGCAGAGTGCGAGATATCAAAGACCGGAGGGCTCCTCGGCAAAAAGGATCTCTGGATTGCACCGAGCCTCGGGGACTGGCTCGCTCTGGGTAAGGACGTGAAATATATGGCCCTGCACAACGGGCCTGTTTCCAACGCATTCCTTGTGAACGACATGAAGATCATGTCACGGGCAGCCGCTCTTCTCGGAAAAACGGAAGATGAGAAAAGATACGCTGAACAGCTTGAGAAGTCCAGGGCTGCATACATAAAGGCATTCATAAAAAGAGACGGGTGCATGAAGGACGACTACCAGGGCGCATATGTGATGGCTCTTGCGTATGTTCTGGAAAATGGTGAGCTGCGGGACCGTGTGTTTGCGAAACTTAAGGAAAGGCTGCTCTCTGAGGGGATGCAGACCGGATTTTTCGCTACGGAGCATATCCTTCCCCTTCTCTGCGACGGCGGGGAGGAAAAGCTTGCGTTCGACCTTATGCTCAGTGAAAAGTGCCCCGGCTGGATGTACCAGATAAAGAGGGGTGCCACTACCACATGGGAACGGTGGGACGCCATCAGGGAGGACGGAACGGTCAACGAGACGAAGATGTCGTCCGACAATATGGTCTCATTCAACCATTACGCCTTCGGCAGCGTGGGAAAGTTCTATTACAGGTACATCCTGGGCATCAACGCCGGAGAGCCCGGGTTTGCCAGGGCGGTCATAAAGCCCCATACTGACTCCCGCGTAGGATCGTTCAAGGGACATTACGACTCCGTGAGCGGCAGGATCTCTGTCGGGTACGATCAGGAATCAGGGATGCTGTCAGTGGAGTCTCCGGTGCCGTTCCGCCTCAAATACCGCGGGACGGAGAAGGAATACTGCCCCGGCAGTTACCGGATAAAGACGTGACGCAGACTGCAAAACTGCAGAAAAATATGGCTTGACATATGTTTTTTTATGGGATATAATAAGCAAGCTGAGATGAGATGCAACGACCTGCTCTCAGCTTTATGGAGAAGTACTCAAGTAGGCCGAAGAGGCGCCCCTGCTAAGGGTGTAGGTCGGGGAACCGGCGCGAGAGTTCGAATCTCTCCTTCTCCGTGAGGACTGCTGTTGAAAAACGGCGGTCCTTTTGTTTTTCCGTCACACACCGTCCGGATATGAAAAAGTCCGTGGTTTTCAAATTGATTTCTCATTTTATGACTGTTATCATAGAGGCAGAAAACAAAAATCCAACATTCGAAAGGAAAAAATAAAATGAACGGAAAGTACAATCTCAACGAACTGGCGATGATGACGGGGTTTACCACCCGCACGCTGCGCAACTACCTAAACATGGGACTGCTGGAGGGGGAAAAGACAGACGGCACGTGGCAGTTCTCCGCCGAAGACCTCGACCGATTCTTTAAGGAGCCTTTTGTAAGGGAAGGCCTGAGGACCAAGCGCAACAGCGTGGTGTTCGATTTTCTTGCTGACAGGAAAAAAGAAACTCCGAGGACATGCACGGTGCTGGACATCCCCGCTTCCGTAAAAAGAGGGAACGAGATTTCCGCCTTCTTCTGTGAGCAGATGAAGGATGTGTCGGACACGGTGTTCTTCTTCGGGAATGACAGCGGTGTATGCCGCGTGATACTGTCCGGCGCCGAGGACCAGGTGGCGAAGATAATGAAAGCGTATTATTCCTCAGAATTCACCGTTCAGGCATAAGAAACGGCTTTTCCGGCTGATGCTCTTGACTTGTTACCCGGGATGGGTTATTCTTTCTGGCAGGAGAATCGATCAACGATACGGAGGATACAATGCCAAAAGTACTGCTTATAAACGGAAGTCCCCACGCAAACGGATGCATAGGCGCAGCGTTCGGAGAGATGGTCAGGGTTTTCATCGAAGAAGGCGTGGATACAGAGATCGTCCATGTCGGGAACAGGGATATAAGAGGATGCATCTCGTGCGGAAGATGCAGGGAACTCGGGAAATGCGTCTTTGATGACGCGGTGAACGAGACGGCGCCGAAATTCGAGGCGGCGGACGGGCTGGTAGTGGGCAGCCCCGTATACTACGGATCTCCCAACGGCACTCTGCTCGCATTCCTTGACAGACTGTTCTACAGCACGCGCTTCCCGAAGCATTTCAAGGTCGGGGCTGCGGTGGTTTCGTGCCGGAGAGGCGGGAACACTGCCTCATTCGACGTGCTGAACAAGTATTTCACCATCAGCAGCATGCCCGTGGCTTCCAGCACGTACTGGAACCAGGTGCACGGATTCACGGCAGAGGACGTGAAGAAGGATCTCGAAGGGCTTCAGGTGATGAGGAACCTCGCACGGAACATGTCATTCATGATAAAGGCGATAGCGGACGCTGGGGAAAAGTACGGGCTGCCTGTTCTGGAAAGAGGCGCGTTCACCAGCTTTCCCGACGGACTGTGAACAATGGCGGAAACAGCCGGAATCCGTTCCCGGAAAAGGGAACTTGGATCCGGCTTTTTTTGCGCGGATTTTCTGCTCACGGGCGCCGAAAAGGTTGACAAGCAGGGGCAAATCGATTATCATAATATGGTAAACTCGAAGTGCTGTGTGCATCCGAAATCACGGACCGGAATGCGACTAGGGCGCTTCGGAAAAGAAAGGCGAAAACATGGATACAAAAAGAAAAGAAGAACTGGCTGAGATAGCCCGCAAAATACGCGTGGGCATCATAGAAGCCGTTCACTCCGCAAAGAGCGGACATCCCGGCGGAAGCCTCTCCATCGCAGATGTGCTCGCATACCTCTATTTTGAAGAACTGAAGAACATCGACCCGAAGAATCCGGACAAGCCCGACAGGGACAGGATGGTCCTTTCCAAAGGCCACTGTGCTCCCGGACTGTATTCCGCTCTGGCTCAGAGAGGATATTTCCCGGTAGAGGACCTCAAGACCTTCAGACAGACCAGCAGCTATCTCCAGGGACATCCCGACATGAAGCACACCCCGGGCGTAGACATGACGTCAGGCTCCCTCGGCCAGGGCGCTTCCGTATCATGCGGAATGGCTCTTGCTAACAAGATGGACGGGACGGATGTCAGGATATACGCCATCCTGGGCGACGGTGAGACCGAAGAGGGCGAAGTGTGGGAAGCAGCCATGTTTGCCGGCCATTACAAACTCTCGAACCTCTGCTGGCTCATCGACTTCAACGGCCTGCAGATAGACGGCCCCATAGCAGAGGTCATGAACCCCACTCCGTATCCGGAGAAGTTCAGGGCATTCGGATGGAACGTTGCAGAATGCGACGCACACGATTTTGATTCCATAGAAGCTGCTTACAGGGCTGCGCGTGAATGCAGGGACAGGCCTACGGTCATCATTTCCCACAGTATCAAGGGAAAAGGCGTTTCCTACATGGAAAACAGCGTTGCATGGCACGGCGCGGCTCCCAATGACGAGCAGTACGAGATAGCCATGAAGGAACTCGGCGAGAGATAAACACCGTATGAAGACTTTCCCCAGAACGACTGTAGGCGGTATAAGCCTGCCGAGACTTCTCATAGGGACCAACTGGTTCCTGGGGTGGAGCCACAGGACGGCCGCGTGCGATGCGGCGATACGGGAGCGGTTCGCCGGACCGGAGGATTTCTATCCGGTCATCGAGACTTTCCTCGGCGCAGGAGTGGATGCCGTTATGGCTCCCATCAGCGCGACCCCCATCATGTCCGAGGCCATAGATTACGCGGAGCAGAGATCCGGGAGGAAGATATACCGGATCGACACCCCCGGGATCAACGTGGACGACACGGCGGAGGGAAGACGGGAAGCCCGTGAGGCGATCCGGCGCAGCAGAGAGACCGGCTCGGATCTCTGCCTGATCCACCACGCCAGCGCAGAGCAGCTGGTGAACAAGAACCTGAGGGCCATACCGAGACTTCCAGACTATCTTGAGATGATCAGGGAGGAGGGGATGGTACCGGGGCTCTCCGCTCACATGCCGGAGCTGGTGCTGTACTCCGACGACAACGGATACGACGTGGAAACGTATATCCAGATATACAACTGCATGGGTTTCCTCATGCAGGTGGAAGTCGAAAACGTGGCCCGCATAATCTGGAACGCGAAACACCCCGTCATGACCATAAAACCCATGGCGGCGGGCAGATGCACTCCCTATGTAGGCCTGAACTTCAGCTGGAACACCATACGCAGCTGCGACATGGTGACGGTGGGGACAAGCAGTCCCACGGAAGCGGCGGAGGACATAGAGATCTCACTGGCCGCTCTCGAACACAGGTTCCCGGATCTAGAGGCAAGAAGCTCCCCGTTCAGACAGGCGGTGCTGGGCGACAAAACTAATGACAATAACTGACATTCGAAAGGATATGGAAAAATGGCAGATGTAGTAAAGACAGCGACCCGTGAGGCATACGGCAAGGCCCTGGCCGAATTCGGCGCGATATATGACAATCTCGTGGTGCTGGACGCCGACCTGGCGGCAGCCACAAAGACCGGAACGTTCAAGAAGGCGTTCCCCGAAAGACATTTCGACTGCGGCATCGCAGAAAACAACATGATATGCGTCGCGACGGGCATGTCCCTCTGCGGCAAGATACCCTTCGCTTCATCCTTCGCGATGTTCGCGGCGGGAAGAAGCTTCGAGCATATAAGGAACTCCATAGGATATCCCCACAACAACGTGAAGATCGGCGCCACGCACGCGGGCATCACCGTGGGTGAAGACGGAGCCACGCACCAGTGCTGCGAGGACATCGCACTCATGAGGACGATCCCGGGCATGGTGGTGATCAACCCCGCCGACGCCATAGAGAGCAGGGCAGCCGTCAAGGCAGCCATCGAGTATGTGGGACCGGTATATCTCAGATTCGGAAGAATGGCAGTTCCCAACGTGCTTCCCGAGGACTATGAGTTCAATATCGGCAAGGCCGTGAAGCTCAGGGACGGAAACGACGTATCCATCCTTGCGACCGGCATCGAGGTGGAGCAGGCCCTAATCGCAAGGGATATCCTTGCCGCTGAAGGCATTTCCGCAGCAGTCGTGAACATCAGCACCATCAAGCCTCTCGACGAGGAAGCCGTGGTGGAGGAAGCGAGAAGATGCGGAGCCATCGTGACCTGCGAGGAGCACACCATAATCGGCGGTCTCGGATCCGCAGTCACCGAATGCCTCTCCGAAAAACTCCCGACACCTGTGCTCAGGATCGGAATCAACGACGAGTTCGGCAGGAGCGGCCCCGCGAAGGAGCTCATCCCCTATTACCATCTCGACGGGGAGTCCATCGCGAAGAAGGCAAAGGAAGCCATCACGCTCAAGAAATAAAAAGGAAAACGACTTTGCAGGCTCATGCCTGCATTGTTTGTATGGGAGAACGAAACCTACTTACAGGAAGGAAGAGATTATGGGAAATCCGGCAAAAAGAATCGTCTCGGTGATCATGGCCCTGCTGATGACAGCCGTGTCGTCCGCAGGCATCCTCGCCGAAGGACTTGAGAATTTCACCCAGAGGGACCAGTACACCGACACCGTGTTCAATGACGTGAAATCTGACGACTGGTTCTACGAGAACGTGGCCAGCGTATACGAATACGGCCTCATGAACGGCAAGGGCGCCGGCAGGTTCGACCCGCAGGGCAACATCACCGTGGCGGAGACTCTGACCATAGCGGCCCGCCTCCACGCGATCTATACGAAGAACAGCACGGAGGAGTTCACGAAGAGCAGCCCGTGGTACAAGGTGTACGTGGATTACTGCGAGGAGGCCGGGATCACTGCGAACCTGACGGAGGGACTTCCAGAAGACCTCAACGAGCAGGCCTCGAGAGGACTGTTCGCCGCCATTCTCGCAAATTCCTTCCCGGAAAGCGAGTTCACAGGGAAGAACAACGTGCCGGACAACGCGATACCGGACGTTGACATCGGAGACGAGTACGCGGCTGAGATATACAGGCTCTACAGGAGCGGGATCACGGTGGGGTCCGACAAGCAGGGCAACTTCTATCCCGAGAGATCCATCAGGCGCTCAGAAGTTGCGGCCATCATAACGAGGATAGTGGATCCTTCCCTGAGACAGAGCGTGAGCCTGGCGGAGATCACCATCTATGCGGCTCCCGACGGTGACGACACGAGGGGCGACGGCACCGAAGGCAACCCCTACGCGACGATACTTGCGGCGAGAGACGCCGTCAGAAAACTTGACAAATCGCAATACTCGGGGATAACGGTATTCATCGCCGCAGGGACATACAGCATAGGCGATACCATCGTTCTGGAAGACCAGGACGGCGGTACCGAGGCCTGCCCGGTGACATACGCCGGCGAGAAGGGGACTCTTCTCACGGGCGGCATAGTCATCTCCCCGGCTGAATTCAAAAAAGCCGAGGGCGACACCCTGCTGAGGTTCCCCGAAGAGGTCAGGGACAGCCTGGTGATGCTGGATCTCACCAGATTCGGGTACAACTCCGGGGACATCGCGAATATGCAGAGCAAGTATAAATACTACCAGCAGGCGAACATAATCACGGTGGACGGCCGCCAGATGTCCCTCGCAAGGTATCCCAACGCCGGCGCATCCTACGGTGACGGCTGGATCGAGATAGAGAGCGGATATTTCATCGACAAGAACGGCAACTACACCGAAAAGGACGACAACCAGAAGGGTGACGACGTGGCTGTCGAGACCATAATCAACTACGGCGAGGCATACATGGACCGCATCCTGTCCTGGAGCCCCGAGGACAGGGTCTTCACAAAGGCCCATTACAGGTTCATCTGGTGCTCTGACGACACCTCCGTCACGGAGTTCTACAGTGACAAACCGGAGTTCAGGGTGCCCTACGCCGGAGGATATATCCCGGTACCCAACGGGCTGGTGTACTTCTACAATGTTCCCGAGGAGCTGGACGCGCCGAACGAATTCTTCATAGACGACGATGCGGTGCTCTACTACTATCCCGGGGAGGGGTTCGACAGGGCGTTCATCTCGCTTCCGAGACTCAACGGCCCTCTGTTCAGGATAGAGGGTGACTATGTGACCCTCGAGTCCCTGGAGCTGCGCTCCACCCTCAAGAACGGTATCGACTTCGAGGCGGACCATCTCACATTTGACCATCTGACCGTGACTGACATGTACGGTAAGGGAATATACGGCGAGGGCGAAAACATAACCGTAAGCAATTCCGAGCTCTTCAACCTGGGCCACAACGCCATTCAGATCAAGGGCGGAGACGCAGCCACCCTCAGGGAATCAGGCATCAGGGTCTACAACAACTATGTACACGACTGGTGCAACCGCAACGTCATGGCCTTCGCCATAGACATCAGCGGATGCGGATCCCTGGTGGACCACAACGAGGTCTGCGATTCTACTGACCTTGCCATAGCCGTAGACGGCCCCCTGCACTGCGTCGAATACAACTTCGTGCATGACACCTGCCTGTTCTTCGCGGACGGAGCCACGGTATCGGTGCACGGATACGCCTACGGTACGGTCGTAAGGTACAACCTGGTGGCCAACACGGGGTTCGAGTCGAAGATAGATATAGTCGGCGTACAGGCCTACACAGCAGATATGGACGCCTTCGCCGCCGAATTCATCAGCAACATCGCCTACAACTGCACGGGTTCTGGCATCACTCTGGCCTACAGCCGGGACGCGGTCATCAGGAACAACCTGGTGGTGCGCCCGGGAAGATTCGGATACGGCGGCATATGCTACGAATACACCAGCTATCTCCTGGGTGAAAAAACCAAGGAAGCAAAGGTGAAGGATTACCTGCAGTCGGATCTCTGGCTGGAGAGGTTCCCGCAGCTGAAGGGCCTGCACGGAGTGTTCGACCCCGAGAATCCCTATGACAGGATGTTCATCAAGGCGCCTGCGAACAACGTGGTGAAGGACAACTTCCTGTACTTCGACAAGGGATACAGGACCATAGGCGCGGATTACAACGTGACCAAGATGATCGACTTCGAGTCGCCTTATTACGATGTGTCCGACATGCAGGTCCCGGATCTTAAGGACGGGACCATCATCCAGTATTCTTCGAAGAGATCCCATTACACGCTGGACGAGTGCCTCAGCACCGCCAACGAGGTCGTGGGGATCATGACCGAGGAACAGTTCGACGGCATCGGTCGCGTGGGCATCGGCATCGGGAATTTCGATTTTGACAAATAGGATAAGACAGGGAAGGGAAACGGGGAGACCTGTTTCCTTTTCTTATGTCCGGTGATATAATTCAGATACAACGATCTCGGAGGCTCCAGCATGACTGCAAGAAGGATAATAACTGTGTTTCTGGCCCTTGTGATGACAGTTGTGTCAACCGCCGGCATATCCGCCGAAGGGCTGGAGAACTTCACCCAGAGGGACGAATACACCGACAGCGTGTTCAATGACGTGAAGGCCGACGACTGGTTCTATGAGAATGTGGCCAGCGTATACGAATACGGCCTCATGAACGGAAAGGGCGCCGGCAGGTTCGACCCACAGGGCAACATCACCGTGGCGGAGACTCTGACCATAGCGGCCCGCCTCCACGCGATCTATACGAAGAACAGCACGGAGGAGTTCACGAAGAGCAGCCCCTGGTACCAGGTCTACGCCGATTACTGCGAGGCCGCAGGGATCACGGCAGCTCTGACAGAGGGGCTTCCGGACGACCTGAACGAGCAGGCCACGAGGGGACTGTTCGCGGCCATCCTGGCCAACTCCTTCCCGGAGAGCGAGTTCGCGGAGAAGAACAACGTGCCGGACAACGCTATCCCGGACGTTGACATCGGAGACGAGTACGCGGCTGACATATACAGGCTCTACAGGAGCGGCATCACCATAGGATCCGACAAGCAGGGCAATTTCTATTCCGAGAGATCCATCAGGCGCTCCGAAGTGGCTGCCATCATAACGAGGATGGTGGATCCTTCCCTCAGGCAGCGGGTAAGTCTCGCGGAAATCACTGTTTATGTGGCTCCCTACGGGGACGATATGCGAGGCGACGGGAGCGAGGAGAACCCGTACACCACCATCACCGCGGCAAGAGACGCCGTGAGGAAACTGGACAGGACGGAATACTCCTGTATCACGGTATTCATCCAGGCCGGGACATACAGGATCGAGAGGACGATCGAGCTGGGAGAAGAGGACGGCGGTACGGAAGCCTGCCCGGTCATCTACAGAGGCGAGAAAGGGACAGTGATAACCGGCGGAATAGTGATTTCGCCTTCCGAATTCAGAAAGGCCATGGGGGATACGGTGCTGAGATTCCCGGAAGAAGTCAGGGAAGACCTTGTTATGCTGGATCTTAAGAGATTCGGCTATTCGTCAGGCAATATCGCCGCCATGCTCAGCACCCACGGCAACTACAGCAGTTCCGCCAGCATCATAACCGTGAACGGACGGCAGATGGACCTGGCCAGATATCCGGACGCCGGAGAGACCGCGGGGGATGGATGGATCGAGATAGAAGGCGGATATTTCATTGACCGCAACGGAGAGTATACAGAAAAGACAGACAACGACAACGATCCCGAGCACGAAGCAGTGCAGACCGTGATCAACTACGGCCCGGAACATATGGAGCGGGTGACTTCCTGGAGCCCGGATGACAGGATCTTCGTGAAAGCCCACTACAGGTTCATATGGTGCGTGGATGATACGGACGTTACGGAATTCTACTCAGACGGTCCCGAGTTCAGGGCCCCTTATTCCGGCGGGTATTTCCCGGTCCCAAACGGCCTGGTGTACTTCTACAACATACCCGAGGAGCTGGATGCTCCGAACGAGTTCTTCATCGATGATGACGCTATTCTATACTATTACCCGTCCGAGGGCTTCGACCATGCGGTCATTTCGCTGCCGGTCCTCGACGGACCTCTGTTCAGCATAAATGGAAACTGTATATGTCTCGAATCCCTTGAGCTCAGATCATCCCTGAAGGACGGCATAGACTTTGAAGCCGACAGGCTGACATTCGACGGCCTGAAGGTGACGGATATGTACGGAACGGGGATAAGCGGCACCGGAGAGCACATCACTGTGCAGGGCTGCGAACTGTCCGATCTGGGATCCAGCGCCGTGTGCATAACGGGAGGGGACTGTGCCACACTCAGAAGATCAGGCATCGAGATATGCAACAACTATGTCCACGACTGGTGCACGCGCAACAGGATGAGATACGGTATCGACGTCACCGGATGCGGAGCCCTTGTGTGTCACAACGAGATCTGCGATTCCACGGATCTCGGCCTGTGTGTCGAAGGCCCGCTTCACTGCGTGGAGTACAACTTCGTCCATGACACCTGCAGTTTCTTCGCCGACGGGTCCACCGTTGCGGTGCAGGGCTACGCGTACGGCACGGAAGTGAGATACAATCTCGTGGCAAACACCGGTTTCGAATCCAAGATAGACATAGTGGGAGTCCAGTCCTTTACGGCCGACATGAACGCCATGGCGCCGGAGTTCTACGGGAACATAGCGTACAACTGCACGGGACGGGGCATAACTCTGGCCTACAGCCGTGACGCGGTGATCAGGAACAACCTGGTGGTCCGTCCGGGAGTGGCCGGATACGGAGCAGTTTGCCCGGACTTTGCCATGTATCTCAGCGGGGAGAAGACAGATGAGATAGAGCTACCGGACTTCCTTTCGTCAGACATATGGCTTGAAACGTTCCCACAGGTGAAAGGGCTTCACGGCGTGTTCGATCCCGAGGACCCGTACGACAGGATGTTCGTCATGGCTCCCGCCAACAATCTGGTGGAGAACAATTTCCTGTACATAGACAAGACATACAGGCTTTACGGTGATCTGTACAACACCACCAAGTACAGCGATTTCGAGGATCCGTATCTCGAACTGTCCGACATCACAGCCCCCGCCGACATGGTGACCCTGATCCAGTATTCATCGAAGAGATCCCATTATACTCTGGACGAGTGCCTCAGGACCGCAAACGAAAAAGTCGGCGTGATGACGGAAGAACAGTTCAACGAGATAGGCCGGATCGGCATCGGGATCGGGGATTTCGATTTCGACAGGTGACGCTATATATGCGTAAATCACGGAGACCGGCGGGAGCCGGCCTCTCTACGCGCCGGCCAAGGTTGACACTTTCAGCGGGTGAGAGTATAATCTAGTATTATAGTTCGGTAAACGGAAGGAGGCTGCATGCTGTGTCACATATCAAAACGAAGACCCTTGACTCCACGCCCATAGAATTCATGCGGGCCCATGCGGCAGCCGACCTCATAAACCAGGGAAGGACCCTGATCCTGATCATCAGGCACGGGCAGACGGACTGGAACATCACGAGAAGGCTCCAGGGCCGGGAGGATGTCCCGCTGAACGATACCGGAAGGGCCCAGGCAAGGGAGCTGGCGGAACTCATGATAAGAGTCAGGAACTGCGGGATAGGCTTCCAGGGGATATACACCTCTCCTCTGGCAAGATCCAGGGAGACCGCGGACTATCTCGCCTCCACCCTCAATCTCGGAGCCTCGGTCCCGGTAGAGGGCCTTATCGAGCGCGAGTACGGAAAACTGTCAGGACTGACCCTCGAGGAGAGAAAAACGAAACTCACGCCGGAGGAACTGAGGAACCCGGGCGTCGAGACGCCGCAGGAAGCTTCAAGGCGTGTGCTGCTGGCACTGGACGACGTGGTATCCATGTCCGGCGGCAGGACTGCCGTGGCGGTGACTCACGGGGGAAACATTAACGCCCTTTACCTTAACCTGACGGACGGCAAAGTGGGGACGGGAAAGAACCTCTGCATCAACTGCGGGATAAGCCTGGTGGCGGCAGGAAAAGGCAGGACGATTCCTCTGGCATTCAGCCTCACGGGAGACATAGCGGTCGATTACCTGCATCATCTCAAAAAATGCAGCAGCAGAGTATAAGGAAAAGCAGGCTCATGCCTGCTTGTTCATATTAACGGAGTTAGACAATGGTAACTCAGAAATACAGTGTCGGCGGCATGTCCTGCGCGGCATGCCAGGCAGCCGTCGAGAAAGCAGTCTCATCCCTGGAGGGCGTTGAAAGCGTCACGGTCAGTCTGATGACGAATTCCATGACCCTCTCATACGATGAGGCCAGGACCGACGAGGAAAAGATATTCAAGGCGGTCGAGAACGCGGGATATTCCGCAGGCGAGTGGGTCAGGCGCGACAGGGCCGAAGAACAGGAGGACCTGAAATACCGGGCGATGGTGAAGAGATTCATCATATCCCTGGTACTGGCCCTCATAATGATGTATATAACCATGGGCCACATGATCGGGCTTCCTCTTCCCGCTTTCATGGATCCTCACGGACCGGGATACGCGCCTCTGGTCTACGCGCTTGTCCAGGCGGTCATAGCAGCTGCAGTCGCGGTCATAAACATTCACTATTTCACGGACGGCTTCCGGGCGGCGTTCAACCGCAATCCCAACATGAACACCCTCGTGGCCACGGGAGCCGCTGCCTCATACATATACGGCATATATATCACGGTTCGCATGATCCTCGCGATATCCCGGGGAGAGCATGCCGGGGACTATTCCGGGCAGCTGTACTTCGAGTCGGTTTCCATGATACTTACGCTGATCTCCCTCGGAAAGATACTTGAGACGAGGGCAAAGCGTCATACATCCGACGCCGTCAGAAAACTGATGGAACTGGCTCCGAAGACCGCCGAGGTGATAAGGGACGGGGTGACGCTCACCATACCGTCCGAGCAGCTGGTGAAGGGAGATCTGGTGATCGTCAGATCCGGCGCATCATTCCCCTGCGACGGCATAATGGTAAACGGCGAGGGCTCCTGCGACGAAAGCTTCATAACCGGCGAGAGCGTTCCCGTGACGAAAAGCGCCGGGGACGAGATGATATGCGGAACCATCCTACTGTCCGGATACTGCGAGATGCAGGCCACAAAGGTGGGTGAAGACACGACTGTTGCAAAGATAACACAGCTGATGGAGGACGCGGCATCCAGCAAGGCACCGGTACAGAAGCTGGCCGACAGGATAAGCGGCATATTCGTCCCGATAGTCTGCGGCATCGCGGTGCTGACCTTCATCATCTGGCTCATAGCGTCAGGAGATCTTCACAGGGCAGTGGGATTCGGAATCTCGGTCCTTGTCATAAGCTGTCCCTGCGCGCTGGGACTGGCGACCCCCACAGCCGTCATGTGCGGCGTGGGAAGGGGAGCCGGGATGGGGATCCTCATAAAATCCGCGGACGCCATCGATCTGCTCCACAAGGCCAGCGTAGCGGTCTTTGACAAGACCGGCACCGTGACCGATGGGAAGATGAGCGTTTCCGACTTGTATCCCGTGGGATGCACGGAAGAGGAGCTGCTTTCAGTGGCCGGATCCCTGGAAGGCATGAGCGAGCATCCCATAGGGAAGGCGATAGCGGAATACGCGAATGAAAAGCTGTCCGGGATCACAGAGGTTTCGGACTTCACCCAGACTTTCGGCGGAGGCGTCTCGGGAACTGTGGGCGGCACAGTCTGCCTTGCGGGAAACGAGAAATTCCTCAGGGAGTCCGGCGTTGAACCGGATCAGGCCGTCATCGAAATACTCAACGGATTCTCCCGGCAGGGGAAGACCTCCGTGCTGTTCTCAAGGAACGGAAAGGTGGCAGGGATCATTTCGATAGCGGACACGATAAAGCCCTCAAGTCCGGAAGCCGTGAGGAGACTCAGGGAAAACGGATTCGAGGTGGTCATGCTGACAGGCGATTCGGAATCGACCGCAAAAGCCATAGCGGCTCAGGCCGGCATAGAACGGGTCATATCCGGAGTCAGGCCGGAGGAAAAAGCATCATATGTCGAGAAACTTATGACAGGCGAATACTTTGGAGACACTGAGCGCAGGTATGTTGTGATGGTTGGCGACGGAGTCAACGACGCGCCGGCCCTCGCAATGTCGGACTGCGGGATGGCTGTGGCCAGAGGGACCGATATTGCCATAGAGTCCGCAGGAGTGGTGCTGGTGAGGAACGACCTCACGGACGCTGCAAGAGCCGTCTCCCTGAGCCATGCCGTGATGAGAAACATAGCCCAGAATCTCGGGTGGGCCTTCGGGTACAACCTTGTCTGCATTCCCATAGCCGCGGGGGTCCTCTTCCCGGCATTCGGCATAGCCCTGACGCCCATGATCGCAGCTGCGGCCATGTCCCTTTCGAGCGTATGCGTCGTCACCAACGCACTCAGACTGAAATTCTATAAGCCAAAATACTGATATACGGAGGAACCAATAATGCTGTTCGGAGCGAAGAAAACTGTCAATCTCAAGATCGAAGGCATGCACTGCGAGCACTGCGTCGCAAGGGTCGTCAACGCGATCAAGACGCTGGGCGGAAAGGCCGACGTTGATCTTAAGCTGGGACGGGCGGCCGTCACGGCGCCGAAGGATCTTGATCCCCAGGCACTGGTGGATGCTGTAAACGCCCTCGGGTTCAAGGCAAACCTTCTTTGACAGACCTGAAAACGAAAAACGCCTCACACCGTTCATTCTTCGTGAACTGAGTGTGAGGCGTTTTGTCATGTCTATACAAACTCATCAATGATCCCCAGATCCCAGAGCAGGGTAGAGAGGACGTATTTGTCGCGGATATCCTTCGTCATGAGGAAGGCGGTATCTTCTTCCTCCCGGGAAATGCCTATCTCGGAGAATTCCGTGGGATGGCCTATCTTCTTCATGAATCCTTCCAGGTCGTCAGAGGCCGGAAGCTCATCGATCACCTTCAGGATCCGGTCCCATTCCGCGACGATCCTTGAGGTGCGCTTTCTGCGGGAATCAGGGTCGTATTTCCTTTCCTTCTTTTCGTTTTCTATGAGGACATCAGCGCTCCTGCCGAGAAAACTTCTGAGTTTCAGGCTCCATGTGCCGTAATCGAAGGACGCCGCGGCTTTTTCCGCATGTACGGGGTCAGGCCGGTATGTCCTGAGCTTCTCATAAGCCCTTATGACCTTCAGTGTTGATATGCCGCACTGGATCCCGTGCAGATCCCAGGGAGTACCGAATTCGAGATGCCTCATGTCTATGATGTGTGAGATATAGTGCTCTCCGCCGGAGGCGGGTCTCGACATCCCGGCATAGTTCATGGTAAGACCTGAAAGCACCAGTCCTTCCATGAGATCCGACAGTGCCCGCGGGTCTTTTTCTACTGCCTTTTCTGAGGAATCGACGCATCTCCGGAGTGATTCCGCGACCAGATCCGCGACCCGGGGACAGTAGTATTCTCCGTTTATAATATGCGATATCTTCCATTCCGCCAGACTGACGTATTTCGCAAGCATGTCGCCTATCCCGGAACGGATCATATGCACCGGGCTGTTTTTCAGGATGGCAGTGTCGCCGATCACGGCATCGGGGCATTTCGTGTCCAGCGAGACCTTGAGCCCGCCTATGTCCATGGCTGAAGAGGCTGAAGCGAACCCGTCCATGGAAGGGGCAGTTGCTACTGTGACCTGCGGTATGTGCTTCTGTGACGCCAGAATCTTTCCGGTGTCATTCAGCACGCCCGATCCCACGGCTATGATGCAGTCGGAGTCGGGAGGACATCGCATGAACACCTCTCCCACCATGAGCTCGTCCGGGGCGGGGTGCTTTCTTCTGACGGTATGCCGGGAATATGTGATCCCGGCTCCGTCAAGGATCCCAAGCACATAGTCCCCGGCAGCCTCTTCCGTGCCTTCGTCGAATATGACATAGGGATGCTCTGCCATGTATTCCCCGAGAAGCTCCGGCAGTTCTCCTGCCGCCCCTTCGGATATGAGGCACTTTCCGAGATCGCCGTGATGACTTCTGCCGCACTGAGGGCAGAGCATCCCGTCGTTCTCCATAAGTTCAGCAACCGACGTCATTTCTGGGATACCTTGAGGTTGATGCCGTACATTATCTCGGCTCCGTCCGGCGCTACCAGAGAATAATACAGCACATCGCCGGCTTCGTTCATGTGGACCTTTTCGAGGCGCTGCTTCTCGACGGTGAGGACTTCGCCGTTGCGGAATATGAGCAGCAGCCTGTAATCGGAGTTGAAACCGCCGTAGAGACCTATGCCGTATAGTATGGTGCAGCGGTCGCATTCCTGCTCGAAGATTATCATGGTGGCGCTGTCCTTTGCTGCTTCTATCTCCGCCTTGTATTTTTCCGTGTCCGTCACCGGGATCTCCGGTTCAGTTGTGTCTGACGCGATCTTGGCAGCCAGCACGTCGAGACTGTTCGATTTAGCATAATCCTCGGATACCCTTCCCAGGGAGAAGAGAACTTCGGTGAGGAGCACAGGATTGACTTCATCAGCCAGATAGAACGTGTATTCGGACCATCCGTCCTTTTCCTCGATCCACAGTTCCCTGATCCTGCATCTGTCTCCTTCGATCCACAATTTCAGTATCTCATTGAGCTGGGATCTGAGGGCCTCAGGCTCGTCCTGCTTCTGCCCGTTCACGTATGCTGCGGCCTCCTTCAGCCATCCGCGGACTATGGTCAGCGTGTCGTAACCGTAGCCTCTGTAAAGTTTGAAGGATATGGATCTGCTGCTGAGAACCAGATCGTTCAGGGTCTCCAGGTTGCTGGATGCCAGCGGAGTGAGACTCCCGTTCCTGCCGGAGAATTCCGCTGCAACGGCGGAGACCCCGGAAAAGGATCCCTCGGTATTGAAATCTCCTTCGTACAGAACGACCGTACTGTCTCCCTCGGCGGGCTTTTCTTCGGGCTTCTGCCCGGCCGGCTCGACTGTTATCCTGTAATCCTCGTCTATGACCCTCATTATGACCGCACTGATCTCGCTTCTCTTGACGTCGGAGTCGGGGTTCATCTTCCCCTCTTCATTCCCGGTCATGATGCCCCAGCTGTACAGCCTGTAGAAAGCGCTCTCATACCACGATCCCTCCGCTATGTCCGCCAGCGTCACGTCGTCGGTCTTGTTGAGCACTGCCTGGGTATACCCGCTGTAAAGCAGGACCCGGGTGAACAGTACTGCTACCTGGGCGCGGCTGGCCGGAGCGGTGTACGAGGGATACGTCTCGGTGACTATATTGTTGTTGAGGCAGTATCTCAGATATGGCTCATACCAGTTCGACGTGTTCGGATAGTTGGCGGTGAAGTAGTCGTCGCTGACTTCCTTTGCGAGAAGCAGCCTGTGGCACACAGCCGCCAGCTTCACGGTCTCCGCTATGGTCACGACCCCTGACGGGTCGAATATGGTGTCGGACTTTCCGTTTATGAGGCCGAGCCGGTAGGCTGCGGCCACGTTACCCAGATACCATGCGTCCAGAGGCACATCCGTGAACTGGTTGTTATACTCTCTCTGGACCTTGTATTTCGGCGTGAGCCCGTCATTCGCCGCGGCGGTGACCGCGAAAGAGCAGAGCATCGCGATGACCAAGAGTATGGACATTATCTTTTTCATGATTCTATTCCTCCTGCAAAAATCAGACTTTTGCGCTGTCGACGAATTCGACTATATCTTCGATCCTGCACCGCAGCACCCTGCAGATATTGCCGAGGACATCCGTCGTCACAGCCCTGTTGCTGCTCAGTTTTGCCATCTGGTAGTGTGTCAGCCCCGCGGCTTCTTCCAGATCTTTCTTCTTCATGTTCCGATCCAGAAGGAGATGCCACAGTTTTTTGTAGCTGACACTTATCCGTGCGACCATGAAAATCTCTCCTTTTGTACACATATTGTGCGTATGTGTGAGTATGGGGATAATTGTACGTATGGATTTTAGCATATAAAGTCTGAAAAATCAATATATATGTCTGAAATATCAAACTTATGTTTGGAAAATTTCTGCATTCACAGGTTGCAGCGGAGGGTTGCTTTTTTCTCGTCCGCAGCCCCGTGGCACTTGATTTTTGGCGTCCGATGTATTAAAATTACCTCCGTAATTCATACTTGACGGAGGCTATATATATGAAGTTCAGAAAAATCTGCGTACTTACTTCCGGAGGCGACGCTCCCGGCATGAACGCGTGTGTCAGAGCGGTCACGAGAGCTGCCAACGCCAGAGGCGTGCAGGTCATGGGAAGTCTCGGAGGATACAGGGGGATGATCCATGACGAATTCGTGGACCTCACCAACCGCGCGGTTTCAAACAAGATCCAGCTTTCAGGCACTTTCATCTATTCCGACAGATGTCTCGAGTTCAAGGAAGAGGCGGGCATGCAGAAGGCCATCGCGGTCCTCAAGAGCCATGAGATAGACGGCGTCGTGGCTATAGGCGGCGACGGCACTTTCAGAGGAGCCACGGACCTTTCCCAGAGAGGCATCCCCACCATCGGGATTCCCGGGACCATCGACAATGACATCACGGCATCCGACAACACCATCGGTTTCGATACCGCCATGCAGAGCGTGGTGGACGACGTAGACAAGCTCCGCGACACCTGCGAGTCCCACGCCAGATGCAACGTGGTCGAAGTCATGGGAAGAGGAGCCGGGGACATCACCCTCAATACGGCCATAGCCACAGGCGCAGTAGCTGCCGTCATACCCGAATGCGAGTTCGACGAAGAGGCGACCATCGAGAAGATGATCCGTCTCCGCAGAGAGGGCAAGCGCAGCTTCCTCATCATCGTTTCCGAGGCGTTCCCGGAAGTCGGGCCGGCTCTCGTGAAGAAGATAACGTCGGTGACGAAGGAACTGGCCGAGAAGGAGGGCAACGACAGGCTCTGGATCGAATCGAAGTTCTGCCGCATGGCCCATATCGTAAGAGGCGGTTCCCCGTCCCTGGCTGACCGAGTACTGGCCACCAAGATGGGCGTCAGGGCGGTGGACGAGCTGCTGGCCGGGAACTCCGACCTCGTAGTCGTGGAAAGAGAAGGAAAGATCACTACCTGCGGGATAGGCTGGTCACAGGTCCTCGACAGGATGTACAAGGGGACTCTGAAGGAAGGCATGCTGGACGCATACACACCCGAACAGATCGCCGAGATGCAGAAGTTCATCGAAGAAAAGAAAGAGACGTTCAGAACGACGTACGCGATGCTGAACGAGCTCGCCAACTGATAAGCGCAGTCATACGGAAGGCCGGATCTCCACGGGACCGGCCTTTTTCCGTATCAGGCGTCCTATGGTAAGTTAAAAAATAGTTAACCGAGCATTTTTCGAGGCGCAAATCATTTACAAAACTGCAGAAATAAGATATAATTAAAGGGAAGGGACATGGTCCCGACCAAAGAAAAAGAGAGGCCGAAAAAAATGAGAAAACACAGGATACTCAGAAGCCTGATCTCCGTCGTCCTGACAGCCGTGATGGCGCTGGGAACAGTGCCGTTCGTGTCTGCGGAAGGAGCGGGCCTGGGCAACTTCACACACAGATATGACTATGACAGCTCCGTGTTCACGGACGTTCAGGAAAAAGACTGGTTCTACGAGAACGTGAAATCGGTCTACGAGCTGGGGCTCATGAACGGCAAGGGGCAGCAGAAATTCGACACCGCCGGATATATCAAGGTGTCGGAGACACTGACCATCGCAGCCCGTCTGCATTCGATCTACAACAAGGGCAGCGACACCTTCGAAAAGACGAGCCCCTGGTATCAGACATATGTTGACTACTGCACCGCCAACGGGCTCTTCGACAGCAACGGCGCGGATCTTGACGCCGCAGCCACGAGGGAAGTGTTCACGGCAATCCTGGCGAAGGCCCTTCCAGAGGAGGAGCTGGCGGATATCAATACCATAGAAGAGGGATATATCCCCGATGTCGATGTGAACAGCGAGTATGCTCCGGCCATCTACAGCATGTACAGGGCCGGCATTACCATCGGAAAGGATTCGGCGGGCACATTCACTCCCGAATCGAATATAAAGAGATCGGAAGTCGCGGCGATCATCACAAGGCTGGTGGACCCTTCCCTCAGGATGAAGATCCAGAGCACTCTGAAAATCTATGTTGATCCCAATGGTAACGACAGCACGGCCGACGGGTCCGAATCCGCTCCATACGCTACGATCGAAGCCGCGAGAGACGCGGCCCGTAAGGCGGACAAATCAAAATATGACGTCATCAATGTCATTCTGAATGACGGTATTTACACGATAAGCAAACCCATTGAGTTCAACGCGTCCGACTCTGGCACGGAGACCTGCGAGGTCAAGTATTCCAGCAGCGGAAACGCCATCATAGTCGGCGGTGTCGCGCTGAAATCCTCCGATTTCACAAAAGCTACCGGATCATACGCCCAGTATATACCCGCAGCGGTCCGTGACAAGATCGTTCAGCTCGATCTCACGAAGATCGGTTTTTCAATGGACACGATCAACTCGATCCTTGACAACAGATACGTGCTGGCTGTATATCCCGCTTTCGCGGTAGACGGCGAGGTCCAGACGATCGCGAGATTCCCTGACACTGACTGGATCACTATCGGCGCGAGAAGCACCATGCTCGACCAGTACGGCAATCCCACGATGGTTACAGATAACGATAACAATCCTGAATTCGAGGCGCAGACCGTGCGCATCGAGTACGGCGACGAATATGCGGATAGAGTCAGATCATGGCATGCGAACCCGGATCTCAGGGTCGGCGGACGTTTCGCGGTCCTCTGGGTCGGAGACAATTCTCAGGTCCTCAGTATCGACCAGAACGACTGTCTGATCACGACCCCGTACATGGGCGGATATGCTCCTGTAGAGGGCGGACTCCTTTACTTCTACAACATCCCGGAAGAGCTCGACCAGCCAGGCGAATACCTGATCGGCAGGGACGGCATACTCTACTACTATCCTAAGGACGGATTTGACAGTTCCGTTATGTCCATTCCGCTTTCTGAAGGACTCGTATCTATCGACGGGACCAGCTACTTCACATTCGAGGGCATCAAATTCGAGTCTTCTCTCGGCGAGGGTATCTACGGTACAGGCAACTATATCACGATAATCGACTGCGAGATCAGCTCGATCTGCGGTGAACACGGAGTCAGACTGACAGGTAACAACATTCTGTTCCAGGGCAACTATGTCCACGACCTGAACAGATATGGTGTCGTGATACATACCGGCGATATTGAGACCCTTACTCTCGGCAACACCGTGGCATACAACAATGTCATCCATGACTGGGGCATCGCCATCTATCCTTACGCGGACGGCCTGGCGGTATACGGGTGCGGCGCCCTTATCCATCATAACCATGTGTATTCTTCAAACGCTTCTGCGATCGACTCCGGCGGAGCATTCTGCATCATCGAGTACAATGACGTCCATGACGTCCTGAAGACTTCTGACGATATCGGCGCGATCGGCAATACCGGATACCACGAGAATATCACCAGATACAACTACATACACAACATCGGAGCTATCGGAGCTGCAGCTGAATCCCCGAACCTCAACAAGATGGGATCAGCGGCGATCTACTGGGACGGCGGCTCAAGCTACGCGGAAGCGTACGGCAATGTCATAGAGACTGTCAAGGGCCACGGTGTCATAATGAACGGCGGCCGTCACCTTTCAGTCCACAGCAACCTTATAATCGACTGTTCCTTCTGGTACGTCCAGACAGTATGCACGCCTTACACGCGCGCAGTGGAAAGCGGATTCACGGAAGCAGTAAATAAGTATCCTGCTTTTGTGCACAGCGACGTATGGAAAAAGACGGCTCCCGAACTTTCGACGATCGTTCAGGATCTTAGCAAGACGAACGAAGATGATCCTCAGGCATGGTGCGCTCCCGCAGGGGACGTGATCATGGACAACTGGTGCCACTTCAACAAGTTCGTAAGGCACTTCAGCAACTGGGGCGTACGCCCGTATTACATCGAAGACGGGGTGTACAAATTCAATCCGGATACCATCGATGTATCAGGCAGCGGTCAGAACGAAGCCCACACTACCTCGTATAACAGCAGACGTGACAGCGTCGATATCCAGGATCTTCTCGAAAAGGCAGCAGGTGTCGTGGATATGGACTGGGAGCGTTTCCAGACCATAGGCATCGTCGAGGCTGACTGGCATCTCGGCGAGATCGCGGAATAGGACAGACAAAAAAACGGGGTAGTGCCCCCTAAAGGGCGCTATCCCTGTTTCACAACTGTGAGAAAGGGGGCGGATCGTTTTGCTTAAGAACAAGAGATACAGGGGGTACTGGCTCCTGTTCCTGGTGATAGCCGTTCTGGCGTCAATCTATCCGCTTTTCATGGGACTGGACGTGGTGGTCCAGATGGTTGAGAACGGTTACGTTCCAATAGACGATTATCCGAAATACGTCATACCGTACACACCGGTATCTGTCGCCGTAATAGTGGGCGTCCTTGCGATCCCGTTGCTTCAGAAACTGTTCAGGAAGCATGACCTGCTTTACGGATCCATCGTGTCCGTTGCCGTATTCTTCCTGACGGAAAGGCTTATGGAGACCAAAGTCCTGGTGCAGACACAGATGTTGGTGCCTCTCGAGAGCTGGCAGATGTCGCTGTGCTATGTTCCGCCGGAACAGTATCAGACCAGGACCTGGGAAGCGGTGGATGTCCTGCTCGGAGGTTACAGCCCCACATTCAAGATACACTTCTACCTCATCGCCATTGTGATCATCGTGACACTGCTTAACTGCTTCTACGGTTTCGCGAAGATGGTACTGACCGGAAAGTACGGAAGGAAGAAAGCCCTTATAATCCAGACGGCAGCTTCCGTCGCGTTTCTCGGAATGTGCATCTTGGCATGCTTCACGGCTTTCTACAGATCAGGCGAGATCACGGTGTCGCCTCTGTCCGCAGTGCTTATGATCGTGTTCTTCATCCTGCTCGGAGTCACTGTGGGAGTGTTCTCGGGATCGTTCCTGCTGGGCAGGAGCAGATTCTTTTCACTGGCTCTCCCGTCCATGACGGCAGCTCTTGTGACTACCGCGATGTACATAGGAGAGATGTTCCTTCTCAGCGGCAATCTGTACAGATTCGGAAAGGGATTCTTCTTTGACGGTCTGGGAGGCATGGTCCTGGCACCGGTGGACCTGCTCGTGATAGCTGCAGCGGGCCTGATCACACTTGCGATCTGCATCACGGTAAACCGCGGAGTCGATCCTGCGGAAGTCCAGGATGAAGATGAAGACGACAGCGAATAGCGCCCGGTAAAGAATACAGGATACAGAAAACGGCATTTCCCTCATTTGAAACAGGGAAGTGCCGTTTCGTTTTCTGATCACAGCGGTCTCCGTCTTAACTTTAATTGGGTTCAGTGATACTGGATTCAGTAAAAATATAATCTGCGAATTGCATGCCGTATCATTCCGTCAGGGCCTGACAGATGGCTTCGTTAACATTTTCCCTGAGCGTCAGGATGTAGCCGGCGTCCTTCGGGTAATGCCTGAAGGTGACATCCATTCCGGCAAGACCGTCGATCAGGGATATGACGAAATCGCGGCCGCACAGCTGTTCACACAGACAGAAAGCTTTCATATCTTCCAGGGCATGCTTGAACACTAGGGCGTGGACAGTGTCGAGGGGCGTGCCGTCAGCCTTCGGATATACCGAGAAGGCGTCTCCGGCAGGGACGAAATAATCGCCGCAGGGATCCTGATACGGATCCACCGGGGAGTCGGAAAACCGGTTGTAGTAGAAGTTATACCCCCAGTGCAGGAATCCTTCGAGCCCGTATTTGTACATCTGGACCCCTATGATCCGGTTGCGCCAGGAGGGCATGGAAACGAACCTGTTTGAAACTTCCTTGCCTTCGGAGCAGCAGTAATAGGTCCACAGGTGAGGGACTCCCTCCCTGATGAAATCCTCCACGCGGGAGATATTTGCCACGGGGGTTCCTACGGCCCCGCTTTTCCAGAATCCGGGGTCGGAAACCGCGTCCATGACGGGCCTGCCTTCAGTGACGGATCCCAGGGCCTTCCTGAGTTCAAGATATCTCGGGAGATCCTTTTCTGAAGGCTCGTCCGAGATGTGGAACCTCAGCATGCCGGATATACCGAGCTCCTTTGCGTGGCTTACCAGCGCGGCGAGGAGCTTTTTCACGAAACCGAGATATTCCTCCGACAGGGAATCCGTCTCCCAGCCGAAGATGCGTCTCTCCTCACCATTGACCGATGCCATGACTTTAGGCGCATGCCCGGCGCCCCACTGGGTGAACATGTGGTTTATCTCGATCTGTCTGAACCCGTATTTCAGGAGCAGTCCTGCCCATCTGTCGAATCTGGAGAAGCCGAAAGTGTATTCTCCGTCTCGGACCGTGATGTCCACCAGCTGGCACGTGGGCCGCTCCCCGCCTATCTTCGTGTCGAGAGGAGGAGTCAATACCGGCGTCAGGACAGTGTCTATCCCGAGATCCGCGGCTTTCGCAAGGAAGTTTTCGATGATCTCCCAGTGCCTTTCGGAAAACATCCCGACATTGTAGTACGAAGCCAGGGTGTCGGCGTAGAACCACTGGGTGTAGTGGAAATCCGTCACGGGAAGTGAGCAGGGCAGTATCTCCACGGTGAGGCCGCATGATGACAGGAGCTGCGTCTGATCTTCGTTCCACACCTCCGCCGTGATCCCGTAGGTCCCCGGTCCGGTCCCGCCGTCAGGGCGGATATCCAGCCAGAGGCATTTCAGCAGGTTCCCGTGGAGTATGAGGCAGCCGTCATATCTCAGGGGAAGCAGCAGGTCCGGGAATCTTCCGGGCTCCTTTCTGAGATAGTCTTCGTCACTGAAGAGCTTTCTCGCCGGCATGGGGACGTTGATCTGGACTACCTCCCGGACCGTGATCCGGCCGGCAAGAGGCGACTTTATCATTACCCTGCACGGCATCCTGTCGGGAGCGCCGGGATCTCCGTCCGAGATCATAAGCTGGACCGAAAGGTGTTCGTTATTCAGCATGCTGAGACGGTCGATGAGCGGCTTCGATGAAAAGTCCTCATCTTCAAAGCATTTTTCCAAAGAGGATATGAACCCGGTCTGAATCGATTCTCTCATATGTATGTCCTCAGCTGTCCGCGCGTTCTGCGCATTCCGTAACGGTGAGCGTCCTTCCGTCCACAGTGAAGGATATCTCATATTCCGAATATGACATGGTGAATATCCTTCCGGGGTCGGAGACGTATCCGGGCCTCGGGTCGTTCCCGAGACACTCGATGACGGCCTGACGGTCTTCGGGTGAAAGACATCCGAGCAGGGCAGTGCCCTCCACGGCCAGCCGGCCGGTCTCCGGATCCTCAGATATGCCGCCCGCGGCACCGGGTATGGAGTCGGAATACGGGATGTACGGCTTGATGTCATAAACCGGGGTACCGTCCGTCATGTCGATGCCCGAGACATCGATGACGGTCCCGTATTCGTCCGTGTCCCTTATGCATTCGATCCTTACGGCCGAAAGAGCCAGTCGGTTGGGTCTGTTGGGGGATCTTGTGGCAAAGACGCCGACCCTGGTGTTGCCGCCGAGCTTCGGAGGTCTCACAGCGGGGTCCCACCCCCGTTCCCCTTCCGTGTCTGCCATGGAAGCGAAGCCTTCCGAAAAACCCCAGATGATCCAGAGATGGGAAAAGCTCTCGAGCCCTTCGGTCGCCTTTTTTATTCTGTATTCCGGCATGAAAACTATGGTGCCCCTGAGGCCGGGCGCATATCCGCTCTGCCTGGGAAGCCCGAATTTCCTGCTGAATTTGCATCTTATCTCCGCTATGGGAAGTATCTCCACGAAAATCCCCTCCGTACCCATCGTTCTGCAACCATTATACCCCATTCCCACGCCCAAATCAAATATGCATATCCCGTATGTATATGCATCACCGTGAATATTTATATTTATTCATAAATCAGCCCTCAGATCGCCATATATTCACAGCCAGCCGTTTGTTTGGACGATAAACGGATTTTTCAGGCCCCGTAAATAGCCGTTTTTTATGCATGGATTATGCATAATTCCGGCTTTTCGGGTGTATATTCACGTGAATATTCATTGACAGCAGGGAAATGCGGAGGTATAATATATAATTGATGTAATATATACTGCATACGCGCACGCGCGTGTGCGCAATGAACTTTTGAATGGAGCGCGATATGTCCGAAAAAACGGTACAGGCCAAGAGGGAAAGCCGTGAACAGGCTTTCAGGATGCTTTTTGCCTATGATTTCGACAGGGAGACGGACCCGTCTGCCTTTTATGACTTCAACGCGGAGAATCTGGAGGAGAAGCCCCTGAATTACGCGAAGAAGATATTCCTGGGGGTTTGCGGCGCCCGTGAGGAGCTGGATTCCGGGATCGAGAGCTTCTCGGTCAGATGGAAGATGACAAGGATGTCTGCGGCCACGAGGAACATACTCAGGATGGCAGTTTACGAGATGACGGGGCTGGAGGTCCCGCCTAAAGTGGCCATAAACGAGGCCGTTGAGATCGCGAAGAAATACGATGACGAAAAAGCCCCGGCCTTCATCAACGGGATCCTGAACAGGCTGGCCCGGGAAAAAGGGCTCCTGGCGGATCCGGAGCAGAAATGACGTCCGGGCTCGTGCTGGGCATAGACACCAGCAATTACACGACGTCCGCCGCCCTGTGCACTTTCGGGGGAGAGATCCTCCTCAATGCGAAGATCCCCCTCGGTGTGAAGGAAGGGGAGCGGGGACTCAGGCAGAGCGACGCCGTGTTCCTTCATACGAAGAACCTGCCGGAGGCGGCAGGGCTGGTGAGGAACAGGCTGACGGAGCTCGGCGGACCCGGGGTGGCCGCGGTGGCGGTGTCCTACGCTCCGAGGGACGCGGAGGGATCGTACATGCCATGCTTTCTCGCGGGAGTGTCCGCAGCGGAGACGGCGGCAGCCGCGCTTCAGGTACCGGTGATGTACTTTTCCCACCAGGCGGGGCATATAATGGCGGCGGTCCGGTCGGCATGCCGGGAAGCCGGGACCGGTGTCCGCGGGTTCCTGGAGAGTGAATTCATCGCATTCCATGTGTCGGGCGGCACCACGGACGTGCTGCTCTGCAGGCCTTCGGACAGGCCGAACCGGATGGGGACCCGGGTGCCTTTCACAGCTGAAAAGATCGGAGGGACCCTGGACATAAACTGCGGGCAGGCCGTGGACAGGGCCGGGGTCATGATGGGGATGAGCTTCCCCTGCGGAGCCGAGATGGACGGGCTTGCCCTCGGATATGAAGGAAAAGTGCCCCGTGCCAAGCTGAACGTCCGGGACGCGGAATGCAATCTGTCGGGACTCGAGAACAAGGCGGCGGAGCTTTACGGAAAGACCGGGGACCGGGCGCTGACCTCCGCCTTCGTGCTGAGGCATATATCAGATACTCTCTCGAGGATGACGGAGAACGTGCTGGAACAGTACGGAAAGCTTCCGGTCATATATTCCGGAGGCGTCATGAGCTCAGGATACATAAGAAGAGAACTTGGAAGATACGGGATGTTTGCCGAACCCGCGATGTCATCGGACAACGCCTGCGGTACGGCGCTCCTGGGAGCATACTACGGAAATTTATGACGGACGGGAGGGCAACTGTGGACTATTCTGAATACGAAGACATGTCTTACGGTACCTCTTCACAGATGAGGAGCGCCGTGACCGTCAGCCATCTGAACGATTATCTGAAGAACGTGCTGGACTCTACCCCGGGACTGGACAGGATCACTGTCCGCGGGGAGATATCCAACTTCAAGAACCACATAGCCTCCGGCCACTACTACTTCAAGCTCAAGGACGAGAAGTCCCAGCTGAAGGCGGTGATGTTCCGGTCCAGCAACATGAGGCTCAGGTTCATGCCGGAGGACGGCATGAAGGTGCTGGCCTCGGGAAAAGTTTCGGTATACACGGCGACCGGGGAGTACCAGCTCTACTGCGAGTCAATGGAACCCGACGGCATAGGGGCGCTGTACCAGGCTTACGAGCAGCTGAAAAGAAAGCTGGCAGCCGAAGGGCTGTTCGATGAGGGAAAAAAGAAGCCTCTGCCGGAATTCCCGCGTTGCATCGGCATCATAACCTCGGACACGGGTGCTGCCGTCCGGGACATGATAGACGTGGCCACGAGAAGGTTCCCCGCAGCAAAGCTGCTTCTTTTCCCGTCCCTGGTCCAGGGACAGGGGGCTGCCGAGAACCTCAGGGAGGGGATAAGGTATTTCAACGGCACATCCTCCTGCGACGTGATCATAATCGGAAGGGGCGGAGGATCCATAGAGGATCTGTGGGCCTTCAACGACGAGAGGCTGGCCAGGGAGATATACGCGTCAAAGATCCCCGTCATATCTGCCGTGGGGCATGAGACGGACTTCACGATCTGCGATTTCGTCGCCGACGTGAGAGCCCCGACGCCCTCGGCGGCGGCGGAGCTGGCGGTGCCGGACGCGGACGCCGTCAGGGGATGGCTCATGAACACGGTGCTGACCGAGAGGCGGCTGCTGCTGTCGAGGATATCATCCCTCAGAAGCGATGTGGACAGGATGGCGAAGTCAAAAGTCCTGTCCGATCCCGTGAGCGGGATCGCTGACAGACGCATGCTGGCGGACAGGATGGCCGACCGGCTCCTGGCTGCGGGACAGTCCGGATTCGCCGGAAAGAGATCGGAGCTCGCCGTCATGGCGGGAAAGCTCGGGGCCCTGGATCCCATGGCCGTGATGGCGAGAGGATACAGCGCGGTGTACAGGCAGGACGGGAAGCTCGTGAAGAGCATAACGGACGTTATTCCGGGAGACCGCGTCTCATTCACCACGGGGGACGGCTCCGTGGGCTGCACGGTCGACGATATAATCCCGAAAGCGGATATTAACCGATGAAAGGAACTGAAATGGAAAACAAGGAGATGACATTCGAGGCCGCCATCGCAAGGCTTGACGAGATAGTGAAGGCCCTGGAGGGCGGGAGCGCGCCCCTCGACGAGTCCCTGGGGCTCTTCGAGGCAGGGGTGGCGCTGGTGAAATTCTGCAATTCTAAGCTCGACAAGGCCGAGGCGGCGGTGAAGAAGCTGGTGCCGTCCGGAGACGGGTACACTGAAACTGACATGGACTGAGGTGTGTGATGGATAACAGTATCAAGAAAGACAACGGCCAGCTGGTGTTCGGCCAGACTGCCGCTCCGGGAAAAGTCCCGGATCAGGAGCCCGAGCGGGTCTTCGACAAGCCTGCCGAAGCGAGGGAGACGAAGGCCGAAAGCCTTAAGGACGTCATGAAGCGTGATGCCGCCCTCGTGGAAAAGGAACTCGAGAGATACCTGGGTCCCGAATACGCGGGCAGCAACGAGACCACCGAGGCCATGAAGTATTCGGTGCTGGGAGGCGGCAAGAGAGTCCGCGCGTTCCTGGTGCTGGAATTCTGCCGGCTGTTCGGCGGTTCCGAGGAGGCGGCCCTGCCCTTTGCCTGCGCCCTCGAATGCATCCATGCCTCGTCACTGATCCATGACGACATGCCCTGCATGGACGATGACGTGCTGCGCAGGGGAAAGCCCTCCTGCCACGTGAAATACGGAGAGGCGGAAGCTCTCCTCGCGGGGGACGCGCTGCTCACCTTCGCCTTTGAACTGTGCGCTTCAAACCGGTATGTGAGCCACAAGGCGGTCAGGTACGCCGTGGCGACGCTTGCCCACGAGGCGGGAGTCATGGGGATGATGGAAGGCCAGACCCTCGACCTAAAGAACGCTGCGGAGAGCTATTCGGACCTTAAGAAGATATTTCTGAGAAAGACCAGCTGTCTCATAAAGGCCGCGTGCCTCCTCGGGTATTTCGCGGCAGTGGAGAGCCCCAGCTCCAGGGATACGGAGAACATAAAGAAGTACGCCGACGCCATAGGACTGGCGTTCCAGATACACGACGACATACTTGACGTGAAGGGCGACACTGCCACCCTCGGGAAGACCGCAGGCACTGACGAGAAGAACGACCGGAAGACGGTGCTCTCGTTCATGTCCATGAGCGAGGCCGAGGACGAGGAGACACTGCTCACGCTCCTGGCCGTGGAAGTCATCTCGGGATATGAGAACAGCAAGAACCTGTGCGACCTGGCGGTATGGCTGCTGTCAAGGAAGAAATGACGAGACTTGATACATATCTCAGGGAATCCGGGCTGGCGAAGAGCCGTTCCAGGGCCGCGGCCATGATAGCGGAAGGCTGCGTGTCGGTGAACGGGAAGGCCGAGACGTCCGCTTCGTACACCGTGAAGGACGGAGACTCGGTCGAACTCATAAAGCCGGACAGCCTCATATACGTCGGCCGGGGAGGGCTGAAGCTGGAAGCTGCCCTTGAGGCCTTCGGGGTGCAGCCCGGGGGCCTGGTATGCGCCGACATAGGCGCATCAACCGGGGGTTTCACCGACTGCCTGCTCCGCAGGGGGGCCGCGAAGGTCTACGCCGTCGATTCCGGCCACGGACAGCTGGATGAAAAGCTGCTGCGGGACGGAAGGGTCGTGAACCTTGAGGGCGTCAACGCGAAGCTGCCCCTTTCGGGAGTGATACCGGAGAAATGCGGCCTCTGCGTGTGCGACGTGAGTTTCATCTCACAGACATACATCCTCGGGAACGCTTCGGAGATCCTCGAGGACGGCGGATGCTACATAGGCCTCATAAAGCCCCAGTTCGAATGCGGGAGGGAGGCCCTGGGCAAGGGAGGCATCGTGCGCTCCCCTGCCGCGAAAAAGGAAGCCGTGCGGAAAGTGCTTGAGTGCGCGGCGGGATGCGGGCTCGTGCCCTCAGGACTGATACAGTCCCCGGTAACCGGAGGGGACGGAAACGAGGAATTTCTGTTCTCAGCGGAAAAGCATTCCGCCGGGATCACCGGTGAAGGATACCATTTTGACGAGAAGACCATAGCGGAGGCCGTTGATGGGAAAAAGGATAACTGACATAGTGATGCTGCCAAACATATCGAAGAACATTTTCGGGCAGCGCATAGAATCGATAACCGGCAGATTCACAGAGCTGGGCTGCAGGGTGGCCGTATCCCCGGAATACGCCAGGGAATACGGTGTGCCGGAAAACTGCACCGAGTATGACGGAAAGGGATGCGACGCGTTCCTGGTGCTTGGCGGGGACGGCTCCATGATAGAGGCCGCCCACTACACCATGGGCACCGGGATACCGGTGGTCGGCATGAACTTCGGGCATCTCGGGTACCTGACGGAGCTGGCCGAAGGCGACGAAGAGGAGCTGAAGAAACTGGTGCTGGGGGAATACGAGGTGGACGAGCGCATGATGCTCACTGCCGAGATCTGCGACGGCTACGGGAACGTGAGGACTTCGTTCACGGTGCTGAACGACATCGTGCTGACGAACGGCCCGGTGTCGAGGATGATCTCCTTCGATCTTTACGCGGACGGGGTGAAGATCCAGACCCTCCGTGCGGACGGGCTCATCGCGGCAACTCCGACGGGATCCACGGCCTACTCCCTTTCGGCGGGAGGACCGGTCATAGACCCGAAACTGCGGGGCATATGCGTGACGCCCATATGCGCCCATTCCCTGGGGATACGCCCCATAGTGTTCGGTGAGGACTCGCATATAAGGATCCTCAACTTCTACAGGAACAACTCATCCGTCTTCATCAACGCGGACGGGCGGGACATCGCCGGCATAGAAGAGGGAGACGTCATCAACATAAGAAAATCATCCGAAGTATTCAGGCTCATCAGGCTCAGGCCCTACGGATTCCTGAGCGTGCTGGACAGAAAGCTTTCCGGAAGATCATAGAGAAATACAATATGCCCGACGGGAGAAACGTATCATGAAAGAAAAGAGACACAACAAGATCCTCGAGATCATCGAGACCAACAACATCGAGACCCAGGAGGAGCTCATCGCGAAGCTGAAGCTTGCGGGGTTCGACGTGACCCAGGCAACCGTGTCCCGGGACATCAGGGAGCTGAAGCTCCTGAAGCAGATGTCAGACATGGGCACCTACAGGTACGTGGTGTCGAAGAGCCACGGCACCGATCACCAGCATGTGTACAGCAGGGCCATCGCCAATTCCATCAAGAACGTGGACTCCTCCATGAACGACATCGTCATAAGGACGTACTCCGGCATGGCGCAGGCAGTGGCGGCAGGCGTGGACGCCCTTCATGAGTCCGACATCCTGGGCTGCGTGGCCGGGGACGACTGCATCATCATAGTCACGAGAGACGAGGAGTCCGCCGTCGCCATCGCCCACAGGATCAGAAAGCTCATCAACTCGTAAATAAGAGATAACGAAGACGGAGCATCACGATGCTACTTAATCTGTATATCGAGAATATCGCAGTGGCAAAGCGCCTCGATATTCCTTTCGGCGCGGGATTCACCGTGCTGACCGGAAAGACCGGGGCGGGCAAGTCCGTGATCATAGACAGCATGCTCCTTCTGTGCGGCGCCAAGGGAGGCCGGGAACTGATCCGGACCGGTGAGGAGAAGGCTTCGGTCACGGGGCTGTTTTCCTGCGGGCCCGGGACAGCGGAAGCGCTTACGGAAGCTCTGGGGGAGGGATACGGTCCCGACGAGAACGGAGAGATACAGCTCTCAAGGACCCTCGGCCAGGACGGCAGGTCCTCCGCCAGGTTCAACGGCAGGGCAGTTCCGGTATCCGTGCTCAGGCAGGCCGCTCCCATCCTCATGGAGATACAGACCCAGGGGGAGAGGGACGAGTACGCCGACCGGCAGACCTACGGGCCCATCCTCGACACCTACGGGGGACATGAGGAGGCGGTCCGGGAATACGGGGAGAAATACGCTCTGTACGTGAAGGCGAAGGCCGCACGGGACGAGCTGGAGGAGAGCCTTTCTCAGAAGGAGATGATGCTTGACATCCTCCGGTACCAGAAGAAGGAGATCGACCAGGCGAAGCTGTCCGACGAGCAGGAGGAGGAAAAGCTCGACATCCTGCGGAACCGGCTGAAGAGCGCTGAGAAGATATCGAAGTATTCGGCCGTCATAAACAGGGCCCTCGCATACAGCGAGAAGGGGGCCACCGCCTCCTATCTCATGGAGCGGGCCGAAGCCGCCCTCGAGCAGCTGACGGACGTCATCGGGAACGGGGAGCAGCTGCTGGAAAGGCTCAGAAGCTGCCGCTACGAGATAAACGACATAGCTGAGACCGTGCAGGACGCTCTCGGATCGGATGTCCGGGGGGATCCCTCCGCGAAGCTGGAACAGGTGGAGAACAGGCTGGCGGTCATCGACAGGCTGAAAAGGAAGTACGGCGGCTCTGTGCCGGAGATCCTGGCGAAGCGCCGGGAGATCGGAGAGAAGATATCCGCTCTCGAGGAAGGGGACTTCAGACTGGCAAAGCTCAGCAGGGAGCTCGCGGAAGCCGAGGAAGCGGCCTGTGAGTCCGCGGAAAAGATATCGCGTCTGCGGAAGGAAGCCGGGGTCAGGTTCACGGAGGAGCTGGTTGAGTCCCTGAGACGGCTCGACATGCCGAAAGTCAGGTTCCGCGTGGCTGTGGACCAGCCCATGGAAAAGGGACACCATGTCCTGAAGCCCGACGGGTATGACGATGTGGATTTCCTCATTTCCGTCAATACGGGCGAGGATCTGCAGTCGGTGGGAAAGGTGTCCTCCGGCGGCGAACTGTCAAGGATCACCCTTGCCGTCAAGACCGCTCTCGCCGGGAAGAACGACTCCGAGACCATCGTGTTCGACGAGATAGACACAGGAGTTTCCGGAGGGACATCGGAGAGGATCGGCATGATGCTGAGGAACCTTTCGAAGACCGTCCAGATAATAGCGGTGACCCATTCCTCCCAGGTGGCGTCCACGGCGGACAGCCATCTGCTCATAGAGAAGCGCGAGGACATGGGAAGGACCGAGAGTTCGGTAAGATACATATCCGGCGATGACAGGATCGCCGAGATCGCACGCATCATAGGCGGCATAAACGTCACGGAGAAACAAACCGCTGCGGCCGTGGAGATGCTCGGGAAGAACGGAAACAAAAACTAAAGTACATACAGGAGACAAGAGACAATGACACTGTTCGAAGAACTGAAAGCGAGAGGCCTCATCGCCCAGATGACGGATGAGGAGCATATAAAGGAGCTGATCAACAGCGGAAAGGCGACATTCTACATCGGCTTTGACTGCACGGCCGACAGTCTTACGGCCGGACACTTCATGGCCCTGACACTCATGAAGAGACTGCAGATGGCGGGCAACAAGCCCATCGCCCTCATCGGCGGCGGCACCACCATGATCGGGGACCCCACAGGCAGGACCGACATGAGAAAGATGCTCACCATAGAGGATATCAACCACAACGCCGAGTGCTTCAAGAGACAGATGGAGAGATTCATCGACTTCTCCGACGGCAAGGCGCTGATGATAAACAACGCGGACTGGCTACTGAAGCTCAACTACGTGGAGCTCCTGCGGGAAGTGGGCGCCTGCTTCTCAGTCAACAACATGCTGAGGGCGGAATGCTACAAGCAGAGGATGGAAAAAGGGCTGTCCTTCCTTGAATTCAACTACATGATCATGCAGTCCTACGACTTCTACTACCTCTTCAAGAACTACGGCTGCAACTTCCAGTTCGGAGGCGACGACCAGTGGTCCAACATGCTGGGGGGCACCGAGCTCATAAGAAGGAAACTGGGACAGGACGCCCATGCCATGACCATCACCCTGCTCACTGATTCCAACGGAAAGAAGATGGGCAAGACCGCAGGGAACGCCGTATGGCTGGATCCCGCAAAGACCAGTCCCTTCGATTTCTACCAGTACTGGAGGAACGTGGGGGACGATGACGTCATGAAGTGCATCCGGATGCTGACGTTCCTGCCCATGGACCGCATCGAGGCCATGAGCTCATGGGAGGGCAGCAGGCTGAACGAGGCCAAGGAGATACTGGCCTACGAGCTGACCCAGATGGTCCACGGGAAAGAGGAGGCCGACAAGGCGCAGGAAGCGGCGAGAGCCCTGTTCGCGGGCGGCGGTTCCACTGAGAACATGCCCACCACGGAGCTTTCCGAAGCCGATTTCACGGACGGGAAGATCTCCGTCATAGACCTGCTCACCAAGTCCGGGCTCTGCGGCACCAGGAGCGACGCAAGGCGTCTCACCGACCAGGGCGGATGCTTCATCGGGGACGTAAAGGTCCCGGATTACAAATACATGGCCGACAGGGGCGATTTCGGCGCAGAAGGCCTCATTCTCAGAAAAGGAAAGAAAACATATCACAAATTTACGGTAAAATGAGCAAATACAGATATCTTCTCTTCGATCTGGACGACACTCTCCTGGATTTCGGGGCAGCGGAGGAGCACTCCTTCTGCTCCATGGCCCGGGAAGTGGGCATACCGGATCCCGAAAAAGAATATCCCGCCTACAAAAAGATCAATCTGGAGCTCTGGAAGAGCCTTGAGCGGAACGAGATCACCCTTGAGAAGCTCAAGACCGAGAGATTCAGAAGGGTCCTTGTCGCCATGGGCGAAAAGGACGACGGGAAGACCCTGGAAATGGCAGCCCGGATGAGGGACCTGTACGTCAGGGAGCTGAGCCGGCACGGAGAGATACTCGAAGGGGCGGAGGAGATCCTTGAACAGCTGAAGGGGAACTATACGCTCTTCCTCATAACGAACGGCATCCAGTGGATCCAGGAATCCCGGATAGATATCTCGGGGATAGGAAAATACTTCGACGCCGTGTTCACGTCGGAAGCCGTGGGTGCCAGCAAGCCGGACCCGGGTTTCTTCGAGGCCGTCATGGACCATACCGGTGACAGGGACAGATCACGTTATCTGGTGATAGGGGATTCTCTGACTTCGGACTGCGACGGAGCCATCAGCTCCGGTCTCGACATATGCAGGTACAATCCGGAGGGGGCAGACCCCGAGGGCAGGGAACTGACATATGACATCAGGGAGCTCGGGGAGCTTGTGCCGATCCTTTCGGAGGAGACGGAAAAAACCGTCAGGTTCGCGGAACTTCTCGGGAAAATGTCGGGCAGAGGCAGGATAAGGGCCGAGATACTTGAGAACGAGCCCATGAGCAGACATACCACCTTCAGGATAGGCGGGCCCGCGGGCGTCTTCGTGACACCCGGTGATACCGGGTCGTTCCTGGAGATCCTGAGGATCGCCCGGGGCTCCGGGATCCCGTACATGGTGGTCGGAAACGGAAGCAACCTGCTGTTCGACGATGCCGGATACAGGGGATGCGTCATATGCACCTCGGGCCTCAGGTACGTGAGCCGCGACGGGGACGTCATCGAAGCCGGAGCCGGATACCCGGTGACGGCTCTCGCGAAATACGCGGCCGACAGCGGCCTCGGGGGACTTGAGTTCGCCTACGGCATACCCGGCACCGTGGGGGGAGCCGTGTTCATGAACGCGGGAGCCTACGGCGGCGAGGTGTCGCAGGCCCTTCTGTCCAGCACATGCTTCGATCCGGAAACGGGAGAAGTGCTCACCATCCCCGCGGAGGAACACCTGTTCGGCTACAGGACGTCCGTGTACAGGTCCAACGGCTGCGTGGTGCTCTCGGCAAAGTTCAGGCTCACTCCCGCTGATGGGGAGGAGCTGGCGGCGGTACGGGAGAGGATGGCCGACTTCATGAACCGCAGAGTGACGAAACAGCCACTCGAGCTGCCGAGCGCGGGATCCGTTTTCAAGAGATGCGAGGGCAGGTTCACAGGACAGATGATAGAGGAAGCCGGGCTGAAGGGTTTTTCCATAGGCGGAGCCCGCGTTTCCGAGAAGCACGCCGGGTTCATAGTGAACACGGGAGGCGCCACATCCGCCGACGTGCTGGCCCTGATAGAGTACATAAAAAAGACAATATATGAAAGATTCGGCTGCAGGCTGGAGTGCGAGGTCATCCACGTAAGATGAGAGAAACGTTTTCGTCCCGGCTGAAGCTTAGCGCGGAGCAGACCGAAGTGAAGAAGAAATGCTGCCGGTTCACCGACAGCGCCTTCACCTCCCCCGGCGCGGTCCTGTCGAAAAAGCAGGACTCCTACGACACCATATCGGCGATCTGGGAAAAGTGCAGGTGCGACGGCTGCAGACAGGTGTTCTTCAGACGCATGTTCATCATATTCGGGTCAGTGACCGATCCTATGAAGTCGTATCACCTTGACTTCGCCTTTTCCACTGCGAAAGAGGCGGAGCTCATGGCGGAGCTCCTTTCAGAGAACGGTTTCGGGTTCAGCATATCTGAGAGGTCCGGCAGACACATCGTGTATGTCAAGAACAGCGGTGCCATCGAGGATTTCCTCGTGTTCATAGGCGCCCAGCCCGCGGCCTTTGAGGTGATGAACAGCAAGATCGTGCATGAGATCAGGAACGACACCAACCGGCAGGTGAACTGCGACACCGCGAATATAGGCAAGCAGCTGGAAGCTGCAAGGACATATATAGACGCCATAAGGTATCTGTTGGACACCGGGAAGCTGGACAGCCTGCCGGAGGACCTGAGGATCACGGCGAAACTCAGAATAGAGAACGAACAGCTGTCCCTGACGGAGCTCGGACGGATGATGAATCCGGAAGTGTCGAAATCCGGAGTCAGGCACAGGCTGAAAAGGATACTGGCGGCTGCGCAGAACGCGGCCGCGAAGGAAGGAAAATAACGGGAAAGGGAGGCGGCTCCATGGGCGATTTCGTACATCTTCATCTTCACAGCGAATACAGTCTGCTGGACGGCGCCTGCCGCATTTCCGAGATACCGGAGGCGGCGAAGGCCCAGGGCCATTCCGCCGTCGCCATAACCGACCACGGCAACATGTACGGCGCGGTCAGGTTCTACAAGGCCTGCCGGGCGGCGGGGATCAAGCCCATAATAGGATCCGAGATGTACGTGGCCGGCACATCCATGGCCGACCGCACAAAATCAGCGGAGAACGGCATATACCACCTCATACTCCTGGCCAAGGACCTTACAGGCTGGAAAAACCTCATATATCTCTCTTCCGCGTCCTTCACCGACGGGTTCTATATCAAGCCCAGGATCGACTACGAGCTTCTGAAGGACCATGCGGAAGGGCTTGTGTGCCTGTCGGCATGCGTGTCCGGGTATATCCCGAGATGCATACTGAACGGCGATTCGGAGAGGGCCAGGGAGTACGCCCTGAAGCTGGACAGCCTGTTCGGCAGGGGAAATTTCTACCTCGAGATCCAGGACCACGGGCTGCGGGAGGAGAGCATCGTCAGGAACGGGATCCTTGAGATCTCCCGGGAGACGGGCATCCCCATGGTATGCACCAACGACGTCCACTACCTGAGAAAGGCGGACGCCGATTACCAGGATACCCTGATGTGCATCCAGACCGGGAAACAGAAGGACGAGCTGAACCGGATGCGGTTCGATTCCGACGAATACTACTATAAATCCACGGCCGAGATGGAGCAGCTGTTCTCGGAATACGGGGACGCCGCCGCAAACACGGCGAAGATCGCCGCCATGTGCGACCTGGAACTGGAGTTCGGCAGCACGAAACTGCCGAGGTACAGTCCGGACGACGGATCGACCCCGGAGGAATTCCTCCGTAAACTGGTGAGGAGGGGACTGGGAAGGAAGATCGCCGAGTCCAAGATCACCTTCGACGGGGAACATGACGAGACCGTATACAATGAAAGGATCGACTACGAGTTCTCGGTCATATCCCAGATGGGGTATGTGGAATACTACCTCGTCGTCTGGGATTTCGTAAATTACGCAAGATCGTCGGGCATACCGGTGGGTCCCGGAAGGGGATCCGGAGCCGGATCGCTGATAGCCTACCTCATAGGCATCACGGACGTCGACCCCATAAGGTTCGACCTGCTCTTCGAGCGGTTCCTGAACCCCGAGAGAGTCAGCATGCCCGACTTCGACATAGATTTCTGCTATAACCGCAGGGATGAGGTCATAGAATATGTGAGAGTGAAGTACGGGGCGGACCGCACTTCCCAGATAATCACCTTCGGGACCCTTGCCGCGAAGGCCGCCATAAGAGCTGTCGGCCGGACCATGGGAATGCCCTATTCTGACGTGGACAGGGTTGCGAAGCTGGTGCCGGGGGATCTCGGCATCACGCTGAAGGAGGCCATCGAAAGAGTGCCGGAGCTGAAAACCCTGCAGAACGACAAACAGACGGGCAGGCTCATAGCCACGTCCCTGGCCATAGAGGGGCTCCCGAGAAACGCCTCCGTGCACGCGGCGGGCGTGGTCATAACGGAGAAGCCACTGTGCGAGTATGTCCCGGTGGCGGTCAACAACGGCATCACGGTCACACAGTTCGACATGGACACCATAGCGGAGCTGGGACTGCTTAAGTTCGACTTCCTGGCCCTGAGATACCTGACCGTCATAAACGAGGCGGAAAGGCTGATAAGGGAGAAGGAGCCGGGGTTCGACGTGACCAGGGCCGATATGAAGGACCGTCTCACCTACGAGACCATATCCAGGGGAGACACCAACGGGGTGTTCCAGCTGGAGTCACGGGGAATGAGGCAGATGCTGACCCAGCTGAAGCCCGAGAGCATAGAAGATGTCATAGCTGCTATAGCCCTCTTCAGGCCGGGGCCCATGGATTCCATCCCGAGATACATAGAGGCGAGGCACGGGATATCGAAGCCCGAATACTCTATACCGGCGCTGCGGACCATACTGGAGTCCACCTACGGCTGCATCGTGTACCAGGAACAGGTGATGCAGATATTCAGGGAGGTCTCGGGATATTCCTTCGGCCACGCCGACGTGGTGAGGAGAGCCATATCAAAAAAGAAAAAGGAAGTCATCGACGGCGAGCGGCGGACGTTCATAGACGGGGCCGTGGCCAAGGGGACGCCGGAGAAGGAGGCCGAGGATCTTTTCGAGAGCATCGTCAGCTTCGCGAACTACGCCTTCAACAAGAGCCATGCCGCGGCATATGCCGTGCTGTCTTTCAGGACCGCATACCTTAAGTCCCATTATCCCCTCGAATACATGTCAGCGTACCTGACGTCCGTGCTTACGGACAACAGCAAGCTGGCTGAATATATAGCCGACCTGAAGTCCAGGGGGATCACGGTGCTTCCGCCGGACATAAACAGGAGCTATCCGGGATTCAGGCCCGACGGGGATGCCGTAAGGTTCGCCCTGGGAGCCATCAAGGGAATAGGAAGCGGACTTTGCGAGAGGATCGTGGAGGACAGGGAAAGGAACGGGGAGTTCTCCGGCATAGAGGACTTCGCCGCCCGCATCTCCGGCACAGGAATGTCCGTGATGCAGTTCGAGGAGATGGTGAAGGCCGGGGCCTTCGACAGTCTGGGCGTATACAGGAGCCGCCTCATGGCCGCGTCTAAGCAGCTGATGGACAAGAAGGTGTTCGGCAAACGGGACGACAGCCAGATCAGCCTTTTCGATTCTGTGGCGGCGGAGGACATGCCGCAGAAGTCTTCGGTGGAGTTCCCGGACATCCCGGAATTCGACCTGAACAGGAAGCTGCAGCTTGAGAAGGAAGCGGCAGGAGTAAGTCTTTCTGGACATATTCTTGACGAATACGCGAACTTTTTCCGTTCTCCCGACGTCTTACCACTGGCGACTCTTTCACTGTCCGCGCCGGATGAAGAGGAAGATGCCGACGACAGGCTGATGAAGCTGGCGGACACCCGGGTCAGAGCCGGGGGCGTCGTGGCCATGAGAAACGACAAGGCCACGAAAAAGGGAGACATGATGTCGTTCATCGCCCTTGAGGACATGTCGGGCACCGCGGAGGTGATCTGCTTCCCGAGGATACTGGAAAAATACGGAGCTCTGCTGACGGAGGGAAGAGCCGTGGAGATCCGCGGCAGGATCTCCGTGAAGGAGGACGAGGCGGGAAAGATCATCGCCGAGTCCGTTACCGAACTCGGAAAAGACGGGGAGACCGTTCCGGATCCGCCCCGGCAGGACCCCGGCGAACATATGACGGAAAGACCGCGCGAAGATGGAGCAAAGCCCCGGAAGGCATATCTGAGAGTGCCCGGAAAGGACTCGCCCGGATACAGGAGAGCGTCGGCATTCCTTGACATCTTCACGGGAAAAGACCTTGCCGTCTTCTTCTACTACGCAGATACCGGTGAATACGTCCCATACGGCAACGGGATGAAAGACACGGAATTCGCAAGATGCGAGCTCAGGGAGATCCTGGGTCCGGACAACGTGGTAATAAAATGACCTGAAAATGACTGGAACGAAAAAATCGCAATGTTAACACGGAATTCAAAATTGAGTTGTATAATCATAAGAGTTTTGACGGGAAAGGAGGGGCTGACGTGGATACCGGAAAAGAAAAGGTAGACTGGAGCCAGGAGACCGCCACGGTCCTCGGCAGGATAAAGAAGGTCCTGCTGAAGATAGTGACCATATTTCTCAATATAGTCCTGACGGTGGTCCTCATAACGCTGCTGACGGCGATAATCGTCGGCTGCACCTTCGCGGTCTATGTCAACAAGCACCTGGATCTGCATTTCGATCCTTCCACCATCGTGTCGGTCAACACCGACTCCACCACAAGGATATACTATATGTCCTACAGGACCGAAGATGACAGGATCAACAGGAACGGCATACCCATCGAGATCGAGGAGCAGAGGCTCTATTCGACGGACAACTCGCTGGCGGTGTCATACAAGCAGCTCCCGAAGAACCTCATCAACGCTTTCGTGGCCATAGAGGACAAGCGCTTCTTCCAGCACCAGGGCGTGGACTGGGTGACGACCTTACAGTCGTTCCTGAAGTTCGCCGTGGGCAGCGGGCAGGGCGGAGGCTCCACCATAACCCAGCAGCTCATAAAGAACGTGACCGGAGAAGACTCGCCCACCATCCAGAGGAAGGTGGAGGAGATCTTCAGGGCCATGAACCTTGAAAAGTCGAAGAGCAAGGAGGAGATCCTGGAGGCCTACCTCAACATCGTATATCTCGGCAACGGATGCCGTGGGGTGCAGGCAGCCTCGAACTACTATTTCGACAAGGACGTCTCCGAGCTGACTCTCGTCGAGTGCGCAGCGCTGGCCTCCATCGTGAAGAACCCGTCCCAGTACGAGCCGAAATACCATGAGGACGACTTCACGGTAGTGGTGGACGGCGAGGAGATAGTAAGGCACGGCAACGCATGGAGAAGATGGGTCGTTCTCGACCAGATGAGGGAGAACGGCATGATCACCAAGGCGGAATGCGAAGCCGCCCAGAACGAGACTCTCAATATAGTATATGAAGATACGGAGGAGGGCGTCCTTTCCGAGGGGATGACCCTGTACAGCTGGTATACCGAAGCCATGCTGACCCAGCTCCGCGACGATATAATGGAAGTCTACAACGTGGACAGGACCACCGCGTGGAACATGCTGTTCTTCAGCGGATACAAGATCTACACCCCCATGGATCCCGAAGTACAGGACGTCCTCGAAATGGTATACGAGAACGACGCCGCGTACTTCCCGTCGGTAACGTCGGGCCTCCAGCCCCAGTCTGCCATGGTCATTTGCGACCCGTACACGGGAGACGTGCTGGGCCTCGTGGGAGGCAGGGGAGAGAAGACTGTCAACAGAGGAATCGACAGGGCCACGGTCTCCGTCAGGCCTCCGGGATCATCCATCAAGCCGCTCTCGGTCTACGGTCCCGCACTGGACCTTGGCATCATAACGTACGGCTCCGTGGTGGACGACACTCCCGTCATGTTCAACCAGAAGAGCTACGGGGATTACATCCAGTACACCCCGTACCCCTACAACTACCCGAACATCTACATGGGTCTGACTACCATCAACTCGGCGGTCACCAGATCCGTGAACACCATAGCGATGAAAGTCCTTCAGATGCTTGGAGTGGATTATTCCTTCAACTTCATGAAGAACGAGCTCGGCTTTGAAAGCCTCATAGATTCAGCCACCACGTCAAGCGGCGCTGTCATCACTGACAGAGGCCTTGCCGCTCTGGCCCTGGGTCAGCCCAACTACGGCGTAACGGTGCTTGAAATGACGGCCGCATACTGCATCTTCCAGAACAAGGGAGTATACAATTCCCCGAACCTGTATCTTTATGTGGAAGATGCCAGCGGGAACCTGGTCCTGGGGACCAGGGGCAACGAAAGCATCCTGCCCGCAAGCCACAAGACCAACAGCATCGTCATAAGTGAGGAGACGGCCTCCATCATGACGAAGCTTCTCGAGAACGTTGTCGACACCGGTACTGCAGCCGGGATGAACCTGGCTACATACATGGACGTGGCCGGCAAGACCGGTACCACAAGCGCCGACTTTGACAGATACTTCATGGGATACACCCCTTACTACGTGGGCGGATGCTGGACGGGATACGATATCCCCCAGTCGCTTGGCGCATTCGGGCAGAGCCCGTCTCTCGTGGTATGGGACAAGGTCATGACCATCCTTCACCAGAAGTATGTGGACGCGGCAATGAACGGCGGCGAGCCGCTACAGAAATTCGAGCTGGCTCCCGGTGTGATCGAGGCGGAGTACTGCAAGGATTCAGGAAAGCTGTGCACAGAGGCCTGTGATCTGGATCCGAGGGGCTGGAGAAGGGAAAAAGGATATTTCACAAGAGATACCGTTCCCACAGACTCGTGCCAGACTCATGTGATCTGCCTGAGAGACACCTCCACGAACCTCATGGCGTCCGACAACTGCAATCCGAAGGACTGCGTCAAGGTTGCTCTGATACGCGTTGAGGACAGGAGCTTCCCGACAGAGGTATATGTTCAGGACGCGCAGTTCGTCTACAGGGAGATGTCTAAGAGTGTCCAGCCGAGCGGCTGGTGGGGCGTGCCGTATTTCGTCCATCTTATAAAGGATGGCGAATATGTGGGCAGTTCCTACGTGGATACTCCGTACAACGCATACTGCTACAAGCACTGCGACTACAGGCCCTGGGGCGGCAACCCGCCTGCCGAGGACAGCGGATACACTCCTCCCGGAACAGGCACGAAGGACACCGACAAGCCTGACGTGGATACGAAGGATCCGCTCGACACCGATGACACAGTCGACACCGTCGATACGTCCGACACCGCGGATACTGAAGATACCGTCGATACCCGCGACACGGAGGATGTATCCGTGGATACCGATGATACGGCGGATACTGACGACACAGGCGGCAACGAAGACACGGACACCCCGGACACGGATGATACCGGACCGGTGGAACCCGTTGAAAGCGATACGGACGAGCCCGTTGATACGGACGGGCCCGATACGTCGGATACAGAACCTGAGGAATCTGATTCTGAGGATACGGATACCGAGGAATCCGAAACAGAGGAAGACTGGTTCGTATAGCAAACAGATAACAGCCGGGGATCTCCCGGCTTTATTTGAAATACCGGAGATATTATGCTGGACAGACTGGAGAAGGAAAGGACCCTGACAGACGGGGAATTTCTGGAGATACTGACCACAACTGAATACGACGGGGAACTCGGCGAGCGGGCTGATGCCGTAAGAAGGAAGGTATACGGTGACCGGGTGTTCATACGGGGACTTGTCGAGATCACGAACTACTGCAGGAACAACTGCTATTACTGCGGCATACGGCGGGGCAACAGACTGTGCACCCGCTACAGGCTGACGGAAGAGCAGATCTTTTCCTGTTGCGATGAAGGATACGGGCTGGGATTCAGGACTTTCGTCCTGCAGGGCGGCGAGGACCCGCGGTTCACCGATGACAGGATCTGCGCCATAGTATCGGGGATCAAGGACAGACATCCCGACTGCGCGGTCACCCTGTCTCTGGGAGAGAAGAGCCGGGAAAGCTACGGGATGTACCGACAAGCAGGAGCGGACAGATATCTTCTGAGGCATGAGACGGCTGATGAGGAGCATTACAGAAAACTGCACCCCGCTCAACTCAGTCTGGAAAACCGGAAGAGATGCCTTTTCGATCTGAAGGAACTGGGATATCAGGTGGGATCAGGGTTCATGGTCGGCTCTCCGTACCAGACGTCTGAGTGCCTCGTGGAGGATCTGAGATTCCTCCAGAAACTGGATCCGGATATGATAGGGATAGGCCCGTTCATACACCACAGCCAGACTCCGTTCGCGGACAGGCCTGACGGAAGCTTTGAGCTGACGCTGAAACTGATATCGGTCCTGAGGCTGATGTTCCCCCATGCGCTGATCCCGGCCACCACCGCACTCGGGACGATAAACCCGAGGGGCCGCGAGATGGGACTTCAGCGTGGAGCGAACGTAGTGATGCCGAACTTGTCCCCCACTGGGGTGAGAGAATTATATCAGCTGTACGACAACAAGATATGTACAGGAGAGGAATCTGCCCAGTGCCTGGAGTGCCTCAGGAACAGGGTCGCTGCTGCGGGATACAGGATAGTTCAGGATATTGGAAATGTTAAAAGGTGATTATATGCCCGGAAAAGTGATTGCCGCCATGAGCGGCGGAGTGGACTCCAGCGTCGCGGCATATCTTCTTGTAAAGGAAGGATATGATGTGAAAGGCGTGACCATGAAGCTCTTCCACAACGAAGACATATGTGTCCCGGAGGGACACACATGCTGTTCTCTTGACGATGTGGAGGATGCCCGGAGCGTCGCGAGACAGCTGGGGATACCGCATTACGTTTTCAACTTTTCAGATGAATTCAGGGAGAAAGTGATAGACAGGTTCGTCTCGGACTATGAGAACGGCAGGACCCCGAACCCCTGCATCGACTGCAACAGGTTCCTTAAATTCGAAAAGCTCTACAGACGGGCGCAGGAGCTGGACTGCGGCTTCGTGGCTACGGGCCACTATGCCGCCATCGAGCGTCCCTCCTCCGGTGACGGAAGATACCTGCTCAAAAAGAGCGCCGACGTCAGGAAGGACCAGACATATGTGCTGTACTCGCTGAGCCAGGAGCAGCTTGCTCACACCATCTTCCCGCTGGGCAGAATGACAAAGGAAGAGACAAGACGCATCGCGGAAGAGATGGGATTCGTGAATTCAAAAAAGCACGACAGCCAGGATATCTGCTTCGTGCCTGACGGAAAGTATGTGAACTTCATAAGGAATTATACGGGCAGGGAGTATCCGCGCGGTAATTACATCGATCCGGAAGGCAACGTGCTTGGACAGCACCAGGGGATAATAAAGTACACGATAGGGCAGAGGAAGCATCTGGGCCTCATACTGGAGGAGCCTCTGTATGTCTCGGAGATCGATCCGGAAGCAAATACTGTGACCCTGGCCAGAGAGGAGGAACTGTTTTCGGACAGGCTCCTCGCAAATGACATCAATCTGATCCCCTGTGAGAGGATCGACAGGCCCATGCGGGTCACTGCAAAGGTAAGATACCGCCATGGGGAACAGCCTGCCACGGTGGTGCAGACCGGTGAAGACGAGATCGAGGTCAGGTTTGACGAGCCCCAGAGAGCGATCACCAGGGGACAGTCCGTCGTGATGTACAACGGGGATATCGTAATCGGCGGAGGAATCATTTCCAGAACAAAGTTCTGATCTGTACGGAAAGGGGAGCAGACATATGACGGCGCTGGTACTGAAACTCATAGCGGCCTTCTCCATGCTGGCTGACCATGCCTGCGTGATGCTGTTCCCGAGTCTGTCATTCCTGAGGATCATAGGGAGGCTTGCTTTTCCCATATATGCTTTTTTCATTGCCGAAGGATTCATGCACACCCGGAACAGGACGAAGTACTTTCTGAGGATATTCATCTTCGGAGTGCTGTGCCAGATCGTTTTCTTCATAGTTGAGAGAAAAATGTATCTGGGCGTGCTCATAACCTTCTCCATTTCAATAGTTCTGATGTGGCTCCTGGAAAGAGCCATGGGCAGCATAAGCGGCGCCGCCGCGTCCGGCTCTAAGGCACATGCTGTGAGGGACATCCTCATATTCCTGTCGGCTGCCGCTCTCGCCTTCGTGCTTTGCCTGCTCGTGGAAGTGGATTACGGCTTCATAGGCATCATGGTCCCGGTATGCACCAGTATCTCGAAGGACCGGAAGATTAGGCTCCTCGGGTTCGGGCTGTGCCTTCTGGCGCTGTGTATCTATGAATCCGTGGCCAACTCCTACCATATCCAGTTCTGTTCCCTCATATCGCTGCCTCTCCTGGCACTTTACAACGGGAAAACGGGAACGAAGCCGGGAAGCAAGTTCAAATATTTCTTCTATATATTCTATGCGGCGCATTTTATCGTACTTTATCTCATAAGTCTTATTATCTAGGAGCCACAGTATGACAGACACCGTGTTTTTCGATCTGGACGGGACCCTAACCGATCCGTCCCTCGGCATAACCAATTCGGTCATGCATGCCCTCGAGAGAATGGGCAGGGAAGTGCCTCCCCGGGAGGAACTCTATTCCTTCATCGGTCCGCCACTCATCACGCAGTTCATGGAATATTGCGGCATATCAAAGAAAGAGGCCGAGCAGGCGGTGGTGTACTACAGGGAGCACTTTTCCGAGATCGGCCTGTTCGAGAACGTTCCCTATGAGGGCGTGGGCGAAAGCATCAGCAGGATTAAGGCATCCGGCAAGAAGGTATGCGTCGCTACTTCGAAACCCGAGGTCTTCGCGAAACGGATACTTGACAGGTTCGGCCTTTCCATGTATTTCGACTTTGTCTGCGGAGCTACCATGGACGAAAAGCGGACCACTAAAAGGGAAGTCATCGAATATGCGCTCGAAATCTCAGGGTCAGCGCGGGAGAACACCGTGATGGTGGGAGACAGGAGACATGACATAGAAGGGGCGAAAGCCTGCCGCATGAGATCGATAGGCGTCACCTGGGGATTCGGTTCAAAAGAGGAACTGGAGGGGGCAGGCGCCGACTTCACGGCGGGATCCTTCGTAGAGCTTGAGGAGATAATCAGAAAGCTGTGATGCGTATGCAGAACAACCAGATATGCACATTGACGGCTGGCACTGGATGCCGGCCGTTTCTGATGGAAAAACTAATGACTGGGTGCAGTTGCACAGGAAAATGTCATGAATGTTACATGTAAAGGCGGAGTATTACGGGAAAAATTAAAAAATGGCGTTTAATATTGCAAATATATTACAGATTTAACAAATCATTGCGCATGGGCTTTCCTTAATATATAATCGAACCGTTCCAAGGGGGCATTGCGCCTTTGGCACGGCCTCTTTGGGGCTAAAAAAAATATTTTTTTTACAAGGAGCGTTGAAAGATGAAGAAATTCCTTTCAATCATTCTCGCTCTTGCCATGACACTGTCATGCGCAGTTGCTATCTTCTCTGCTGATGATGCAGCACTGACGACAGCAGCTCCGACAGACGCTGAGGAAGAAGCATCTCAGTTCTACGATGCAGTAGAATTCCTCGTGTCCTACGGCATTATGCATGGTAAGGGCGACAAACTCGGCGTTTATGATGACATTAAACGTTACGA
>JAEEGL014885461.1_pt1 | contig 75714 bp, 109 predicted proteins | sample 9134231 | NCBI WGS metagenome assembly JAEEGL01 (sample SAMN16246548, study PRJNA631951) | gut metagenome | biome: gut microbiome; feature: rumen; material: fiber-attached | host: Bos | place: Iran: Karaj | collected 2018-10 | reverse complement strand
TCTCGGCCTGGAGGTCGCGAAGCACTGGCAGACGATCGCGAAGAAGAAGCACCCCGATCTCCCGGCCAATCTCGCGTATCTCGAAGGCGACGACATGGAGAGCTACCTGAACGACATGAAATGGGCGCAGGAATACGCCGTCTGGAACAGGGAGGCCATGTTCGACGCGGTGGTCAAGGCGTTCAATCTCAAGAAGGACGTCGAGGAGAAGTTCTGCACGATCCACAACTACATCGACACCGACCTCCGGATAGTCCGCAAGGGGGCGATTTCCCTCCAGAGCGGGGAGATCGCGATTATCCCGATGAACATGTCCTTCGGGAGCCTTATCGTCGAGGGGAAGGGGAATCCGGACTGGAACTACTCCGGACCGCATGGAGCGGGTCGCGTGCTGTCCAGGAGAGCAGCCAGGGAGACCCTGAAGATGGAAGACTTCAGAGCCTCGATGGAGGGCGTCTACACGACCTCCGTGTCAGCGGCGACGATCGACGAATCCCCGATGGCCTACAAGACGCCGGAGGCGATTCTCGACCAGGTCGGGGACGCCTGCGAAATCGTGAACAGAATCAAGCCGGTATGGAACGTCAAAGCGGGAGCCGAAGAATGAACGGAATCTCATGCGTAGGGGACGAGTGTGTCCAGATGGGGAAAGACTTCGCCGAAGGCGTCTGGCTATGGAAGATGGAGAACGCGGTCTACGTGCTGATCGGTCTAGCCGCGGCTTTCGTCCTGGTCTCCGCCGTCCTCGGAGCGATCGAACTGTTCGGCAGAATCCGGTCGAAGTTCCGGAGCCGGAAGGAGAAGAGAAAATGACGGAGTTCCTCTATCCATCTCCAGACAGGGAAGCAGATATGGAGAACGCGTATTTCAACGGAGAACTCGATCTGGATCGGGAACCCAGACTGGATTTGCGCGAATCCATCATTTGCGTTTCCGATGACAGAGAACGATACGGCGGAACCTACGTTGCGGTTTTCGATTACAGTGGATCTACTCTCGCCGGGAACGCGAAGTTTGATGCGGACTATTACCGGGTTTCCGATGATTTCGATGTTCCAAAGTTCTTCGACGAACAGATTCTGGCCAAGATGGAGAACAGGGCGACGAACTATGAACTGTTCATGGAGAAAGCAGAGTTCTTCAAGAGCGTAAGGGGAGTTCCGCAGAAACGGATGTTCGGTCTTCAGCACATGGTGGCTTCGATGTTCGGGGACGATTCTGTCGTCGCGGACAAAGACCCGAAGTGGAAGTTCATCAAAGGATAGGAGAAGAGAAGATGACGGAAGAGAAAGTCAGGAAGATCTTCAAGATCCTGTTCGAAGGCAGGACGGAGGAGGAGCGGCGCTTCTTCTCGGAGCGGCTGGAGGCGATCCTCTACGAAGAGAGGAAAGCGAATCCTCCAACGAACTTCGACAAATGGAGAGACCACCTAAAGCCGGAATACGCGCTGATGGAAAGGAACAACGCCTTGAACGACGGAACCTACGTCGCCGTCTTCGACATCCCCATCTGGGCGACGGAGCATCTAGAGAAGGGGTTCGAACCGCGACACGATGGATACGAGTTCGATCCGGAGGGGGATCACGGGAGAAGGGCATACATGAAATGGGCACTTGAAAAAACGGAGGTTCGCGATGCTCGATTCGAATGAAAACATTCAACAGAACGCGGAAACTGGTCACAGGGCGAAATACGTCGTCCGTCTGGAAGAATACGGCGGGAAAAATCCGTTGTTCCATTGTTTCTGGAACGGAAAGAATTTCGACCTCAAGGAACTGTCGGAAGCGAAGAAGTTCGACACGTGGAACGAAATCTACTTCGAAATGAATCGTTTCGGGTATGAACTCGGACGCGAATACACGATCCTGGAAATCAAGGAAGACGTTCCGGAGGAAGAGCGATCCACCGGCCCGAAGCTGTTCATCTCGCAGCCGATGAAAGGGAAGACCGACGAGGAAATCATGACGGAGCGTTCTCGGATCATCGACGAGGCGCGGAAACTCTACGGAGACGTCAAGATCATAGATTCGTTCTTCGCCGGGCAAGACACGTCGAATCCGGTCCGGTGTCTTTCCAGGTCTTTGGAGAGACTGGCTTGTGCGGACATCGTCTGGTTCGCGCCCGGATGGAATGAAACGAACGGGTGCACCATCGAGCATGAGGTAGCCAAGAGGTATCTCGGCGACAAAATCATCATAGAGGAGAAGTCCAAATGAGCCTGACCTACATCGACTTCAACGAAAACGGCGGGTTCGATTTCGACGACGGGTTCTGCTGCGGAACCTGGAAGAAACCCACGAGAGAGAAAATCGTCGACCACTGCAAGGACGGGTGGTATGACGAACGGGACGTCTGGATTGGCGACACGAGAAGCGCAAAGGCGAAGTATGCCAGAGAGCAGTGGCTGAAGATAGCCGACGAAATCGAGTCCGGAAACGTCACGCCCGGTTTGCGGATCGGGTGGTTCTGCAAGTCCGATAAGAAGGCAGCCGATAAAGTCGAGAAGTTCCGCGCCGCCATGCGCAAGATCGGCTACGACGTCGACGATAGAATCGTAGAGGACATTTCGCGGATCGTGGAGAAGATTTCGCGGAAGAAAAAGGACGGAAAATGAACGAAGCCTATCTGAAAGAACTCGAAAGGACGATCTCCAAACTGGAGACCGCGATCGAGAACATCCCCTGCCGGGAGCTCTACGACATCACGAAGTCGCTCGGCTTCGCGCTCTCTACGGAATACACGGATGGCAGCTGGAGGTTCCTCGAAGAAGCGAAGCGGCTTGAAGACAGGGCTTTCGCCATGCGTTGCGACCTGAAGAGCCTGCGATGCAGAATCGTCAGCGAAAGAACTGCTTACCGAACGCCGGAGTGAAGGAGGAAACGAAATGTGCCAAATGACTATGATTGACCACGTCTTCATCGGCTTCTTTTGTTTCTTCGGCGTCGTCTCTTTTGTCTTTATTTGCATCGACTCGCACCTGGCGCAAAGAGCTCCTATTCGCCTAGACCCGCAGACTCAAGCACTTATGCGGATCGCGATGAAATACAGAGAGAAGCAGGCCGAGGCCGAAGCCGAGGAGGATGATCATGCCTAAAAAGAAAAAGATTTTGACGCATGATGAACACTTCGAGTTCGTTAGGATGCTTTTGCCTCTTGCACGGAAGATGCGAGAAGCCGAGCACGCGTTTCGGAAATTGGCCTATGATATGGAGGACGAGTGGCTGGCCGATGGGATTCCGCAGAAGGAAATCGACAGCATCATTCACGACGCGGAGTATTGCGCCGAAAAGGATGTCCTGGAAGGATACGACCCGGCGAAGGAGGAAACGAAATGATGACCCCGACGGAAAAGCTGCTTCTGATGAACCGGGTGGAACATGACCTTCACGAGGCGTTTGAACTGCTCGCGATCTACAACATCCAGAACGACTCGGAATACGAGGAAGAGTTCGGCATCATACACAAGGTGTATTATCGCGTTTATGCCAGGTCGTCTCGTCTGCGGAATGAAATCATGGATGAGGAGCGCGTCCAGGATCGCGTCGGGCGCAAGGAAGACGAACCGAGCGAGAACGCCGATACCGAAGAGAAACCCGACCGCGATCTCGCCCACATCATGCGCCTGGAACGCGAGCTTCGTGAAAGGGACGAAGCGAAGGAGGACGGAAAATGAAGACCCAGGCGGAAATGCTGGAAGAGATGGAGCGCAGAAAAGAGGCGGACTGGATTAACACCGTCCGGCCTTTTGTGGAGCGGGCAGAAAGCAAGACTTTGGAACTGGCGGATTTTCTCAAAGTCCTCGAATCGGACATCGACGATTACCGCCCGCCGCATCCGGTAAAAGCCGCATTGGACCACATCGCGCAAGCCCGCGTCCTTCTCGAACGCCACGTCGAGGAGCTGGAGAGACCGGAGACCCCGGAAACCGAGCAGAGCGAATCCGCGGGAACGATCCGGATCCAGCCGAAGCGGGAATGGCATTGTCCAAAATGCGGGAGCATCATAATCGTGCGCTCGGACGAAAACGACGAGATCGTCTGCAGCTGCGGAGAAAAGATCGACCCGTTCTACTCGGTTCCCTGCAACAACAGGAGATGACGATGACGAACTTCGAGAAGTGGGCGAAGAATCCTGATTTTGGCGTGTTGTCTTCCGTCTTTCGAGAAGCCGACAATATGTCCTGTTCCCGTTGCCCCGCGAAAGCAAGCTGCCCGATGTGGAACGACGATATGAGCAGAGGAGACAAAACTCTTGCCCAAGTCTGCAAAGAAGCGTTTGAAAAATGGGCGAACGCAAAGGCAGACGGCGGGATGGACTACGAGGCTCTTGCGAAAAAGGCCGCTGAACGTCTTGACAAAATGACGGACGAAGAGCTGAACAAGGATTTCCGAGATTACTGCGGTTTGACTGACGAGGATTTCCTGGAGGACGCCGGATCCGAGGAGGAGAACGAAGAATGATGAACCAAAGGGAAAATGAAATGGATACGCTAGCGAAAGTCAAGGAAATCTACCCGGAGATGGAACTACTTTACACCGATGGGACCGAATTTGGAAGCATAGGCATTAGCGGCGACATTGAAACCTATGTAGTTAGAAACGGGGACGGCTCTATTTGTCTCTCGCCTAAACTTTGGCACAGACCAGATGGAAAATGGAGGGTTCGTCCTGAAAGCACCAAGAATATATGTGGAATTTGGAGAAGTTATCTCGTGGAAACGCTTGAAGAAGCTCTCGTCATTCTGCAAGAAGGGAAAAATAGTGTTGTCGTCGGAGACGACCGGTCTGACGTTGTCGCGCGCGCACGGAAGTATCTGTTGTGGGCGACGGACATCGGGGACAGCCCGGAAGAGATGGCCGTTCTGGACGACTTCCTGATGCGCTGTCAGCAGGTCGGGTGGCTCGACAGATTCGACGCCTCCCAATGGATCGCGTTCAAAGGCCGACTGTCGCCGGAAAGTTTTGCGACCATGATCAAACTCGTCCACGACCATACGCGCACTTGCGGCCATTGTCCGTGCTGGGGTTCGTGCGATATGGCCGAAAACGAAAACTGCACGGACGTATTCATGCGCTGGGCGGAAACCCAGGCGAAGGAGGAGACGAAATGAATGAAGACACCCGCCATAGGTTTCGCCGCGTGATAGAAAAAGGCGCAGCTCTTGCAAAAATGGATGAGGGAGCTCTACCAAGAGATAAACAAACCCACGAAGGAGGAAACGAAATGACGAAACGGGAAATCTGCGAGCGGCTTCTTAAAATCCACAACACCCTCAAAGATGCCGATCCTCCTAGAGATGATGTTCTTTTTGAAGTAGATGAACTTCTCCTAGACCTTGCCGCGGCGAAGGAGGAGAAGAATGATGGATAAGGACTTTTTGGATAGGTATCTCTATGCGGCAGAAGAGGCCATTGAGTGCGAGCGCATAGCGAAGTGCGCCGCAGCAAAGGCGAAGTTCATCCACGAACGGCTGATGGAACTCTACAAGGAGCTGAACGCCCAGAAGAAGGGGAAGGACTGATGGAAGAGAAAAGCAATTTCAAGAACCCCGTCGTCCCGGTCAAAGACCGACAATTCCTCTACGCTCTCTGCAAGAGCTACTGGGAAACGAAAAACAAGGTCGAGTATTCCATTCGACTCGAAGAGCAGAAAGAGGCGTTTAACGACTTTTGGCGTGTCGTGTCCCGCATCGTGAACGTCGTGGAACTGAAATACACTCCCGGATACGTGCCTATGGTCATCGAAGACAAATACCCTCCGCAACGGCTTTCCCAGGAACAATGGGAGCGCATTTATGCCGGATCGGGGAAGATTTTGGGGCGGGTTGTCAAGGATGGCGTTGCGCATGACATTACCCTTTGGATCGACGGAGAACCTATGGAGGTTCTGCCCGATGAAGAAGAAGACCCCGGACGAGGAGCCGAAGAATGAACAAGAGAGAAATCTGCGAACGGTTGATGAGCATCCACAACTCCGTGATGTTTGCGAGCAACGGCTCCGGCGATATTGGCGGGAATCCGTGCTACGGCGTCGGCAACGCCATCCGCGAACTCATCCTCGACATCGTCGCGCGGGAAACGGAGGAGAAGCCGAAAGCGGAGGAGGTGCCAATCCCGGAGACCCCGCTTCTTTGGGTAGATGGAAACGCGCCGCTTTCACCCTGCCCGAAATGCGGGGCGAATTGCCCGAAGCTAGACGAGAGGACGAGCGGCCTTCCCGGTGCCGTCCACTACTGCCAATCGTGCCACGCGTATTTCGTGACCAAGCGCGAGGAGAAACGCGAGGAGGAGGGGAAATGAACGACGAGAAGACGCTTCCGTTTTGGAGAGCGCGGGACGCGCTAATGAGTCTGCACAAGGCGCTGGTCGAATTCCACTCCAGCTCGCTAGGAAATGACTGGCGTTGCCTGCGTGTCAAGAAACACATCGACGACGCAATCAAGGTTTTGGAGGCCGAGGAGGAGGGGAAATGAAAGGCGCAAGCGACTGCGTGTTTTGTCCGTATCGCGAAAAGTGCAACACCCCGCCTTGTAGGCTCTACGCTGAAAGGCACGGAATGAAGAAGCGGTATGAAAAAGACCGCAACGAGGAGGCCACGAAATGACGACAGAGGAAATCAAATGTCGTCTCATGGAGATTCTCTGCGAAGCCGCAAACGATCAGCGTCAACCGGCGGACACTCTGGACGACATGATGGAAAGCATGAAGAACCTCGCCCAGGAAATGGACCGAGGCGGAAAGCGAATGACGAACTTTGAGCGGTGGAAATCCGAGCTGACGCCGGGGGACTTGCTTCGGGTCGATGAAAAATCCAGCTCCAGCTATAAGCAATCCATTTTTAAATCATGCTCCGTATGCCCCGCACATAGGTTTTGCGATGAATGGTATGAGGAGTTTATCGATGTTGCCGATATGGTGGGGCTTGGTTCCTGTGAAAACCTGTTCAATGTGTGGGCCAGCGAAGAAGCGAAGGAGAAGAGCGAATGAAGACCGTTTCGAAAGAAAAGCAGAAGAAGACCGCCGTCTCCAGCAGGTGGAAGCGGATCGGAGTCCGGCACGTCTACGTCTACCAGCTCCCGAACGGGAAGCTCAAGGAAGTCGTCGTCTCCGGAAACGGGCCTATGAAATACGAAGACCGCCCCGACGACGGGTTCCACTACACAGCCCAGGACGACGAGAAACTGCTCAAGGCCAGACTCGCCGGGAAGACCTATCGGGAGATCACCGCCCTGTTCGAGGGGCGGCATGGGAGCGTCGAGGGGTGTCTCTCCGGGTGCAAGAGGAAGAACAACACCGATGCGAAGTTCTTCGCCGTCAAGTCCAGGATCAAGCGGCTGCTGGAATGGGAGTCCAGATGGGGCGACAGGAAGCCTCTTCCGAGGAAGATCAGGAACCTCGTGGAGAAGCTCCGGGAGAGGAAAGACGAGATCACGAGGAACCTCCGCCGGAGGGGATTCGAATCACAGAGGAAGAAGACGAAAAAGGCGAAGAAGAGCTAAATTAAGCAGAGGTCTTCCCTATGCTGAAACTCACGAAGAAACAGCTCCTGGACAGACTGGAGCGCGGATTCACCGACTCGATCTTCTATCCGGAGGTCGTTCTCCGCGCGAAGCCTTTCGGCGGGCAGGTCATTCTTTCGGCCAGACTGGACCACAAGCAGTTCCCCCATGACTTCGCCAAAGTCTCCGAACTGAAGACCATGCCGAAGGAAAGGCGATTCGAACTCCTCGTGAACAAGGTCATGAAGTCGCCCAACGTCTTCCGGGACGGCAGGTGGTTCTACGTCCTGTCCGACTCCGAGATGGAGTTCCGGACTCTAGCCGGGATCGACATGGACGACGTCTTCTCCGGCGAGATCTCCGTCGACGAGTTCAACAGGGAATACGGAATCTGGGAGGATCAGCAGTGATCCCCCAGCCCGAATTTTCGGACAAAGAACTCGAAGAAGGTATTCGGCGCGTCAAGGAACTGATGGCCGAACGGAAGACGAAGAAGACCCCGAACACCGCTTTCGTCCCCTCCGGCGTGGGTTTCGCCGACACGATCATGTGGCGGGAGTTCGTGGCTCTCAAACCGAAGAAAGGACTCTTCGGCTTCGTCAATGGGGAATCCTGCGCGGCCTGCGAGGAATACGAGCGGCGGCTGAAGAACCTCGGTTCCCTGAAGTCGGAAATGACCCTGGTCCTCATGATGAAGCCCCATCAGGAGGAAGCCCTGGCGAAGGACGGGGTCACGGTTCCTTTCACGCGGATCTACGACGGCGGAGAAGACCCCATCTGGGAAGTCCAGGGGATTCTCTACTCCACGCAGCTGGAGAGCCTCTTCAGGGCCTACAAGGCCGTCATGGAGAACCGGGAGTTCCATTCCATCGACGAGTTCGAGGTATTTTCCGCGACCGCGAAGCCGAATGAGGTCCAGTGTTTCGAGGCGAAGGAGTTCCTGAACATGGAGATCTCCGGGCGGCGGGTGATTGCTAGGCAGGGTCAATTCGTCGTTTTCTGGCCGGAAACGCGCTCTTTCGAGGTTTTGAACCCCGACGAGTTCGCCGATCGGTTCGAGGCGAAGTAAAGCCGTTTTTGCGAATTTTTTCACCCTGAAATCGCGGGAGTTTGCTAGATTGGATAATGCTCCGGGCACCGGTTGTGCAGGCGGCTCTTATAAGGTTGCCGTGCTAGGATCATCCCCTAGACGGAGTATTAGGGAACGGGCGTCGGAATCCGGCGAGGCGATTCGTCTTGTGCTCTCATCGGTTCCGTCTCTCCGGATTCGGGATCACTTTCTCTCTTCCCAGATGACGTCCGTTCCCGACGTTTGAAACCTATGCGGATGTAGCTCAGCTGGTAGAGTTTTTGCCTTCCAAGCAAAGTGTCGCGGGTCCGAATCCCGTCATCCGCTCTACGAAAACCAACTAGAAGGAGAACCGAAAATGACCAGAGAAGAAGTCCTGAACAAAGCATTTCGAACCGCACCCGAAGAAGGCGTCGACGAAGCCAGTCTGAAGAAGGCATACGACGTCATGCTTCTGGCCTTCGGCGAGGACGGGCCGACGAAAACCGCCTGTCTCGGAACCTGGGCCGACGAGAAGTCCGCCGCCGCGGCGAAGGAAGCGATCAACGAAGCTCTCAAGACCGCCGCCGTCGCATGCTCCTGCGTCGCCGGGTTCCGCGTCCTTTCTCTGACCGACGAGGAGTTCGAAGCCTACACGAAGAAGGCTTAGGAAGATCCGTCCCTGTAGTTCAACGGATAGAACGGAAGTTTCCTAAACTTCAAATCCAGGTTCGATTCCTGGTGGGGATACTTCGGAAGCGGTCGTCGGAGAAAAAACCGGAAACAAGCGCTTCTCTTCAACGACGACGATCGCTTCCGGAAAATCAGGGTGAACGGCAACGATGGTGGTGTTGCGGCGGACTGTAAATCCGCTCCCTTTCGGGAAACATTGGTGGTTCGAATCCATCTTCACCCAGTCTTTTTCTAACTTCAACTAGAACTGGAGGCAGCCTATGTATGAGAGCCATTATCCGCACCCGAAGGAATGGTATGTCGGGAAGACCATCCACATCCTGAAGATGGAGGGCGAACCGAAATACGACGGCAGAACCGGAGTCTGCAACTACACGGACGATCTCGGCCAGCTGCACGGAACCTGGGGCGGTCTCGCGCTGCAGGACAGAGACGAGTTCGAAGTCCTGGAGGAGAGAGCCTAGTTCCATCCACCTCTAAATTGAAAGAGCGGAACGTCCCGCGACTCAATTTCGAGGTAGGCATGAAGCTGGAAAAATACGGTCTAAAGATCACCGCCGTCCGCTGTTTCAAGGTTCCCAACAGAAGCGAAGACGGACTGGTCGCGATAATGGAACTGGAGTTCAACGACAATCTGGTCCTCGGCTCCGTCAGACTCCTCAGGGGCGAAGACGGAGAACTCTACTTCCGATTCCCGTCCAATCCGCACAGCAAGAGGAACCGCGCGTTCTCCTACGTCAAGGACGAAGAGGCGCGCCAGGAAATTCTGGGCGAGATGGTGAGGGAGTATGAAACCTCTTGCGAGTCTCGAAACTGAATGAGGTCTTCTACCGGGTCCAGGGGACTCGGACGGAACTCCTCTATCTGAAAAAAGACACTTCGGTCTTCGTTCCCGGAGCGCAATACACCCCGTCCTTCAAGAATCACCTCTGGGACGGGAAGATCTCCTATCTCGATCTCAAGACGGGAAGCCTCCCCGCCGGACTCTTCCGCATAGTGGAGAAGTGCTGCAAAGACTTCGAGTTCCCCCTGGAGACCGACGAAGAGGTCAGGAAGGACCTCGAAAAGGACGCGTTCCCGGAGCCGGAGAAGTTCGCGGAGACGCTCGGCCTGCCGTTCCCCCCGCGGGATTACCAGCTGGACCAGCTCAAGGCCATCGTGGAGAACCGCCGCGGCGTGGTCTCCTCCCCGACGGGATCGGGGAAATCCCTCGTCATCTACATGTTCGTCCGCTGGGCGCTGGAGAACGTTCCGGGGAAGATCATCCTGATCGTCCCCAACGTCACCCTCGTGGAACAGATGCTGTCCGACTTCAAATCCTACGGATGGGCGGACGTCGACGACTTCCTGGAGATCCTCTATTCGGGGAAGAAGCCGACCTTCAAGAAGAGAATCCTCCTGACGACGTATCAGTCGATCATGCGGAAGACTGCCGACTTCTACGAGGACTACTCCGTCCTCATGAACGACGAGGCGCACTCCGTCAAGTCGGCGCAGCTGATGAAGATCGCGAAGTTCTGCGTCAACGCCCGATACAGGGTCGGCTTCACCGGGACGATCCCGACCGAACCCGTGGACTACAACAACGTCTTCGGGGTTCTGGGCCAGAAGATTTACGAGCTGAAGTCGAAGAACCTGATCGAGGCGGGCGTCCTGTCGGACATCAAGGTCGTGAACCTCTTCCTCGACTATCCGGAGCGGACCAGGATCCTGGGCAGTTCCCGCGACTACGTCAACGAAGTCAAGATGATCGAGGAGATGCCGGAGAGGAACCAGGGCTTCGCCTTCGTCCTCGACCGGCTGCCGAAGGGGCAGAACACTCTCATCCTCGTCAACCACATCAAGCACCTGGAGAGCGTCGAGAAGTGGCTGACGGAAACGTATTTCAGCAGGTATTCGGTCCACGTGATCCAGGGCGAGACCGACCCGATAATCAGGGAGGGCATAAGAAAGAGCATGGAGGACGAAAAGGACGTTGTCCTCCTCGCGACGTATGGGACGATGTCCACCGGCGTCAACATCCGGCGGATCCACAACATCGTCTTCGGTGCGAGCTCCAAATCGCACATCAGGGTTCTGCAGTCCATAGGCAGAGGACTCCGTCTACACGAATCGAAGGAGAAGCTCGTCCTCTGGGACGTCGTCGACGACCTGAGCAGGCGAAGCGCAAAAGGAAGGACTAAGCTGAACTACATGATGAAGCATTGGGCCGAGAGATACAAACTCTACCAGGAGCAGGGTTTCGTCTGCCTGAAGAAGACGATTCCGATAGAGATGTCGGAAGGCTCCGTTTTCGACTACGTTTCCGGCTGAAAGGCCACAGGAGATTTCTCGTGTCAACAGGTTTCAAGAGACTTCATTATGACAGAAAGAACAAGAACATCCTCCTCTGGGAGGGAAGCGCGAAGAAGCCGAAGAAGATCCCGTTCGTCCCGGACTTCTACGTCGTCGACGAGATCGCCTTCGACTCGTCTCTGAAGGACATCCACGGTCGTCCCGTCCGCCCGCTGAAGCAGGAGGAGAGGAAGGCATACTACGACTGGGAAGCGAAGAGATGGCGCGGAGAGCGCATCAAATGCCCGATCGAGAACCTATGCGAGGAGGACGTCGACGTCGAGACGAAGTTCCTCCAGAAGAAATACGTCAACGTCGAACTGACCCCGGAGATCGGCGACTTCAAGATCGGGGTGATAGACATCGAAATCGCGGCGGGCAACGGAGGATACCTCCCGGGCCACAAGGCGGTGGCCAGGAGGGCGGGAACCGATTCCAAAGCCGAGATGACCCTCCTGGAGATCGAAGCCGGAGAACCGGCCTCCTACGAGGTCTGGACGGAGGATGGCTGGGTTCCGTATCTAGACTCGGTCTATTCGAAGTCGGAGTTCCCCGACGCGAACGCGGCGAAGTATCCGATAAACCTCATAACGATCTCCGACAGCCAGACGGGAGAGACGTTCACCTTCGGCCTGGGAGAATACACGGGCGGATCGGAAGCGGTCATGAACTACAGGGCGTTCAAGACCGAGCAGGCCATGCTGTCCGAGTTCCTCGAATGGTTCTCCGGCAGGGGATACGACGTCCTCACGGGATGGAACACCGACGGCTTCGATGTTCCCTACATCTACAACCGCGTCGTGAACGAACTGCGCGACCGACCGGAGTCGATCTCCCTCCTGTCTCCGATCGGCATGGTCAGGAAGAACCGGAAGAACGAAATCGAGATCAAGGGCCTTCTCCAGCTGGACTACCTCGCCCTCTACAAGAAATTCACCTTCAAGAACGAAGAGTCCTACAAGCTGAACGCCATCGGGCAGAAGGTCTGCGGCGAAGGGAAAGTGGACTACGAAGGCTCCATCAACGACTTCTACAAGAAAGACTGGAACCGCTTCGTCGAATACAACGTCCAGGACGTCCGCCTCGTGGAGAAGATCGACGAGAAGAAGAAGTTCATCGCTCTGGCGATCGCCTTCGCCTATCAGGCCCTCGTTCCGATCGACCGCGTCTTCTCCTCCGTCGCGACGATCGAAGGCTACATCATGCGCTACCTGCACCGACACGGCCAGGTCATGCCCAACAGGGCGGAAGGCCGAGAGGACTGGTGGGTGAAGAACGGGATGTATGACGCCGAGGTTCCTTCCGATCCGTCCGATCCGAACTCGCCGAAGGTGAAAGTCCTCCAGAACTACAATCCGGACGACGACGAACGCGAGGAGTTCTACGTCAAGGGCGGACACGTCGCTTCGAATCCGGGATTCTACACCTCTTCGCTCTGCTTCGACGTCGCCTCCCTGTATCCCCACATGATCATCCAATACAACATCTCTCCGGAGACGAAGGTCACGGCGCTGGACAAATGCGACAAAAGCGACCTGATCGAGTCGGAGATAAACGGGGTCTGGTTCAAGCGCGAGAAAGGCATGCTCCCGACCATCGTGAAGAAGATCTTCGACGAGCGGTCCGCCTACAAGAAGAAGATGTTCGGGGAGAAGAACGGAACCGACCTCTACAACTACTACAACTCGATGCAGCAGGTCCGGAAGATCCTCATTAACTCCATGTATGGCGTCATGATCCGTCCGGAGTTCCATTTCTACGACGTGGACCTCGCGAGGGCGATCACGAGAGGCGGGCGCGTCCTGATCCGGTTCCTCACGGACAAAGGGGAGAAAGCGGCCAGACTTCTCGCCGCGAACCCCGGAAAGCTCTTCCCCGGAGCGAAGCCTTTCGAGCCGAAGGGGCACATCCTCTCCCTCATCGACACGGATAGCGTCGAAGGGGATACGAAGGTATGGACGACGGAAGGGGAAATCAAAATCGAAGATTTGTTCAATAGATGCAAGCGCGCGGAGTTTTTCTCGGATAACAACTACATAGGAGAACTTGACAACGTCTCCGCTTATGGGGTCGATTCTTCCGGAAATCTGTCCAGCGCACCTATAAGGTATGTCAAAAAGCATCTGGTCAAGAAAGCCATGTTCAGGATAACCTCCGGCGGAAAATCGGTGGTCGTCACGAAAGACCATAGCTTGATTGTGAGGAGGAAAGGTTCTATAATAGAAGTCAAGCCGGAAGAAGTATTTCCCGGAGACGAAATATGTCTAGGGTGAGATTCGGTTGTGGGACTTTCAAATGCGAGTGCGGGAAATCCTTTTCAAAGGAACTCTCGTTGAAATACCATAAAAACATGGAACGCAAATATGACAAAGAACATCCGGGGGATTATCTTTGTCCGCTTTGCAAGGAAAGAAAAAGGACATTCGGCGGCGCGAAGAACGGATACGGAATGTTCTGCATCAAGTGTTGCCGGAAGAAAACCAAAGAAGCGTTTTTGATTAGGTATGGCGAAGAAGACGGACTGCGCCGATGGGAACATTATTGTTCTATTCAGTCGAAGACGAACACGTTTGAATACAAGAGGGACAAGTTCGGGTGGACCAGGGAACAATTCGACGAATTTAACAAATCTAGGTCTGTGACGCTTGAAAATTTGAAACAACGGCACGGCGATGCCGATGGCGAGAGGATTTTCAAGGACTATTGCGACAAACAAGCATACACCAACAAAAAAGAATATTTCATTGAAAAATACGGAGAGGAGGATGGAAAGAAAAGATATGAAGAATTGAATAGAAAAAAGGGATTGACACTGGAAAACTTCGTCGCAAAATACGGAGAAGAGGAAGGCGCGAAGAGATACTCTTCATGGGTAGAAACCAGAAGGAAAACGCAAAGGTATTGGTCAAAAGCGTCCAAAGATTTTTTCGACAGGCTCGTCAAAATGGTAGATTTCGGTGAAGATGTCTATTATGCGGATTCTGAGATTGGAATCTATGATAAAGACCGGAATAAGTATTCAAAGTATGATTTCGTAGATACGAAAAACAAGATAATCGTAGAGTTCAACGGTCATTGTTTTCACGCTAAATGCGAGCATGACCCGGAGTTCCGAAACTGGATTCATCCGGAAGAGACTTCGGAAGAGGCGTGGGCGAAAGACGTCTACAAAAAAGAACTTGCGGAGAAGCACGGATATAGATATTTTGTCATCTGGGAAGAAGATTTTTACGCAGACAAAGACAAAACCGTCGCCAACATGGCAAAACTTGTGAAGGAGGCTCTTTATGCTTGAGTGGACTACGGATTTCAAGATTGAACACATCGGAGAAAAAGAAGAGTTCGTTTATGACGTTGAGGTTGATAACTTGCACAACTTCTTCGGCAACGGGATTCTGGTCCACAATTCGAACCATCTGCACTTCAGCGAGTATCGGGAGCACCTGGCTCCGGACATGGAGGAGCGGGAGTTCCTGAAGAAGATCGAGATCTACATGGAGGCCGCTTTCGAATCCGTCCTGAAGAAGAAGGCCGCCGCGAAGGGGATGGAACAGGTCATCCGCTTCAAGCGGGAGGGCGTCATCCCGACGGAGCTGGTCCTGGCGAAGAAGAAATACATCTCCATGCTGGTCCAGAACGAAGACGAGATCTATGAGACCCCGAAGATGAAGGTGACGGGCGTCGAGATCGCCCGCTCCGACACGCCGAAGTTCTGCCGGGAGAAGCTGGTCGAAACCGTCCGCATGATCATGGACGGATGCACCGAAGACGAACTCCACGGGAAGATCACCTCCGTCTGGAATGAGTTCAGGAACGCCGACGTGTCGGAGATCTGCTCCGTCGGGTCGGTCTCCGACTACGACAAATACATCGTTCCGTTCCGCAGCCATACGATCGACGAATGGGGGCAGAGCAGCTACGGGGAAGAGGACTTCACCCGCAGGATGTGCGCCGTCGGGACGCCCATGCGGAACCGGGCGGCTTTCGTCTACAATGAGTTCGTGGAGAAGAACGGTCTTCCCTACGAGAAGATCCGCTCCGGGTCGAAGATCAGGTTCATCCACATCGTTGACGACAAAAAGTTCTTCGGGAACGACGTCATCGCCTGGATCGGAGACTGCCCGAAGGAGATCCGCGCGAAGATGAAGATCGACTACGAAAAGCAGTTCGAGACCTACCTGAACGTCATCGACAGGATGAGCGAAGTCCTCAAGTGGCGGAAGTGGAAACCCGGAACCTCGATGAACGCCCTTTCGTCGTTCTTCTGCTAGGAGGCATGTCGTGTCCGAATACGATTTTCTTCTGGTCGGCGCCGGGCTGACGAACGCGGTGATCGCGAACCGCCTCAAGGAACGCGGCTTCAAGTGCCTCGTCGTGGAGAAGCGGGACCATGTCGGCGGGAACTGCGCCACCTACGTAAAAAGCGGAGTGACCGTCCACCGATACGGGGCGCACATCTTCCATACCTCCGACGAGGAGGTCTGGGGATTCGTGAACCGCTTCGCCGAGTTCAAGCCTTTCGTCAATTCCCCGATCGCCGTCTATGGAACGGAGGAATACCATCTCCCGTTCAACATGAACACCTTCTGCGAGATATGGCCGGACGTGAAGACCCCGGAGCAGGCGAAAGCCAGGATAGCCTCCCAGAGGCTCGACGTGGAGACCCCGCGGAACCTGGAAGAGCAGGCGCTGAAGCTCGTAGGAACCGACGTCTACAGGAAGCTGGTCAAGGGATACACGGAGAAGCAGTGGGGCAGGAAATGCTCCGAGCTGCCCCCGGAGATCATCAAGCGGCTTCCCCTGCGCTTTACCTGGGACAACAACTACTTCGACGACGTCCACCAGGGGATCCCCGTCGGCGGCTACTCCTCTATGATCGAGAACATGCTGGAGGGGATCCCCGTCGCCCTGGGAGAGGACTATCTGAAGTCCAGGGAGGTCTGGGACGCGAAAGCCGACAGGGTCTTCTACTCCGGACCCATAGACGAGTTCTACGGCTACCGCTTCGGCGCTCTGGACTACCGGTCGCTCCGCTTCGACCGATACATCTTCGACTTCCCCCGCTTCCAGCCATCCGCCGTCTACAACTTCACGGAGGCCGAAGTTCCCTACACGAGGCGGATAGAACATAAGCATTTCCTCGGAGAAACCTCCCCGATTACGGTAGTGGACTACGAGTTCCCCGCGAAATACGAAGCGGGGGCGAATGAACCGTTCTACCCCGTCAACGACGCGAAGAACGCGGAGACTTATTGCCGCTATCGAAACATTACAAACGAAAAGACCGCGTTCGTCGGAAGACTTGGTATCTTTGCCTATATGGACATGGACGACTGCGTCTCCGCCGCTCTCAAGACAGCTCAAGAGGTAAACTAGATGGACTCCGAAATCTGGGTCGAGAAGTATCGTCCTACGCACGTGAAAACCGTCGTCATGCCGAAATCCTACCATAGGTATTTCGAGGACATGGTCGAGAAGGGAGAGTGCTACAACGTCCTCCTCCATTCCTCGATCCCCGGCTCCGGGAAGACTTCGCTGGCGAAAGCCATCGTGAACGACCTCCAGGCCGACTGCAAGTATCTGAACATCTCCGCGCAGCGCGGCATCGACGTCCTCCGCGACGAGATCGCGCAGTTCGCCATGACGAAGTCGATCTGCTCCACGGGCAGGAAGATCGTCATCTGCGACGAGTTCGACGGAGCGACGCCAGCCCTCCAGGGCGCTCTGCGCGCGGCCATCGAGGAATACGAGAAGAACTGCCGCTTCATCCTGACCTGCAACTACGTGGAGAAGATCATCCCCGCCCTGCGGGAAGGACGTGTCAACGTCTTCGACTTCAACTTCTCGAAGAAGGAGTGGAAGGAAGAGCTCGTCCCGGAGATGAAGAAGCGCATGGTCGCGATCCTGAATCGGGAGAAGGTGGAGTTCGATCCGGAGGCGCTCGACGTCCTCATCGACGCGAACTATCCCTCGATGAGAAAGATGATCTCGATGGCGTCTAAGGTGGCAAAGCTGGAGGGGAAGCTCTCGATGGAGTCGATCTCCACTTCCGAATCCGAACGCCGGAAATTCTATACGCTGATCGAATCGCAGGAGTTCGTCAAGGCCAGGGAGATGGTCATAAAGAACTCGATGGACGTCGGAGAACTCTACTCCCAGATGTTCCGCGAATGGGTTCCGTCGCTCGACGTCCAGAAGCAGGCGGCGGTGATCGTCCAGCTGGCGAACTACCAGTATCAGCACAACTTCGTCGTCGACCGGGAACTGAACTTCGCGGCCTGCCTCGCCCAGGTCATGGAGAACTTCGGATGACGACTACCGAGATCTACGGATCGCTGGCCAGACACCTCTGCGAACTCGACGGAGACCCGGACTCCTTCGAATGGGAGAAGTCGGGCTGGAACATCGCTCCCGCGATAGTCCGCAGGGCGATGGCCGAGATCTCGGTCCACGACTTCTCCGACGATGACCTGCGGTTCCTCGCGGGTCTCACCCTCGTCTGCGGGGGCAGGAAGAAGTTCTGGAGGAACCTCGCGAAGATCGCCCTGCGGAAGAACCCGAAGGCGATCCGACGCGATCTCATGGAGCGGACGGACAGGGACAGCAGGGCGGTCGAGCTGTTCCTCAAGGAATCCGGGAAGACCGAAAGAGATCTGTATAGCGCGCCGGAAGGAGGAAGCTCTATAGCTTTCCGCCTGGTCAGCGGGCTGTGCATTTCGCCCTGGTGCTATCTTCGTCACCTTAATTTGGCATCGGGCGTAAAACAAAACGGAAATGAGGTGAAAACGAACAACATCCTACAGGAGATAACGACATGCCGAAGAACGTCTACGATTTCAAGCAGATGAAAGAGGGTCTGAAGAACCTCACCGGAAAGAAGAAGGACTACTCGGACGACCGCTTCTACAAGCTGAAGTTCGACGAAAACAACAAGGCGAACGCCGTCATCCGCTTCCTCCCGCCGAAGTCCGGCTCCGGGCTTCCCATCGTGAAGAAGCTCGACCACTTCGTCCGCCTTTCGAACGGCTGGTTCGTCGAGGACTGCCCCCGCACTCTGGAAAAGAAGTGCCCCGTCTGCGAATGGCTCTACAAGCAGGGGAAGGACGAATACGAACGCCTGAAGAACATCTACGCCAGGACGCATTTCTACGCGAACATCCTGGTGCTGAACGACCCGCTCACTCCGACGAACAACGGAAAGGTCTTCCTCTTCCAGTTCGGAAAGGGGATCATGAACATGATCTCCGACAAGATCTCCCCCGAATCGGCGATCGACGAGGAGTGCGACATCTTCGACTACGCCGAAGGCATGGACTTCAAGCTGAAGGCCACCTACCGCGACAGCAACGGCTCCCGCTTCCCGGACTACCGCGAATCGCAGTTCTCCGAAAAGCGCCCCGTGACGATCAACGGCCAGCGCGCCCCCGAATCGTTCCTGGAGACGCTCGACGAGAAGATGTATGACCTGAGCGAGTTCACCGATCCCGCCCGCTTCAAGTCCTACGACGAGATCTGGACGAAGTTCGTGGAGAAGATGAACCTCCTCGTCCCCGATTCCGAAGTCTCCACCGCCCCGGCCGCTGCTCCGGCCCCGGCTCCCGAAGCGACCCGTCGACCCGCCGCCGAGGACATTCCCCAGCAGCCGAAGTCCAACGTCAATGAGTTCGCCAACGGGCAGGATACCCTGGGCGAAGACTTCTTCGCCAATCTCTAGAACACCACCACCCACAATCGCCCTGACGGGGAAGAGGGCTTAGAAACCCTCTTCCCCTTTACTTAAACGGGGCGCAGAGGAGACCGAAAATGAAGACAGTCGTCATGTTCGCCGGTAAGATAAACTCCGGGAAGAATCTAGCCGCGGAGACCCTGAAGAAGCTCTTCGAAGACGAGGGGATCTCCGCCGAGGTCATGATGCTCGCCCAGGGCGTCAAGGACGGCTGCAGGGAGGATTTCAAGCGCCTGGCCGACTACCTGAACGCGCTGGCCAAAGAGGAGCGGGAAGAGGTCGGGAACGACTACCTGGCCGACCTGCTGGAGATCAAGGACGAAAACTGGTATGAGAAGAAGACCCCGCTGACCAGGATCCTCCTCCAGACATACGGAACGGAGATCTTCCGGAACCGCGTCGACGCGGACTACTGGACCGAAGCTCTGGCGGCGCGGATTCTCGAATCGAAGAGCGACCGCGTCATCGTGTCCGACATGCGGTTCCCCGACGAGTGCGACCACCTGAAGGAGGTCTTTGCGGAAGCCGGAGAGGAGATCTCCGTGAAATCGGTTCTCGTGAAGCGGATCGAGCGGGAGGAGTCGGAGGCCGAGATCGCCGACGATCATCCTTCGGAGACCTCCCTCGAAGGCTACAAGTTCGACTACGTTCTGGAAAACGACGGGACGAAAGACGACATGCTCCACTGGCTCCGCGAGAACTTCGTTTAGAAGAAGCCGAACTCCTGAAGCGGCGTTTTGACGGGTAGAACCCCGATTTCGTTCCAAAAAAGAGGGTTTTTCGTCTCTGGAAATGGTTATATTTCCGTATAGGAGAAACCTTTATGAAACGCGACTACAGAATCGGCGACGTTCTTCTTCTGGAAGACTGTCCGGAAGCGCCCGAATACAACGGGCGCGATGGCGTCATCCTATACATCGACGAAGATGGATCTCTCGTAGGAGACTGGGGAGACGAGATCATCGTTCCCGGACTAGACAAATTCCATAGAATCGGCCACGAGTTCGTTTCCCGCAGGGACACTATGCTCGCGGAGATGTCGACGAAAGCCGAAGACGCGAAGAAGCTCCTCAAGAGCGACCTCGAAGAAGGCGTTCTGCATCTGATGAAACTCTACCTGTTCCGGGATTGGGCGGAGAACTACAGAAGGTTCTCCCCCGACTGGATGGGAACCGTCCAGCGGCAGATTTCCTGCAAGGTCAACGACAGGAAAGGAAATCCCTATCTTACGGAGAAAGCCGTCGAAGAACTGCGCGAGAAGTGCCTTTCCGATTCCTGGTTCAACAATCGCGTCAGGAAGCTGAAGGACATGCTCGATCGGGCGTATGGCGGAGCGATTTCGCCGGATGAAATCCGGAAGGAAATGGATGGGATGAAGTCCTTCGTCTCCGCCTATATCTCATGGGCTCTCCCGCAGATCGTGGAAAAACCGGAGATTCCGATCGAGGAAGTGGAAGCGAAGATCGGAGAACTCCTGGGGAATCAAGCCGACGAAAAGTAATCGGGAACGCAGTTCCGCCTCTCCTAGCGTTCTCTATCGCAGAAAACATGAAGCGGTATTTCAAGATATAGCCAAAATGGCCTGAAATCAAAGGATTTCTGGCTATTGTAAAATTTCGCTTACGACGGTTTTTTACCCGAAATGAAGCTATCTTCTTCGGTGTAGGGCAACCACCTACGGAAAAAGCAACCACGAACGAAGAGGCACAACATGAAAGCATATACTCTGGTCGGTCAGGACGGGAACGCGTTCTTCCTCATGGGCCATACCCAGTCCGCCATGAAGGATGCCTGGCGAAAGGCGCGGGAGGACGGAGACGAAGACGGGATCGAAGAGTTCGGGATCGAGGGCAGGAGCCGGGTCATCACCGAAGCGAAGAGCGGCGACTACAACCACCTCCTCCGCATCCTCGACGACGCGATCTACCGCGTCAACGAATACCTCGGTCTGGAAGAGGAGGACTAGACGATGTTCTCCGTCAAACTCCATCCCGACAAAGCCGTCTACTACGGGTTCAAGTCCGGCCTGTTCTCGCAGAAGCTCAATGCGATCTCCAAAGAGTTCGAGCGCCTCGCCGAAGAGACGGAACTCCGGGTCTGCAGGCTTCCCTACAAGACCCTCCGCTACATCTATCCGGAAAACGGCTTCAAGAGCGAAAACCGAAAGAAGAACCTGAAGACGATCATGCGGGACTTCTGGATCTACCAGGTCACGCTTCCCGACGAAACATCCGACTGGGAACTCTACTGCGCCGTCCTCCCGTTCGACAAAAAGACCTCGATGAACATGAAGTGCTGCCTGGCGCTGGCCTCCATGAACAATGAATCCTGGAACAACAAGAACGTCGTCATGTCAAACTACCTGACGGACGTCGTTCCTTTCCAGCCGGGAGTCAAGCTCGACAGGATGGATTTCGAAGACCCGCTCTTCAAGACCGACGACAAACACCGCTGCCGGATCGACTACGTCGCCGAAGAGGACGGCGGTTCCGGATCCAGCTGCTCGATCGACGTCGAGAAGTTCGTCGACCTCGTCAAGCGGCACGTTGAGTGTTTCGATCGCGCCGGTAAGGAACGCGCCCTCGCGCAGTTCCGGAAGAAGATGAACCTCAATTCCTGCTTCTGCATCCTCCGCGACTGGGCAGATCGGGTCGGCCTCCAGTTCATGGAAAAGACGAACAAATACAACAGCGAGTCCGCCGGGGTTCTCCGCAAGGACGGAAGCGAGCTCGTCCGGGTCGAGCGGCAGAGCTGGAACAAGGTCCTCCGCATCGTCTATATGCCGAAGCCGAAATCGGGGTTCTTCCTCCGGATGAACGAACTCAAGACCGTCGAAGAGGAAATGCCGGAGGCGACGAAGAAGTATCTGTCCTTCGTCGAGAAAATGCTCGAAATGGAAAAGGAATACGACAGCTTCGGGTTCACGCAAATCGAAGACTAGTCGGAAGAACGTCAGCAAAAACACAGGAGATGACGATGAACAACCTAGAAAAGTGGAAAATGGAAATCGGGAAGATGAACGCGCAGAACGTCGCTTCCCGGATGAAGTGCGACTTCTGCCCGGTCGCGGATGGCTGCCGGGTCTTCAAGTCCGGCGGTTCCTACAAGAAGAGCTGCGCCAAGCGGATCGCGAAGTGGGCCGCTGGCGAGACGAAACCGACGATTTCGTTCGACGAATGGAAGTCCGGGATCACCTACTCGAAGTCCTACAACTTCAAGAGGGCGCTCGAATACGCCGCCGGAGAATGTCCCGAAAAGCCGAAGAAGCTGATCTACAAGGAAATCGACCGGTTCTTCATGGGCCTCTGGGACGCCACCAGGAAGCGCAAGGTCGCCGAGACCCACAGGGAAACCCTCTGGAATAAAAGGGGCAACGATAAGATCCTGCAATACGGAGAATCCCGCAAGAACGAAACCGCGAAGGACGGACGCCGCTGGTGGACTCCGGAAGAGGACATGACCCTCCTCTCCATGCGCCTGGAGGAGAAGCCCTTTTCCGAGATCGCGAAGGCCCTCGGCCGGGTGTCCAAAACGAACAACAAGGACCGATACACCAGCCTCCGCGAACGGATCAACGTCCTCATGAAGTGGGAATCCAGATGGGGCGACAGGAAGCCTCTCCCGAAGAACATCCGGGAGATGGTGAACAAGCTGCGCGTCGCCGCTCCCTCGATCGCGAACAAGAACAAGAAACTCGGCTACAACGTCACCTATGGCTCCGTCTCCTCCAGGAAGAACAGCGGGGAGAACTACCGCTTCTGGACTCCGGAAGAGGACATGACCCTCCTCAAGATGCGTCTCGCCGGGACGAAGATTTCCGACATCGCGAAGGCCCTCGGCCGGGGAGGGAACGTCGACAGGACGCGCCCCGGACGGATCGTCTACAACACGGTCTCCAACCGGATGAAGACCCTCTTTAAGTGGAAGGATACCTGGGGAGAGCGCAACCCGCTTCCTCCGGAAGTCCAGAAGATGGTCGACGAACTGAAGTCCTCCGAGGCCGAGATCTCGCTCAAGAACAAGCGGAACGGCCTGAAGGAGAGCTGGAAGAAGCGGAGGGCGAAGAAATGAAATTCGCCGAGTTCTCGATCCTCAAGGGGAAGACGATCACCTCCATCGAAGGCATGGAGCCGCATAGCGAAACCATCTATTTCCGGTGCGAAGACGGAACCCGGTATAAGATGCTCCACCTGCAGGACTGCTGCGAGACCGTCGACCTGGAAGACGTCTTCGGGGAGCCGGAGAGCCTGATCGGCTCTCCGGTGACGATGGCCGAAGAGAGCGTGGATTCCGGGGAGAACGGATGCTGCGAGTCCTACACCTGGACCTTCTACAAGCTGGCGACCCTGAAAGGATACGTCACCCTCCGCTGGCACGGCAGATCGAACGGATACTACTCCGAATCCGTCCAGTTCTTCGAGCTCGAAGAAGCGGAGGATCGACATTCCCGAAAGATCGACTGGTGATCGGGAGAGGCCGAAACATGGCGAAGACGAACTTCGAAGAATGGAAGAACAAGCTCACGGCGAAAGAGTTCCTGGACATGAATATGTCCCGCGAGAAGTGCGATCGCTGCCCAGCGAAGGTTCCCTGCTGGGCCGCGCCCGGAGGGAGGGACTGCCGCCGGAACTTCTACGCGTGGGCGAAACAGAGGTGCTACGAAGATTGAGCCTCGTCTAGAAATAGGGTTTTTGTCTGCCTCGACACGTGGACCCAGCACGCCCCTTTCCCCCGCGGATCGGGGCGTTTTACTAGATTGAGGGGGGTGGGAGGCCGAAATATGGCGAAGACGAACTTCGAAGAATGGAAGAACAAGGTAGTTATACCGCTAGTTCCATCAGATAAAGGACTAAATTGAGTATGGTCGTCACGAAGGGTATTGAGATTAGGTTGTTCCCGACGAAGGGTCAAGCCAATATGTTCAATAAGAACATTGGCGCAGCCCGTTTTGCGTTCAACACAATGCTCCGCGTGAAAGAGGAAATGTATCGAAACTACGGGATTTCGTTCGACCCGAAATGGTGGTTGCTGAAGGAAGATTTCCCGTGGATGGCCGAGGTCGATTCCAGAGCGATAAATTCCGCACATCAAAACGTCAACAAGGCATATCAAAACTGGTTCAGGAACCTTAAGAAAGGCGTAAAGAAAGGACATCCGGCTTACAAGAAGAAGTCCAACAGAGGTTCCTATACGAGCACGAACATGCCAACGATTCCGGAAAAGCTGTTCCGTGCTGGCGGCATTTTCATTCCAAAGGTCGGTGTGGTCAAATTCAAGGCGCATCGGGATTTCACCGACATCAAGAAAATTCGCAATTTGACCATAAAGCGAAATGCGAACGGAAAATACTTCTGCTCGATCTGTTGCGACGAAGAGGTGAATGAGCTTGAAAAAACCGGAGCCATGATTGGTTTGGACTTCGGCATCAAGGATTTGGTGATCGCCTCCGACGGGGAAAAGTTCGAGAACAACAAGTTTTCCAAGAGAGAAGAAGTCAAAATTAAGCGGCTTCAGAAACGGCTCTCGCGGGAAAAGAAAGGCGGCAAGAACCGGGAGAAAACCCGATTCAAACTCGCCGCCGCCCATGAAAAACTGGGCAACAAGAGAAGGGACTACCTTCACAAGATGACTAGACGCCTGGTGGAAGAGAACGACGTGATCTGCATCGAAGACCTGAACGTGAAAGGCATGATGAAGAATCATCGTCTAGCCGGGTCTATTGCGGATGCTTCGTTCCGTGAAATACGTCGGCAACTGGCCTACAAATGCAAATGGTATGGGAAGACGCTTGTTGTCATAGACAGGTGGTCTCCTACCAGCAAGACTTGTAGCGACTGCGGTTTCAAGATGGAGAACTTCGGCCTGGGAATCCGCGAATGGGATTGCCCGAACTGCCACATCCATCATGACCGGGACGTAAACGCGGCTAGAAACATCCTGAATGAAGGTTTGAAGATCCTAACCAACCGCGGGGGACGCGGGGCTAGCCTGTTGTCTAGGGATAAAGTAGGTGCTCCACTCACCGAGGATAACCCTATTGGGCAGGAATTGTGCGCTTGTTCTACCGAGGCGGTAGAACTATGTGCATAAATCCCAAGACTTGGGGAATCCCGCCGCCCGATCCGTCGCGGTCGCAGACTCTACGAAGGGGTGAAGACGAAGGAGTTCATGGACGAACTCGTGGAAATTCTCGTCTCCAACGTCTATTTCGATTCCGAAGTGGGTCTTCTCGAAATCGAACCCAATGTCAGTAATGGGGAATCCTACAGCGGATTCATTAACTTCACCGACGGCTTCGCCGACTACAAGGCCGCATGGAGAGCCACCGACGAAGACCCCTCCCATCAGCCCCATTTCTCGAACGTTCCTCCGGAAGCGCAGAAGGTGATCGACGAGATCCTCGACTTCGATGCCATCTACAAAGACATCTTCGAAGACTATCTCGACATGATTAACGACATGCTTCCGGAGACCGCGAAGCCGTTCAAGAGCGCGGAAGAAGTCTACAAGTTCTGGAGCGAATACGATCCCGACGAAGAGTCCGACCAGTATGACCTCTTCGGCGGCAGGACGAAGTCCGGCGAACGGGCGAACCTCGATAGGTTCTACGAAGAACTCCGCGAGAAGGCTTGGGAATGGTTCGACTCCTACTATGACGAACGCGAACCTTTCCTCGGCGTCCGTTTCCTCCTCCATGACGGAGAAGAAGACGGGGAACCCAACACCTGCGTCGTCCAGTCCTACGTCTGCGACGACCTGGGCTATGGGCGCGAATCCGTCGGTCGCTGGGCCGGGAACATCGGGAACCACTACATCTACGACAAAACGTTCCAGTGGACCGATCTCGAAGACCTGAAGCGTCAGCTGGAAAAGCACGTCAGAGCCGCCGCCGCGACGATCGGCTGCGAAGCGTAAAGATCCAGGTTCGATTCAGCAAGAGAGGCCGGGGGAAACCCCGGCCTTTTCGCTACTCCTCTTCGACGCAGGGAGGCGGATCCTTCTTCCGGCGGCGATTCCCGACGACTTTCGTCCGGAGCCGCTTTCCGTTCTCGGTCTCGCGGATCCGTTCTGAGCGAGCGGTCGGCGTCTCCGCGAAGCCGAGCATTTTATGAAGCACCCTCTCCAGGTCTTCCATCGACCTCCAGGGGGAGCGCCTTTCCAGCGAGGAGAGAAACTCCGCGCCATCGTCTTTCTTTTGGCTCTGCTTTTTCATCATAGCACCTTCAGTTCGTTTTCAGTGACGACCCGGAACGTTATGTTCCTCTCCCGGCACCATCTGGCGCAGGCTTCCCATTTCGCCCTGTTGACGAGGTAGGTTTCGTTCCCTTCGTTGAACTGCTGAAGAGCCTTGAGGGTATTCCTCTTCGGCTTCTTCGCGGGCTGGGATTGGGCCATAGGTTTGATCTCCAGCATGAAGTCTTTCAGGCCATCCTGGGTCTTCACGCGGCAGAAGATGTCTGGATAGTAGCGGTGGATCTGTCCGTCTTTGGGCGAGGTGTAGGGAACGACGACGCACTCCGATCCCCAGGCGGCGATGTTTTCGTTCGTGTCCATATAGAAGAAGACGCGCCTCTCCCAGGACGACCTGTAGTGCGGCAGGGCGTTCCCGATGTATTTCTCCGGGTGCTGGGGCTTGTAGTCGCCCTGGTAGTATTTGCCGTTCTTCCTGTCCATCAGAAGTCCTGGAACCGGATGTCTAGCTCTCTCCCAAGCATAGCAGAAAACACGGCGGAGAAGATCTCCACCGGACATTCGGCACAGGCATCCGACGCTTTCTTCTTCTGCTGCTTCTTCTTCGGGGTCTCCGCCGACTTCTTCTTCGTTTTGGCGGACTTGCTGAAAACAGGGAGCTTCTTCATCGGTTTGCCTCCTATGAGTTCGTGGTTATTCTCAATATAACTTATTCTCCCGCCCCTGCGGGGATTTTTGTGCTATATTTTCAAGGAACCTACTAGGAGCCGATTTCATGCAAATTTCGGGCAAAATCCACTGCTTTTTCGAACAATCCGGGACTTTCCGAGATGAGTTTCGCGCCCTGGGTTTCACCGCCGAAGACTACGACATCCAGAACGACTTCGGGCAGACGGACCATGTCATCGACCTCTTCGCGGAGATCGACTCCGCATGGGAGGGGAAGCCCTCGCTGTTCGACTCCATCTCCAAAGACGACCTCGTCATGGCGTTCTTTCCCTGCATCTACTTCTGCGACGCGAGCTCCTTCAAGTTCTCCTTCGCCGAACACAACTACAGGGCGCTCTCCGACGAGGAGAAGCTGAAGAAGATCCTAGAAAGGTCGGAACTCCGCCAGCGGTTCTATACCCTCGTCCTGCGTCTCTACGGCCTCGCTCTCCGCAAGGGGTTCAAGATGGTTCTGGAGAACCCCTGGTCGGGGAACCACTACTTCAAGAACAACAACTTCCCGAAGCCGCCCTCGATCGTGGATTGCGACCGGACGCTCCGCGGAGACTACTTCAAGAAACCGACCGCCTACTGGTTCGTGAACTTCGAGCCGACCGAAGGCCGGATCACCGAGCAGCAGGACAAAGAGCGGAAGACGATCTACGGAACGAAGTCCTCCGGCCAGGCCGGGATATGCTCCGAGGAGAGGTCTATGATCTCCCGCGACTATGCGCGGAATTTCATCCACGACTTCATCCTGGGCGACGGGAAGCGGAAGAGTTCTATCCTCGATTTCGCGGTCTAAATCCCGTTTTTCGGGCCGGAAAAGGCCATACTGCCAAATACGTTTTCTTTGTTTTTTCGCCCGCAACAGGGGCGGAATGAGTTATATTTGATTCTAGAGCAACCACTCTACAGAGGCATGGATGAAGCGTTTCACCAGCATAGAAGAATTTCGCATGTGGGCGAACCCGAACGGACTCCCCTCCGGCCGGGTATCGGACGAACAGTGCGACATCAGGGCATACCGGCTCCAGACCGTCGTCAATGCAATCAAGTCCAATCTGGGAATCGGGTTCATGAAACCCGGCGCTCTGGACGAATACCTTTCGTTCCCTGACAAAGACGACACCGATCCGGTCGTGAACAGGTTCTCCCGCTTCGCCGGGAAGATGGTCCGCTTCGTGTTTCTCCCGCCCAGGTATACGGTTCCCGGCTTCGACGGGATCGGCTACTTCGAAATCGTCTCCGTCAGCGACTACGAGAAGAACTACGTCAAGACGATCGGATTCGGGAAGATGATCGAAACTCCGGTCTTCATACAGACTTCGCATGCGGATCGCGTCAGCTACATCATCGAGACGGTGGAGGACGCCGACGAGATCTTCGACGCCATCGTCAAGGAAGACCTGGGAATGGGCAGGTTCGGGAGGGCGCTGGGATGAAGATTTTCAAATGCGAAAACATTTTCGAAAAATACTTTTCGAGGCTTCCCTGGAAGTTCTATTCCGGAGCGGAACTGAACGTGAACGCCTATCAGTGCGGAGCCATCGCCTCGGCTTTCAAATCCGCGTTCGGCCTGGACGGAGAAATCGGAATGACCGCGGATCCGTTCAGGCCGACCCCGCGAAACCAGTCGGCGAAGTTCTTCGGGATCACCGAGAACAAGAAAGCCCGGCTCTGCTTCTTCGACCCCGGCAGCCGCCCAGGCGGGATCATCGGCTTCTTCCAGCTCTTCGAGAACGAAGACTCCGAGGATCCCGGCGAGAAGACCCGGTTCTCGAAGGAGAGAATCTGGTTCCTGATCGAGTCGGTCGAGGACGCGGCTAAGATCTGCGGATACTTCGGGAGGGCGGCGGAATGAGAGACATCGGCGGACTTCTCTACTTCGAAAGGAACTGGACGGAATACGATTCCTGGACCAAGCGGCATACGGACATTCCGGAAGACGTCCGTGAGTATCAGCAGCGGATCCTATTGAACCGCCTTCGGTCGGCGTTCTGGGAACTCCAGAACGTGGAGTTCAGCAAGAGATACATGGCTTTCAGCATGCGGAATCGCTTCGCGGAAATCCACATCCCGGCCGCTTCATACGAGGAAGACTGGTTCAATCCGGCCTGCATCGCCAGCGCCTACCTGCACTACAGCGGAAACATTTCGATAGAGGTGATGGCCTTGACTTCTCTAGACTGCATGGAGCACTTCATTTCGGAAATCATGACGTGGAAGGAGTTCGCATGAAGACGGTTCTGGCAGAATACCTCGACGATGAAATCTACGTCTGGGACGATAAGGCGAAGATCCTTCCCGCCGATTTCGTCAGATACCGGAACAGGATGTTCTTCATCGCTCTTCTCGGAGCGAAAAGGGCTATGGATACGTTCCACGAACTTCCGCATTTCTTCTCGACGAGGGAGTTCCTCACGATCGGAACCTATTTCGACTCCATGATGTATCCGGGATACAACGTCCATTTCCCGATAGCTTTCGACCTGCCCGACTACGCATGGGCCGGAATCCACAAGAGGCCGAATCCGGACGTCATCGCTTACGTCGGCGGGAACTACAAATCCTCCGGCGGGGAATACGCGATCCTCGAATCGCTCGACGAGATCGACGAGTTCAAGAAGGCGATCGAGAAAATCAAGGCGAGGGATTTCTAATGTTTTTCAGGATCAAAAATTTCGAAGAACACCAGAACCTGATATGCAAAATCGACTGCGTCGACGCGGAGATCGAAGTCCGGCGGTATATCCATTCGATCATCAAGTCCGCGCTGGAGAAAAGGATGAATGAGATCGGAGCCGAAAGAGACTGGACGATCGCCCCCTGGGATCAGACGTTCCGCCGAAACGACCGGTCGTTCCACGTCAGATACTCATACAGCGCGAACGTCGTCGCCGACGTCCAGTTTGACAGAGGACTCCCGATCCGGTTCGACAGAGAACGCCCGATCCTCGCGATGGGGTCGCTCTCCGACGTCACCGACTTCGTGGACGCCTGCGCGGAATACCTGGAAAACGGAACCATTCCGGAGGTGGAGCCATGTCCGTGAATGTCTACAGTTTCGACAAATGGCTTCGTGCCAGAGAATCGTGTTTGAAAGACGAGTTCGTGGAAAGCCCGTCCATCAGGTGCTACAAGTATTCGATCGTCATAAATGCCGTCGCTAGGAAGATGGAAGAGATCGGCGCTTCTCCGGATCGGGCGGACCGGACTTTCTACACTCTTCGCGGAAGGGGATTGAGCATTGTCATTCCGCATGGTCCGGGCGAAATCGCCCAGGGAAACCTCTTCATCTGGAACAATGGATATGGGACCACGAACATGATTGCCGTCCTGCGGAATCTGGCCGACGTTCAGGAGTTCGTCGACGTATGCGCCGACTATCTCGAAGGCAAGATCGACTTGAAGCCCGAACCGATGGACATTCTCAAGTGAAACGACCCGAAGCGATTTGCAGTCGATGGAGAAGCGTTCTATGAGCGGAAAAGAAATCGAAGATAGGACTCCGGAACTGAATCCGAGGCAGAAACTCATTCTCTACATGTCGGACGTGGCGAGAAACTTCGCCTTGCGCTGGGTGGATGATCTCCCGAAGAAAATCCCGGACCCGAACCTCCGCGCGATGAAGGAGGCTAGAAGAGTTATCCACGTATACAGGTCCGGCAGACAGAATAACGATCAACCATCGTTCCGGAGCGTCTTCCAGCTCAACTTCGCCCAAAATCCATCCGTGGAACAGAAATGGTTCGCGGCTTCCATAGTCTTCGGCATAGGAACGGTCGTCTTCACGACCATGGATGGATTCGTCAAGTTTATCGAACTCGCGGAAAGCTCCGCGGGGACGTGGTCGAAGAGTTCGTTCTGGATGATGTTCTCCAACGTCAAAGGCATCGAATATCATGAATGAAGAAGTCCTGGAATACGAGATCGAGACGGCGAAGAACATCCTCGTCGCATGGTCGGAGAAAGTCGAGGCGAGGTGCAAAGTCTTCTACTGGTGGACAGTCCGTCCGGACGACGATGGCCATAGGTGCTTCTGCCTCCAACGCGTCGGACAGACCTATCCACAGGGGCTGATCGAAGTCCATTTCGGGCCTTACGGGAAATCCGATGTCTTCGCCATCTGGAAAGTCTTCACGAAAGAATCGGAGAAAGGATGGACGGACAACAGTATTCCGATCATAATCCCGATCGCGATCCGCAGCCTGACCGGATTCCAGCACGTCGCGACGAAAGTCCAGTGGTTCCTGTTCAACAGGAGATTCATCCATACGAGCGAGGCGGAGAAGCTCCTCGAAGAAGCGAGGGTAATCCAATGACCGAGCAGCTTTCCAAAGAAGAACGCGAACTCGTGGCATACCGCGAGGAGATCGCCGTCAGATACGCGGAGACGTTCCTCCGCCGGATCTTCAACGAAGAGGTGGATCGGGACAGATACCGTCTCATGCGAGCCGCCGACGGGGACGACTTCTACATCCAGTTCGATTCGGGAAAACCGCGGACGCCGTATACGAGCTGGGAGAACGTCTATTCCATCTACATCCCGGCGATCCGCGGCGGATACAGCAAGGCGTTCTGCAGAATGGTGTTCTGGACGAAAGCCCCTGCTATCCACGAGAACGGCTGCTGGATCTGGTTTCTCGAACTGGATCCTTTCATGTCCGCCCTGGCGGCGATCCGCGAACATCTCGTAGACGAAGTCGCCATGACTAGGGAACGCTTCCTGTCGGCGGTTAGCGGAGACGGCGTCTACGTCCAGACGAACCCGGCCAAGAGGGTATAGACATGGAAAGAGAAGAAGATCTGCTCGTGAACGACTACAAGTCGAAAGTCGCGGAAAGGATGCTCGCGAAGGTCTTCGGCGAGACGTTCGTAAAAAAAGAATACAACTTCTCGTATAACGAACGCGAAGACTTCCGCGCGATCAGCTCGTATACAATATCGACGGGCGCGTGGAACAACACTTCGTCCAGAACGGTGATCGAGCGGAAGACCGAAGAACATTCGTTCTTGTGGAGATCGGTCTACGAGATCGAGATCTACGCGCAGGAAGACGTCTACGGTTCCTATGCGCCGAGACCCGTCTTCGCGGAGATAAAATTCGGGACGGAATACGGGAAACGCCCGAACGAAAGGTATTTCCTGCTCTTCTTCGACCTTGAGCCTTTCCACGAGGTCGTTTCCTGGATCAGGGACAACGTCGTCCTGGGCAAAAAGATCGACGACTGGAAATTCCTCTCCGGACTTTCTTTCAGAGAAGGGGTCAGGGCGAACGTGGAGGCGATATGAAAGAGAAGCAGGAAACAAAGAACTTGCGCAGATACAAGAGGGAACTCGCCGCGAACATCACCGCTGGCTGGCTCTCCCGCATGTCCGAAAAGCACGGCGTCGGCTGCCTGATCGACGGCGCGATCGGTATCGACGAGTTCAACGTCGAAATGATCAACGACATGAAGTTCGTCATGGGAGCGGATGCCGGGAACGGTTCTCCCCCTAGTCGGTTTCCGGACGCTCGGGAGGCTCATGGATTTCTTCGATTTCATAGAGAGCCAGATCCGGAACAATGAACTTTGGGATACTTCCTGCTTCAAGGAGTTCGGGTGCGGGGAGGGAACTATCCTGATCGAGCCGTCGCCAACAAGATGGGACTTTGATCAAGCCGTCGCCTACGAAATGGGACTTATGTTCTCCTAGAAGAAAACCGCCCGCGGAAAGGCCGACAATACCTAAATTGGAGTAGTAAGATGGATCGAGATCGCGAAGTTCTGAGGTCCGGTAGGAAGTGCGTCCTGGTAAGAAGCCCTAGATGCTACCAGATCTTCGACAGGGAATCGGGTTCCCAGATATTCGGGACTTTCGACCTCAAAACGGCGAACTCGAAGTTCGACCAGCTGGAGAAAGCGAAATGAAGCATTTCAAGAGAACCCTCAAGGAAGCCGCCGGAGCCGAAGATCTCCGGAACGTCTGCGTCTCCGAAGGAAGCCACAGGCCGGAGGACATCGTCCCGAAGTGCCTGGCCGTCCTCAAGAAATACGGCCCCAAGGTCTACGAAGTTCTCGTCAAGGAAAACCCCGAACTCCTCGACCCGAAGAAGATCGACGACAGCGAAGAAGCCGGTTTCATCATGGAGGAACTCTTCGACGCGATGAACGAAATCGCCCCCGAAGGCTGCTACTTCGGCGCGAACGAAGGCGACGGAGCCGACTTCGGCTTCTGGGAGGACGAGGTCGTGGAATCCCGCCGTCCGAGCCGTAGACGCGGTCTCGCCGAGAAATACGTCTCCTACCACAGGACTCTCCCCGTGACGGACGAATACGCCCCCGACGAAGAAGACCTCGAATGGGTCGGCGAACTCTCCAACGTCGGCAGCGCCTTCGGTCGCTTCCGCGGGGTCGCCAACGTCTATCGCGACGCGGAGGGGAACGATTACCTGAAGTCCTACGACACGTTCGTCGCGAAGAAGACCCCCAGCGGCGAGATCATTCTAATCGAACCCCATGACTCCGGAGCCTGGACGCATACCACCCATCAGCACCTCCGGGCATTCCGCGATCAGAACGAATACATCGTCGGCGGCGGTAGGAAGCGTCCCGTCAGGGAATCCCGCCTCCGCAGGGGCAGGCTCCTCCGGGAGGACTATCGCCGGGTCAATCAGCGTTTCCTCCGCGACATGGTCCGCGACGGATATGCCGAAGACATCACGGACTGGAGCACCGATGAGCTGAAAGCCCTGAAAGAGCGCGAAGGCTGGCTCGACGTGGTCGGCCTGGGGAAAGGCGTCTATGGAATGAACTGCGGCTGGTTCAGGGGCCACAAGACCGGAACCGACTACGTCATAACCGCTCGGACCACCGGACTTTTCTACCTGGCATAGAAGGAGAAATCAAGATGGCAGTGAATCTGAATTGGCAGTGCAAGGAAGCGATGGATGACGCGAAAGCCACCATCGAGGACTACCTGAACGAACATCTCGGCGAGACCATCGAATACCCCAGCGATTTCGGAATGGAAATCACCGAGAGCGAAAACAAGGACGGCTACTGGGTCCTCGGCACGCAGAAGTCGGTCGAAGAATCCATCAAGAACTGGGGTCTCTCCCAATGGGTCGTCGACTACGGGAAGAGCGAACTCGACGCGGACTACGGGAAGGAGTTCTGGGAAAATCCCGAAGGATTCTTCTGCGTCTGCATGATCGTCCTGGTCGAACGGTTCTGGAACCAGATCATGAACGACCTCGAAATCGACCCGGACGGCGAAGTCGAAATCACCGAAGACTTCGTCAAGAACGTCGTCACCGACATGCAGAAGTATAAGTTCATCACCGACCTCGGCATGGAATGATCGTTCGGGAAATCCCGGCCGCGGAGGCCAACCACGGAAAGCGTCGCGATGAATCCGGAATCGGGTTCATCGTGATCCATTATACGGCCGGGATGAAAGACACCGCCGCCGGGAACGGGAAATACTTCTCGAAGAACGTGACCAAATCCTCCGCCCATTACTTCGTGGACGGAAAGGAAGTCGTCCGGTCGGTTCCCGACGACGTGGTCGCCTGGCACTGCGGGGGGAAGAAGCTCGCACATGGCGGGCGGCTCCACGGGGTATGTTCCAATTCGAACTCCATAGGGGTCGAACTCTGCAACCAGGACGGGAACGTGGACTACCGCCCGACGGAGAAGACTGTCGGGAACGCGATCGAACTCGTCGGGATCCTCATGAAGAAATACGGGATTCCGAAGGAGAACGTCATCCGGCATTTCGACGTCAACGGGAAGAAATGCCCCGCCTACTGGACGGACGACGAGGTCTGGGAAAGGGAGTTTCTCTCCCGCATACGCGATCCGGAGCTGTTCACCGGGATCGGGATAAAGGACGGAGCCGTCTACGAGGTCGTGGACGGAAAGGCGGTCGGAAAACTGGATTTCCCGAAGAATAGCTAAATTGGAAAGAACTTAAACGGGGGCAGAGACATGTCCGCAAACGCGCCGATAACATACCTTCTCAGATCCGGTCTCGAACACGTCCTTTCGAAGACGAACCCCCAGTTCGAGATCAAGTATTGTCTCCCGATCTACGACAACGACACCGACGACTACGTCATGGAATCCCGGCAGGACAATCCGGGAACCCTCCCGAACGAACACGATTCCTCCGCTCCCGAAGACTTCTCCGGCGCGTTCTTCATCCGAGTCTCCGGGGCGAAATACGTTCTCGAACCCTGGCCCGAAGACGGAGACGGCTGCGTCGCGGTGAACGACCCCGACGGGTGGAAGGGGAATCCTCCGTTCTCCCAGTATCTCTCCGTGAACTCCAGCCCCGGAACCAAGTTCCGCCTCCCCTGGGGCGGAAGCTCCTCCGGCGGGACGAAGACGATCGAAGGACATGTCTCCGGAGGGTCTTTCTCCGGAACCGAACTGAACGGACCAGCGTCCCTGTCCTCCTGGGATTCCTCCGCCCTCTACGACTGCGTCCGCTACATGGGGACGAAGAACGTCGACGTGGACTCCGGAACCGTCAGGACGGCCAGCTACTCGATCTTCCTCCGCTCCACCGAAAACGGAACCGGCGATTCCGTCGCGGGTTCCATCCGCTTCGACAAAGTCCTCATCTTCGACGGCTCCGGAAGCGTCGTCTATCCGATCGCCCTGGTCTGCCTCCCGAACGCGGTCAGCCTGACCAGCTCCACGTCGAATCTCGAAGTATCGAACTCCGTCACGATCGAGTTCAATTTCGGCTTCGATCCCACGGTGATCCAGGAGCAGTCGACGACTTTCGACAATTCGTTCTGGTCCAGGATCCTCACGACCTCCGACGAAATCCGCCCCGTCTACTTCCCCGGAAAGGTCGCCGTCGGAGACGCCCCGACCGGCGAACTCGGCGGCATGCTGAACGTCATTGGCGCGTCGGTTCCGGCCTTCAACGCCGAAATGACCCCGTCCATCTATTACACGAACTACGGCCAGATCGGGTATTCTTTCCTCACTTCCCACAATTACTACTCCCACCGCGGATACAAGAACGCCTTCTACACGAGGATCGGGCAGACCAGGTATTTCGACCTGCATCTTTCCGCCGATCCCTCTTCCAGCGTCCCCGAACTCGACGAGGAAATCTACGTTAAGAGTTCCGTCTTCATGGATACGATCGGAACCGGGAATGTCCACGACCAGAGCGACATCTACGTCAATAACTCCGCGATCGTCGGTTCTTCGATAATGAAGTTCGAAACCGACTCCTCCCTCATCGTCGGCTACAACATCACCGGAAGACGGCAGGAAGACACCTCCGAAGATCCGTATCAGAGCATCAAGGCGAAGAACACCCTGATCGTCGGAAGAGACAACAACCTCGGCTTCGCGTGCTACGGATCGACTTTCGCCGTGGATCCCGATACTTCGATGATCGTCGGCGGCGGGAATGACATCCACGTCTCCTCCGTCTACCAGAACTCTGGCACCGTCTCCTCCAGGACTTTCGTTCTCGGAAACGAAAACGTCGTCTCCAATGGAAGCGCCTGTTCGGAAACCTACGTCTTCGGTTCTTCGAACTCTTCCTCCAGCAACGACAAAATCGGCAGGAAATACATCTTCGGCAGCGGGAATACGATAAACGGAGACGGAACCTTGTATTCCGAAGTCCCCGGAAACGTATACGTCCTCGGCAGCGGAAACACCATAACCGCAAGTTCCATGAAGTTCGTCTTCGGCAGAGACCTGACCGGAAATCTGGCCGTCGAGGGGAACGACACCTACGTCTTCGGCGGGCAGACAATTCCCTATGGAGCGCAAGCCGGTTCCGGGGCTCCAATCCGGCTTCTTTCGATGACGAGCTACATTCCCAACACCAGTATTGAAAATCGGCTGCTGTTCAAGTTCGGCTATAGGCTCCCTACGTTTAGCGAAGTTTATGCCAACGCTCAAACCGGGATGATCTGTGTCGATACGACCACCGCTGGCGGCGGGCAAACCGGGGTCTTCCATCCCCTCTACGTCTACATCCACCCGGATGACTGGCACTAGACTTTCCAACCACAAACTCCACAGGAGAAAAAAATGAAGACCACTAGAAGAAACATCGCCGCGATCCACAACATCCTGGAGAAGCTCTCCTCGAAGATCGTCGCCCCGAAGACCGCTTTCCGCCTGATCAAGATCAAGCAGGCGATCAGGTCGGAGGTCGAGGCCATCGCCGAAGTCCAGGGAACGCTCGCGATCACTCCGGAGATCGAAGCCTACAACGCGAAGCAGCGCGAAATCCCGAAGGACGACCCCGAATACCAGAAGAAGTCGATGGCCGTCTACGAGGAGAACAAGGAACTCGTCGACGGATACCGCGCGAAGGAGAAGGAGTTCAACGCCATGCTCGACGAGGAAGTCGAGATCGAGATCCCGACGATCGACGTCGAATCCCTCCCCGAAGACCTCCTCACGGTCTCCGAGATCGAAACCCTTTCTTCGCTGTTCGAGGAGAAGTAGGGAATGGACAGGGAGAAGCTGTCCCACGGCCTCCGGCTGCAGAACGACGTCCTGAACACGTTCCACCAGGACAGCTTCAACGCCTTTTTCTCGAACTTCCCCGTCATCGGAGAGACGCAGAACGCCTTCGGCGAAAACCATCAGCCGGACATGCGCGTCTTCGACGACTACACGAAGAACGTCACGATCCCGAACCAGTCGCTGTCCACGATGGAAATCCCCATGTTGAACCGGGTCCAGCTCCAGCCGAACTCGATGGGGAACTCGAACCTCAATCTCGTGGTCATCGAGTTCATCGTGGACGCGGCTTTCCTGAACTACTTCCTCGTCTACACCTACATCCGCCAGATGAAGACGGCGACGATCGAGAACCTGAAGAGCGCCTACTACAAGAACAGGATCTTCGAACTGAAGATCGTCATGTATGCGAACGACGGAACTCCCGTGACGAACCTGAAGTTCAAAAACCTCTTCCCGATGGACATGGGCGCTCTGAACCTCCAGTCCGGCGTCTCCGACGAGCTGACTTTCCCCGTCAGCTTCTCCTACGAGGATTTCCAGGTGGAGATCATCGGCGCTTCGGAACGGAACGGCTGAAAGACCTAAATTGGATTGGGAGGCCAGAAGCCCATGATCAAGAGACATAGAGACGGACGGATTCTCCGCGAAGCCAGACGTCGCGTTCCCGGAAAGAGGAATCCCGTCGGCCGGGGGAAGACCCTCCGCAGATTCCCCGCGGCAGACGCCTACGAAACCTGGGCGGGAGCGGAAAAGCTCAGGAAAGACCGCATTGAAAACAAACTCCGTTTCATCTTCAAGGGGATGACCGACGGATCGACCGACCGCGGCGACCTCGAAGAATGGTGGGAACTCGCCAGGGAGACCGCGGAGAACGCTTTCCGGACCGATGGCGAAATCGAGTTCAAGACGAACTCCGACACGACGGGCGGGGAGAACTGGCTGAACAAGGCCACCCAGGGCGGGCAGTATGCGAACGACAGACACAACCGCGCCGCCTGGGACGCTTTCAAGCAGTCGATCGAAGACGGGGAGTTCGACCCCGAATGGGAAGAGGCCATCAGCGTCCTTCTCGGCATGATGTATGCCATCCGCAGGAGCGGCGGGGACTACGTCCACGACAGGGAAGTCCTCCGCACCTACCACGAAATCGCCAACAGATGGCTGAAGAAGCCCGAAGACCTCGACGAATCCGTCCTGGGAATGATCAAGTGGGCGGTCGCCGGTGCGGACGCGGTTTCCAAGATCTACTCCGCACTCTCGAAGAAGAACGTCCTGAACGGAAAGGGCGAGGAATATCTCGACTTCCTCGAAGACGTCGGCGAGACCGTGAAGAAGAAGTTCAAGTCCGGAGGGAACTACGCCGACCTCTGCAAGACGATCACGTCCGCGCTGAGCGACAAACTCAAGTCCGTGAAGAACCCGAAGGAACTGGGTCTGGACACCGTGGACACCGTCGCCGACGTCGTGGAGGATGCCTGCAAGATCTTCTCCGCGATGACGGGACGGAAGATAAAACCCGAAAGCATAGGATAGGGGTCGGAAGATGCAGGATCTCCTCTCCACGTTCAATTCGGCCTGGTCCGCTCTCGCGGGGGTGATTTTCCTCGTCATCTGGGTCTATAGGATCCGGATCGACACGACGATAAACACCTCGAAGATCAAGGACCTCGCGGAAGACCACGACAGGTCGGAGACCTCGATCAGGCAGGAGATCTCGAAGCTGCGGGACGAAGTCCAGGAGCAGCTCCGGAACTACCAGTCCGAGCAGAAGGAGAGGATGGAGACGATCTCCGAACAGATCGAGAAGCTGACCGAAGCGATCACCGAACTGAAGATCGAAATCTCCCGCCACGGGAACAAAGTCCTCTAGGAGAGTAGAGAATGGCCTGTGGATGCTCCGGAACGCGGATTCCCGAATGGGAGATGCAGAACATCTGCACCCTCTACGACGCCGCGCAATACGTCAAGAGGAAGCTCGGCTTCGGCCAGGTCTGCGTCCAGATAACGGACGCCCAGCTCCTCGACTGCTGCTGCCAGGCCCTCCGCATGGCCTACCGCTACATGGTAGGCGAAGCGACGAAGAGGGACTACCTCGTCTTCAAAATCATCCACGGAGTCCAGAAGTATTACGCGGACGGCGTGGACAAAGACGGAAACCCCATCGAGGGGAACGTCTTCACCCTGATCAGGAACGAACAGGGAAAGCTCGTCGAAGCGCCGATCGACCCGAAGGACTGGTGCATGTATGTCGCCTCCTGGGACTTCTCGATCATGAACGCCTTCGGCGGGATAAACACCCTGCACTCCGCGGAGAACCTCCTCCTCTCCGACTGGGCTTTGAACCTAACCCGGAACAACTGCGGCATAGTCGGATACGACGCGGCCATGACGTTCCTGAAACAGGTGGACAATCAGTTCGGGGCGCAGTTCGTCGCCGAGATGCACGAACCCAGCCATACGCTGACGATCACCCCCACGCCGAAATACGACTGCTTCGGACTTCTCCAGATCTGGAAGAAGACCGAAGTCCACGATCTCCTGAACAATCCCCTGATCCTCGACCTCATGGAAGCCTATGCCGCGATGCAGGTCGGACGGGCGCTGGCTAAATATTCTATAACGCTAGCTGGAGGGGGAACGATAAACGGAACCGACCTCTATCAGCAAGGGGAGAATCTCTACAAAGACACTCTCCAGGCCATGAAGGACGAAGCCGGGCCTCCGCTGTTCTTCGTCGGCTGATTTTTGCTATTTTCCAAAAAATGAAGTGCAAAATCTGCGGGTCCGAGTTTTTGGATACCGGCAATTTTGGAAAGCACATGAAGCGGATCCATGGCGTTTCGCTTCTGGAATACCGTATCCAATACGAAGGATTCGTCGTTCCGAAATGTCCCTATTGCGGGAAAGACCGCGTATTCTACGGGAAAACGGCGACGAACACTTGCGGATCGAAGGAGTGTATTCAGAAATCCCGCGAAGAAACCAATCTGAAGCGGTATGGATCTACCTGTTCGTCCAAAAACCCGGACGTGAAGGAAAAGGCCCGGCGGACGAACATTTCCCGCTATGGGGTGGAGTGGACGAACCAGAATCCGGAAATCAGGGAGAAGCAGAGGAAAACCTGCTTTGAGCATTTCGGCGTCACGTGCAACCTAGCCGCGGAAAAGAACAAGGAAAAGGTCAAGTCCACGAACCTGAAGCGGTATGGCGTCGCGAATCCAATGCAATCCGCCGAAATACGGGATCGGTTGAAGCGGACCAACCTGGAGCGGCGAGGGGTCGAATACACCTGGCTGTCGGAGGACGTGCGCAGGAAGGCCAGAGAAACCAACCTGGAGCGACGCGGGGTGGAGAACGCGATGCAGGATCCCGCCGTCATGCAAAAGGCCAGAGAGACGATTCTGAGGAAATACGGAGTGGATCACCAGAGCCGGATTCCGTGGGTCAGGGAAAAGGCCAGGCAGACGAACATCTCCCGCTATGGATTTCCGAATCCGCTCCAGAACCCGGAAATCCACAAACTCCAGTCCGGTCGCCGGAGACTTGAAAACGGCGGCTATGATTCCAGAACGGAGAAGAAACTCGCGGAGATGTTCAAACGGCGGGGCGTCGACTTCGAACCGCATTTCGACTCCAATGGCCACGAGTTCGACTTCGCCGTCTTCAAGGACGGGAACCTGAAGTGCCTGATCGACGTGGACGGGGAATACAACCACGGGCTGTTGAACGATTCGGACGGACGGCATGTCCGCGGGGAAAAGGACTGCGAAAGATTTCTGAAAGTCCCCGAAGGGGTGAACTTCGTCGTCGTCGATTCGACCAAAGTGACCGAAGAAAACCTGGCCGAAATCCTGAAGACCCTCGATCTGGACTACGAGGCTTTCATATCCGATCTGATCTCGTCTCTTCCAAAGGAATTTCCATATCCCTCCTACTCCGAAAAGCGGATGCTCTCCGACTGGAAGCACCTATGCGCCTACGAATGGGTAAAGGGACAGAGACTCGGCATGTCGATCGTATCGAACTTCCACAAGTCGATCTGGTCGGCGCGGGTAGGGAACAATCCGTCGCCCGTCGAAGCCTGGTCCGATCCGGTTCTTCTGGAGAAGTGCGTCCGGAACCGATTCATCTACAAGTCGAACCTCTCTTCGCAGAACATAGTCCAGGGGTTCAACGTCTGCAAACTGGCTCCGAAAGTCTCCGTCTTCAACCCGTCCCTGGCGAGACACCTCCTGGAAACCCATTTGCCGGAAGCGAAGACGATCGTGGATCCGTTCTCCGGATTCTCCGGGCGGATGCTGGGCGCATGCTCTCTGGGGATGAAATACGCCGGATACGACGTCGACCGGAACCATGTCCTGGAATCCGGGAAGATCGTCGAATTTCTGGGATTGGACGCGACGGTCGAACAGAAGGACGTGCTAGAAAATTCGGGTTCCGCCGACGCCATGTTCACCTGCCCCCCGTATGGGAAGAAGGAGAAATGGTCGGGCGAAGAATCCATCCGAAGCTGCGAAGAATGGATGGATTCGTGTCTCGGACGATTCGACTGCGGGAAATACCTTTTCGTGACCGACGACCCTGGAAAGTTCGCGGGGAACGTCGTCGAGACTCTGGAGAATAAATCCCATTTCTCTTCGGCGAAAGAGTTCGTCGTCCTGATCGAACGCTGATTCCGTTCTTCGTCGGCTAGAAGTTATATTCCGAAAGTTTCCGTCGTTTTTACCCGCCATTCAGCGCGGAGTTTGCTAGATTGTCTTCAAACGACGAGGCCACGCAAGACATGGAACTGACCGACAGAAGCCAAGAGATAATCTCGCTTCTCTTCAAGGAAGAATCTCTCCGGGACAAAATCCACCCCTTTCTGGACGAGAAATACTTCGCCAATCCGCTTCATCAGGAGATCGTCAGGGGTTTCCTGGACCTCAAGGAAAAGACGAACAAGTTCCCGACGGCGGCGGAGACCCGATACGTCCTGAAGACCGAGGACGCGAAGAAGGAGTTCGACTCCTGCATGACCGTCCACGGAGACGTTTCCGTCGACATCAAGAAGGAATACGTCAAGGAATGGTTCAAGGGGCGGATGATCATCGACACGATCGGGGAGATGACCGACGGCCTGGAGGACAAAGACCCGGGGTTCATCCTCCCGTATCTGGACAAACTCCGGGAGATCTGCGCCTTCGACTTCGACGACTCCGTCGGCCTGGACTTCGCCGCCTCCGCGGAGAGGATGTTCGGCTACATGCACGACGATTCGAAGGTCGTCAAGTCCGGCATAGACGCGATAGACAAAGAACTCAAGGGAGGGTGGCACGAGAAGACCCTGTCCCTGCTGATCGCGCCCACGAACGTCGGGAAGACCCTCTGCAAATGCTCCTTCGCGGCGAACGCCTTCCTCGCCGGGAAGAACGTCCTCTACGTCACGATGGAGATGTCCGAGGAGGAGATCTCCAAGAGGCTGTTCGTCAACGTCGCCAACATCTCGATGGACGAACTGGAATCCATGACCAGGGAGGAGCTCCGCAAGGGCTACTCCTCGATCATCGGGAAGTCCAACCGCCTGTTCGTCAAGGAATACCCCACGGGCGGAGCCAACACGAACACCCTCCGGAACCTGCTCAAGGAACTCAAGGTCAAGCAGAACTTCGTCCCCGACGTCATGTTCGTGGACTACATGGGGATCATGCAGCCGAACAGGCATACCCCGGGCGACAACACCAACACGAAATACAAGACGATCTCCATCGAACTCCGCGGACTTGCGGTCGAACAGAAGCTGGCGATCGTCTCCTCCAACCAGGCGAACCGCGGAGGCTTCGGAAAGGCCGAACTCGACCTGACCGACACGGCGGACTCCATCGCGCAGACGAACACCGCCGACGTCATCATGACGATCGGGCAGGACAACGAAATGCGCGACAGCGGCAAATACAATTTCATCACCTCGAAGAACCGCTTCAACAGACGGGGAAAGGTCATCCAGCTGAACGTGGACTTCTCCCGGATGAAGGTCTTCGAGATCGGAGACGACGAGAAGATCGACCGGTCGCTGGCCACCATGAAGACCCTGGCGAAGAAGACCGAAAAGGAAAACCTGGAAACGACGAAGAAGTTCGCGGGGCTGAAATGATGGACAGGGAGAACGCGGATTTCGTCGCTGCGGAACTGGCGAAGACCGAGATCGACTGGAAGGGGATAGATTCCCGCTCCCAGGAGGCCGGGAAGCCGCTCTCCGACTTCGTCTTCAGGATGGAGGACGACTATGGATACTCCGTCGAGGAGACGTTCCTGGTCGTCGTCGACAGGGCTTTCTCCGACGTGAACAAACTGCTGGCGGTTCTGGATCCGGAAATCGTGGAGGACGTGGTCGAATACGCCCGAAGCATACGGAAGGACTCGCCCAAAAACGCACTGGACAAATTCGCGATATGAAAGAGCCGAACAAAAAAGACATAAGTCCTTTCGACATCTTCCGGAAAACCCTGACCGCCTCGAAGCGGGACATGACCCCGGAGGAGGAGAAGTGCTATTCCCCCGCTTTCATGAACCGGATCCTCTCGATGAGTCCGGGATACGTCATGGAGGCGAACCTCGCGAACTGGCTCCTGGGCATGGGCCTGGACTCGAAGTCGCACCACATGTTCCTGAAGTCGTTCCTCCCGAATAGGAAGATCCCGATCGACTACATAAAGAAGCCGAAGAACGACGCCGACGCGATCCGCTGCGTCATGGAGTTCTACGAGTGCGGGCGGCGGGACGCCGAGGAGATCGTCGCCGGTCTGGACGAAAAAGCCGTCTCGAAAATCGTGGAAGAGATTACGAAAGCCCCCTAAATTGGAAAAGGGGGCATAATGGCCAGACGGAAGAAAAAGAGTCCGAAACCGCCGAACCTCAAGGGCTGGGGTTTCTCCTGGATCTCCGAACGGACGGTTCTCGATCCGACCGTCGCGAAAGTCCTCTTCTCCATGCCGTGGGGCTACTGCGAAATCGACTCCTTCAAGGTTCCGTTCTACCTCGACGCGGAGACGCCGGAGGTGAAAGCCGTCCGAGCCACCGGAACTCCGGAAGAGGTCGTGGCGGGGGTCGAATCTCTGATCGCGGATCTGACCGAAAAGAAGCTGGTCTACGGGAAGCCCTCCGGAGACCACGTGACCATCTACGGGAATCGGGAAGCGGAGACCTGGTCGAGGCGGAAATAGCATGCGATACTTCTACTCCAGTTCCATCCGGCGCTTCCTCATCGCCTTCATGACCCTCTTCGGGGACATCTACGTCAGGAGATACGACGACTCCGGGATCAAGACCCCCGACCACTACAGGGAAATCAAGGTTCCCTTCAAGTTCGGGCCGATGTCGAAGTATTTCCAGCGGAGGACGGAGGACGCGACCGGGCAGAGATACTACGTCCAGCTGCCTACGATGGCGATAACCCTGACGAGCTTCAGGTTCAACGCCGCCAGATCCCGTTCCTCGAAGAGAAGACGCTATCTCCTCCCGCCGGACCAGTATGCCTCTCCGGAGACCCTCCTGACCGACATGGCCCCCTCTCCGTGGGACATCGGCTTCAAGGTGGACGTGAAGACGGAATCCTTCCAGGACTTCCTCCAGATCGCGGAGCAGATCCTCCCCTGGTTCAATCCCTCGATCACCGTCCACGTGAAGGAGTTCGAGAGCGTGAATCTGGACAGGAACATCAAGGTCACGCTGGACGGGATGTCCCCCGACTTCACCGAGGTGATCGAGGAGGACGGGAAGCGATACGTCTCCGGGTCTTTCGATTTCACCGCGGAAGCCTGGCTCTACAAGCCGCTCCGCACCTCCGGGAACATAATCAAGGTGATCCATACGCACTACGGCTTCGATCCGGACTTCAACGTCGACGGGGAGAACTTCGTCTCGAAGGGGATGACCCTGGCCGAGATCGAGGACATCGAGATCGAGGGAACGATGAGCAGAGGGGCGCTTCCCGACAAAACGAACCCGCTCATCTCCGCGGAGGAGGCGGAGCCTCTGGGATACGTGAACAAGATGGAGCAGGACGGGCCTCCCCAGCACATCCCGTTCAAGACGGAAGTCGAACCCGACGGCTCCCCGGCCGTAGGAATGAAGCCGGAGGATCCGCAAGTCCTTACAAGCGAGGAATGACTCATGGAAGAAGTCTCCTATCCCACCGTGAGCGCGATAGACGCCATCATGACGACCTGCGAAAAGCACGCCGGGGAGAAGTTCGCGATGACTCCGGAATCCCTGGAGATCGAAATCCCCGACGACTTCGATACGGCGATCTCGACCGACGAAGTCCTGACGGAGTTCATGCTCGACCACCTGGAGAAGAAGAAGGACTCCCTGCAGACCGAAGACATCGACGCCGAAAAGGAATACGTCGAGGCGGTCAGGGACTACGCCTACAAGGCCGTCATGGAGATGTTCCCCGGCGGATTCTACGAGGAGCTGACCGACACGTTCCTCCAGGATCTCGTCGACAAATGCTACAGATACGACTGGGAGTATTAGACGTATGGAAAACGGAACCGATTTCTCCAAAGAACTCGCCTCGATCGGGGGCAGGATGAAATTCGACCGCATGGAGAGAGCTCTGGGAGCCGCTTTCGACGCGGTCTCCATCTGGCTCGGCGATCCGGAGGTCGGAACCCTGGCCAGGAGCGTATGCGAAAGGCTGGACCGGCTCGCCCTCGAAGTGGACGAAAAGCGGAACGACTACATCGACGAAATGCGGGGGGACGAAGAATGAGAGAAGAAAACCTCGACGGACCGGGGATCAGGTTCGTCTTCTCCATCACGATGTTCTTCCTGCTCGTCCTCTTCTTCCTGTCCGTCATGAAGCGGTGCGAGACGGGAGAGGCATACTCCGGAAAGGTTGAACCGATCCCGCCGGTTGAAGACTCGATCTACATAGCAGGCTCCGAAATCTAGAGGGAACCCAATGCCCGTCCAGTATCCCATCTTCAACGGACTTCCCGGAATACCCCCCAACGTGGCCGAGGCGCTCTCCGGCCTGGGAGACGTCTCCGTCCCCGACGTGAACTTCGGGGCGAACGTTCCCGACGGACAGATCCAGAAGATATGGGATTCCATAACCAAATCCCTGTGCCCTCCCGTCGTTCCCGACTCCGAGATCGACTCCCTGAAGAAGGCGATCGAAGACAATCCCGACCAGGCCGCTTCGCTCCAGACCACTCTGGCCGCGGCCCAGACGGCTAACATGTTCGCTTCTCCCGCCGTCCGGGTCTTCATCCTCTTCTGGGTGGTCTCCATACTTCTGTCGATCGTCAGGAAGATACCCGGAGTCCGCGGGGTTCCCTCCCTCTCCGGAATGATGTCCGCTCTGGCGACCGGCGGATTCGACTTCCAGATGGACCACGACGTCAAGTCCGGCTGGGCGGTTCTCCCCCTCGGTTCCATATCGCTCACCGGGACATGGGACGGACACGAGATCACGAATCAGGAGTTCGTCTACGCGGGGGAACCGAGACACTCCCAGTGGCCGATCCCCGTCTTCCCCGACCGCAACAGCGAACACCAGGGAAACTACTACCTGAAGACCTGCTACGGGGAAATCATCGTCGGGCCTGACGAGAAGCCCTACGTCTGGGAATACGATTCGGAACCCTGTCGCCCGGCGGCTTCCAATTTCCAGGCCGATTACCAGAACTCCTCCGGAACCCACGTCGGCGCGACGGGCAGACAGTTCCAGATAACCATAACCGACGGATCCAGACACTTCGAGTGCACCCGCATAGAGACCTCCACGAAGGGCAGGATCAAAGAGTTCGTCTCCAGAGACCTGAACTCCGTCTCCTCCGCGGATGGCTCCCTGGCGCTTCCCAGAGACGTCCTGACGCCCTATGCGATGACTTTCGGCGAAGGGGAGGTCTCCTACGGATACGAAATGACTAGACTCTCTTCGGGCGGGAAGAAGGTCTCCTGGTCGGTCTCCTACCACTGCATGACCCAGATCGGGCGGACCACCGAACATCCGGAGGACTACCCCCGATACCTGAAGCTGTCGAGTTCGGATTTCTCCGACGACCTCTACTTCACCCCGTGCAAGATCCACTTCTTCGGCCTCAAGCGGAAGGACGGGAAGCGCGGCGGGATCCTCGGGCCTCTGGACGGCGAAACCTGGGTCTCCTACTACGCGGAGAAGGTCGTCGTCTTCGGCATGAGCTACGCCTCGAACACCGGAATCTGCCAGATCGCGAGGGTGGAAATAACCGACTCGAATAAGAAGGGGTCTCTCAGACTGAAGACCGACGACGACCTTCTCGAAGACCCGTCGACGAACAGCACGATGATCGTATGGGAGAACGGCCTGTATTCCTTCTCCGCCGACTCCGAGAGCGAAGACGCCTTCGTCGAAATCGGGAACTTCCAGCCCGACGTCGTCAACGACTGGTGGAACTCCACCCGAACGGACATGCTGGAAGCCTCCAGGGACGACTCCCTCCCCTCGATCGGGAGCCAGACGAACCGGTATCCGCTGAGGAGCCTCGTCTTCAAAAACGAAACCAGCTCCGAATACGAGTTCCACTACTACCTGAACGACCTGTCTCCGAGGGCGTTCTCCCCGGTGGCGACGGACTGGACGTATCCCGGCTTCGGGCAGGTGGACGGGTTCGACTGGGTCGCTCCGTCTACAGGACACGACTGGACCGACGACGACGATTACATCTACACCATACGCGCCCACAGCAAGGTTCCAGTGGCCACCTGGGGAGCCGGGAAGCTCGTCACGAAGGAATCGGTGTCCTCGGACTTCTCCATCCCCGAAACGCCTAGCGTGGTCCTCCAGGACAGCCCCGCGATCGGATTCGAAGTCCTCCGCCCCTGCACCTATCCGCCCGCGGGCATGGATTCGAAGATGCAGATGCTGATCGCCTCCGGAGCCGGGAAATACGAAGTCATGGCCGCTTTCGGGTGCTGCTACACGGAAGAGCTCTGGGAGAAATACCAGGAACTGAAGAAGATCGCCATGGCGAAGAGAAGTTTCATCAAGTGGTAGAGACATGACGCCGAAGCCGAATCCCGCCGAATACACTCTCTGCGCCTGGGTCGAGTTCGCCTACAGGTCGCTGACCGCCATGATCGACTGGTGCCTCCAGTTCGTGGAAGTCCAGCTCCGCGCGGCCATGACCGCGATAAACGCCATCTACGCTGCCCTCGTGGCCCAGATGGAGGAACTCGTCGACATGATGACGGACATCCTCACAAAGTGCGCGGAATCCATGCTGCCCCAGTTCTCCGAGGACGACCTGGAGTGGATGAAGAACGTGAAGAACTCCTTCTGCGAGATGCTCTCCCGGTGCAGGATCGTCGTGGACATCCTCTCCGAGCGGAACAAGGTCTCCGACCCCTCCGGAGAATACTGGCTGGACCTGACGAACCTCCAGTCCCTCACGGACTCCCCCTACTTCGGGAAGATCTACGACCCCTACGAATGGCTCCGCAGGGTCGTCTGCAATTTCTCCCTCAAGGACCTGATCCGGCAGGGCGGGGAACTGACGAAGGAGATGCTCCGCGGGGTGATGGACGACTACGTCTGGAACTCCGAATACGGCCTGGGATACGCGAGGCGGAAAGTCGAGCAGGTCTGGGAAGCCTACGACGAGTTCATCCACAAGCCTCTGAACGACATCATTCCGTTCGGGGTCTTCAAGACCGCGTGGGACTCCCTCTTCGGCTGGGTTCCCTATTCGGTGGCCGATCCGAAGACGATGAACATCTTCGACCTCATGGCGGTTCTGGACCTCCTGGCCGACTGCGCGTTCTCGATCTGCAATTTCGCAACCTCCGTCCTGACCTACAAACAGGACAAAAAGACGAAAATGTTCATAGATTTCGACGCGGGGGTTCCGGTTCCGCCCACGGCGCTCACGGGCGTCTACAAGCTGAACTCGGAGTTCGCCACCCTTACGAGGGAATGGAGATCCAACACGGTCTCCGGAGCCTGCATATCATAACTCGAAACTCGGAGGACTAAAAAACATGAGCTGGCACGTCAGAATCAAGATGGTCACGAAGCGATACTCCGGAGGCTGGCAGCTGGTCTTCGACGAGTATTCGGACAAACTGAAGGAAAACGTCTGCCGTGGAGGCGGTCTGGACTTCCCCGGAGTGGAGAAGAGGCTCTACGACGTTCCGGAAGAGGTCAGGAAGCTCGTGGAGACGGAAGCGGGGACGGGATGGGAATACCACGACGCGAACACCCTGGGGAAGATAGAGGAGAAGTTCCGCGCCCAGCTCTACGCCGCGATCGAGGACAGGGCGAGGATCGAGCATTTCGTCTCCTCTCCCGAATACTGGAAGCTGACCGAAAAGGAAAAGAAGAACGTCGAGAAGGACCTCATGGAAGCCAGGGGGAACGTGGAATATAGCGAAGCCCTCTGGAACGACGCCAAAATGCTTCTGGACCTCGTCTCCTTCTTCGAGGACGAAACCTACATGGCCATCGCGGGGGTAGGATGATGCAGACTCTGAACGTGGTGAAGCAGACTCTGATCGTGGAGTTCGAAATCTCCATCGACGGCCTGGACCAGCTGGTGACTTTCGTAGCCTCCAGGGAAAAGGACATCGAGACTTTCGGTTTCCGTTTCGGCTCCGGAAAGGCATGGATGCAAAGGTTCACCGGTATCCCGGATCTGCTCCTCTGTGCGCTCCGGATCTGCGCCGACGCCGACGTCAAAGACAAAAAGACGGGGATCGTGGAAATCGGACTGAAGGGAGAATAAGATGTCGAACATATTCACGCAGCTGTTCACGGAATCCTACGAGCGGGAACTGGACATCAGCCGGGTCAGAAAGGACTTCCGCGACCAGGTCTTCGCCGTCATGAGAAGACACCTGAAGAAGGGCAGGGAACTGGCCGACTTCGTCCCGTCGAAACTGAACCGGAAAGACGACGTCGTGGGCGGCTCCTTCATGACCCTCTGTCAGGGGGCTTTCAAGACGTTCGACGAGGGGATAGTCGAGGAACTCCTGGAGCTTTCCGGAGGGAAGAGGCCGTCCGCCGGGCCTGGGGAGATACTCCTCGCCTCGCTGTTCTCGAACGTCTCCAGCGCCGCGAAAGGCGACGTGGTCATAGACGGGCATACCTGCGAGATCAAGTCCATACGCGGCGGCGGAGGCCCCTACGACAGAGGAACGCTTAAGGACAAACTGAAGCTCTGGGGAAAGGAATACGGATACGACCTGACGGAGATCGACTGGAATCCGTCGGGGATCGGGGAACTCATCCCCGCCCTGAAGGAGATGGAGAACGACGCGAAGGCCGAACTCGCCGCGATCCTCGTCGGGCCGAAAGTCGCGAAAGCCGGATACGAAGCCCTGGAAGAGGCGGAGGAATCCGGACCTAGAATCCTCCTCCAGAGACTCGCCTCCTGCCAGCTGAAGAACTACTGCGATTCGGAGAACGGATCGGACCTCCTCGTCGTCATGCCGGAGGAGAAGAAATACCTCTGGATGCCGAACGCGAAAGTCCTCGAAGTGGGGAACTACGTCAAGTTCGGCGGGTGGAGCCAATACGGCTTCATGATCTCGAAGCTGAAGATGGGAGACTAGTCCGATGGAGGAGACGTCTCCGGAGAGCCGGGCTGAACTCGCCAAACTCGTGGAGGCGGAGAAGCACGAGATCGAAGTGCACAAGTGGATCGAATCCGAAAAGGCCGGGCGGGATCTGGGGAACGAAGCGGTGAAGGACTGGATAGACAAACACGCCGCCGAGTTCCGCGAGAAATGGAACCGGGAACACTCCTAAATTCCGTATAGGGGGAGAGTCCTATGATCAGAGACGAGATGAAGCTGAACCTGACCGATTTCGATAAGTTCGTCGAAAAAGTCGAACTGAAGTTCGGGATTTCCTTCTACGGAGACCTGGGAGACGGCGACGCGATCGACGACTACAAGGAAGAGACCGGCAGAGACCTGGACTACCTGATCGGCACCATCGACGGCGAGGACGGTCTTCCCTTCGTCACGATCACGGTCGGACACTCCTTCGGGAAGCGCGGAGACGAGGATTTCATGTATCTGGTGGACTCCACCGACAGAGCCCCCGTCTATGACTTCGGAATCCGCTCCTGGAGAGAGGCGGCTGACCGGACCATCGAAGAGGTCGAAAAGGCGATTTCGCTGTAAAAGAATTTCACCATTATCATTGCTAAACGAAGGGGGGAGAGCCGATCGGCTTCTCCCCCATTACTTCGGAGATCGCGGGTGTCTCTACCTGAGGCGATAGCCGCGTTCCTTCCTGCGGTCTATCCTGGGGACGAGTTCCTCTCGCCTTTCCCAGGAGCCGTTCGTCTTCGTCCAGCGGTCTTTGGAGAAGTTCTCTTCGTTGCTGGCGAAAGCCCTGATGTGCCTGGCGGTAGTGGCGGTGAAGGCCCAGTCGTCGAGGGTGGATTCGATCGCGGAGTCGATTTCGTTCATGACGCTTTCGATGGTCGGGAAACCGAACCAGGAGAAGTCGATGTCTTCGTAGAGTTCCCGGTCTTCCATGTCGAAGTAGAGCTGGTTCACGAAAGACCCGTAAATCCCTTCCCCGATGGCGTCAAACTTCCGTTCTCCCGCCAGCTCGTCCGCATACCAGTCCATCATCTCTTCGACGAACTTCAGGAGGACGGCGCGGAAGGACTTCTCGTCTTCGACGACGACCTTTCCGTCTTTGGCGTCTTTCCGGATCAGGGTTCCGACGTCTTCGGCGGAGATTTCGAGCCAGCCGCCGGAGCGACCGCCCTGGGAGATCCCGATTTCGTATCTGGACCAAAAATCCTCGTCGAGCGATCTGAAGAAATTCTCGACGGCGAAGTTGAAAGAATCTTCGTCGGCGAACTTCAGTTCCCTGTCGTAGATCCTGATGTCCCTGGCCAGATTTCCTTCGTGGTTCGTCCACTTCTCCGGAACGTCTTTCCGGTCTCCGAGGCTGTCGAGGAACTTGTTTCCCAGAGACTTGCGATTGACGCTATGGAAGATTTCGTTCTGGCAGCCATCCGCCAGGAGGCGGTCGACGATCTGCTCGGCGGAGAGTTCTTTCGCCATGATCCTATCTCCTTCTACGGAGGCGGCGGGATTCCCGAAGAGCGCGACCGCGAACCTTTCGGGATTCTTCCAGGTCTTCGTCTTCATCTTCGTCTTCCTCGTCCGTTCCGTTGACGGCTTCGAGAACCTTGACGAGGTCTTCGGCCATGCTTTCGAACGCTTCCTGGAGGTTAGCTTCGGACGGATTCTGGAAATACCGCATGATGAGCCACTGGTCATCGGTGTAGATCATGCCTTCGTCGATGGCGCTCCAGGCGGCGTCGTAGTAATCTTCGTGACCGCGGTGTTCGACGTTCGCGACGGCGCGATCGGCGACGTCCACGAGGAGGTCGAAGTATTTGTCGGCGGCGGGTCCGGAAATCAGGTCGATCGCGTTATAGACCTTTTCGCGGAACTCCCTGTCTTCGCTTTCCTTGATCGTTCTTCTGCGCATCATTGGCTTTCTCCTTACCCTTCAAGTTCATCCAACTTCTGACTCAAAATCTCATCCACCTTGCTTGAGAGCGCGGGCAGAACGCGGTTCGTGAAGTCCATAAGGATGGAGTCAAGCCAATCGCGGAACGACATCTTCGTGCCGGACATGAGATACGCTTTCGCAAGCAGTCTCATGCCCGCCTTCGTATCCTCTTCGTCAAACACGCCATAGCCGTTTGACGGCTCAATCCAATCGCTCTTACCATCGGGAAGAGCGACAAAAACGTGCGGAGCGGCATAATTACTCACGTAGAGCGAAAGGCCATCGTCAACGGTGTAGTCAATACCACACGTCATTACGTCTCTCAGCGTGTCCTCTTCATACTCAATGGATGCCTTGTTCTTTCCAACAACCGCCTCGAAGCTGGAGTTTGGAGCCACATGGTCATCAGGGCGCACGATGTCATCGTAGTCTTCAAAATCGTCAAGGATTTCCTCGTCTGCGGCCGCGAGCATGCGCTTGACGAAATCGTCAATCGCTTTGGCGTTGCCATCCCGATTGAGGAAAGCGTCCAATTCGCTTTCAGACTTCTTCACGTCTCGCAGTTCGCGTCTCGTCTTCTGCCCGGCATTGTGTCGCATGGCGGCAAGACGTTCGCGTCCCGTTTCTTCTCTCAAAGTTCTGCGCTTGATCATCTTCGTCTCCCTGATCATGGTGTTCTTCCCATGACGGCGGGATTCTTCGAGATCCTTTTCTTCCCCGTCTTCCCATTCTCCGCCGTATTCGTTCTTCAGCTCGTCATCAACCATCTTCTGGGCTTTTTCGGCATATTTGTCCCAGACGATCTCGATGAACTTCTTAGCGGCTTTTTCGAGGTCTTCCGAAAGCTGTTCTTCGAGACCCCTGGCCTTCGTGGCTCCGTCGAAGACGAACTTCTTTTCCGAAACCCATTTGACGAAATCCTTCTGGAGTTCCGGAGCGAGTTCGTTCACGATCTCGTCGATGTAGTCCTCTTCGATCTCGGACCATCCGCTGGTCGCCTGCCCGACGAAATCGTCGTCCACGAGAATCGTTCCTATGACTTCGCTCAGGATGTCTTCCGAGTTCTTCGCCTTCTTCAGGGCTTCGCCATAGGTCATCTTTTCCACTTTGGATTCGCTCATGGCCTATCCGCTCCTATCTACGGCTCTCTTCGAGCATGGCTTCGCCCAGAGCCAGAACCTGGTCGTCTTCGAAGTCGGGAATCAGCTGGAAGATCCATCTCCCGACGTGGATTTCTTCTCCGGGATCGGCGGGTTCGTCCTCTCCGGTATCGGTCGTGACGATGTCAACGAAGATGCTCTTTTCCCATTTCTTGGTAATCGGACTCTTCTCCAGATCCACGAGGACTTCGGCTTCTCCGTTCGTGGATTCGGCGGAGGCCATCAGGTCGATGACGTCGTCGTAGCCGTATTCCTGGCCGACCTTGAAAGAAGTCCTCCCGTATCTTTCGTCGTCGACGTATGCTCCGACGCAGAGATACTTGAAGCTCCGGTAATCGACTTGGATCCCGTCGTAGGATTCCTTGAGCAGACGGGAACGTCTGGAGCGGAGGGATTCGCGGATGGTCTTCCTGGGGAACTTTCTGCGCTTGATCATGTCTAACCCACCTTTTCGATGAACTCTTCGAGGTCGTCGAAGTCGAACAGCAAATCTTCGTCCAGCTCATTGACCTTTTCAATGAGGTCTTTCAGCTTGTCGGAGATTTCCTTCTCTTCCCTGCATTTGCTCAGTTCGTGTTTGAGGTCGTTCGCGGCATTCAGGAGTTCCGTGTTTCTTTCTCTCTCGTCGTCATCTATTTCCGGATCATGGAATTTGTCGATGAGAATGTTTATCCCGCTTTCGAGATCCACGTCCGGGAAGTCTTCGTCCCAGTCCACGAGGCCGAGATATTCCCTGATGGAGTCAAAGTCGAACCAGAGGGCATTGTTCACGCTGGTGATGTCCACAGCTTCGTCTTCGTCCCCGCCGCAGAGGAGTTCCACGACGGCATCGTAAATGGAATCGGAAGTCGCCCCCATTTCGATCAGCCTGTCGTAGGCGTCCTTCCCGCCGCTCCAGAGGTGTTCTGGGAGTTCGTAGGAATTAACCTCTTCGTAGATCTTCATATCTGAAACCTCCTCTGACGGGACATCTCCCGCATGCTTAATTTAGGTCTCCCGGAGAACGGGGCCTGCAAGTTCCAATCTAGCAAAAAGGGAAGGAGGGAACCGAAGTTCCCTCCCCCCGTCTGCCTGTTTATGCTGGCGGCATTAGCCGCCTCAAGTAGGAAGTCCCCTTTGGGCGGACAGAGCCACAACGATATATTCCTTCGAGGACGAAAAATGCGATCTGTTTTCCAGGGTTTCTACGACGTTATCCGCATATTTCCCATAAGAAGAATCGACAACAAACACGTATTTTCTACAATCAAATCGGCACAAGCACTCCTCGATCCACTGTTCGCATGTTTTGGTCTGTTCTTCCCCTCCCCACGTTTCCTTGTTCCCATACGGCGGGCAGGTAAACAAAACGTCGGCAGAACCGGTCTCCTCCAGAATATCCTTTTTTTCAACAACGGCATCCAAACCAAGAAATTCAATGATCCGATTCGACTCGTCTACATGGGTTTGATCGAGGTCGTATCCGGTATAAGACAGCCCCAACGAACAAGCGCCCAGCATCCGCCCGGAGAATCCGGAGAACGGATCCAGAACCGTTTTTGCCTCGGAACAATACTTTGCCAGAATATACCGCGCCAGCGAAGGGTTGAACACGGATACCTTCGGCGCGATTTTACACACGTTGAACCCGTCGGCGATATTCCGAGAGCTCAAGTTTGATTTGTAAATGAAGCGGTTCCGGACGCATTTTTCCAGAAGTCCACGATCCGACCACGCCTCCACCGGACTAGGATAATTTCCAACGCGCCCGCTCCATATCGACTTGTGGAAATTCTGAATGATCGACAATCCCAGCCTGTGTTTCGAACTCGGTTCATACTTGCACAAACGTTCCCAGTCCTTTCTCATGCGATCTTCCGGGAAACCCGGATACGGAAAATCTGCGGGAAGAGACAACAGGATGTCCTTGATGAAATCCTCGTAGTCGATTCCTATTGTCTCCATGATTGCCGCGATGTTTTCTTCCGTCACCATTCTTGAATCCACGGCAATGAAGTTTACCCCTTCTGGAACAAGACCAAATCGTTCGCAGTCCTTTTCTCCCTGAACGTGCTTCCCGTCGGAGTCCAATAGAAGCCCGTGGTTGTATTCGCCGTCAACCTCAATCAGGCATTTCAACACTCCGTCCTTGAATACCGCGAAATCCCATTCCTTCCCGTTTTCCCTGTAATGAACCCTGTAATCCACGCCACGGTTTGTCAACAACTCCGCCAGCTTCTTTTCCGCGAGAGAGTCGAAACCGTCCTTTCTGGCCCTTCTATGCGCCATCTGTTTCTTGTGGACTTCCGGGATTTGGGACGTATGCCAGACCCCATATTTCTCGTGAACGTTTGTCCGGATCTTTTCCACAACGGAGGGATTCAGGAAAGGGTTTCGGTATCCTGTTTTATCCCGGTATGTTTTGGCCATCTTTTCGCGAACTTCTGGATCTTGACCCGGATTGGAGAACCCGGTCCGTTCAAGACGACGCTTCGAGATTTCCTTCTGGTTTTCCGTGGACTTGAAGTAGTTGCCGCACCCATAACGCTCCGTGTTCGTTCGATCGCTCTTGACTCTAACCTCCGGCGACAACAACGAACACTCATTTCCATATTTTTCGAGATTTGTTTTCTTCAATTTGTCCAACGTCTCCGGATTCTGAAGGGGAAACGCATACCCGGTTTTCTCGATATTCTTCTTCTTCATGCTTTCCAGAATTTCCGAGGACTGAAGAGGAAACTCGACGCCATGGTTTTTCTTGCAAGTTTCCATGGCTTTGTTCCGGACCTTCTCGTCTTTCTTTGGATTGTCGGCGCCGTTATGAAGTTTCTTCCAGGTCTCTTTGCGCTTTTCCTGAATTGCTCTGTTCTTCCATGGGTTGTCTACGCCATATCTTTCCAGATTGGTCTTTTTGGTCTTGTTTCGGACAGATTCGGATTTACCTGGATGATCCACTCCATATTTTTCCAGCGATGTTTTCTTTATCGACTTTTTCTTGCAGCCCTCTTCGCCGCAAGTAATGCTAAACTCAAGGCCGCGACGATGTTTGCAGTTCTTTCCGCAAATCGGGCACTTTGGAATTTGAAAACCCTCGTATTTCTCCGCGTATTCCAGGAAGTCTATTTTATGAAGATTTGAAACATGGGAAACAAGACCGAGCTTCCCATTTGATTCATATCCGCAAATCTTGCAGACAAAATCTTCCATACCTATAATATGGCAAAAAATTCTCAAGACCGGAAGAAAATTTTACATAAAAGAGGGGACCCCGAAAGGTCCCCTCGCGTTCGTGTCAGTTCAAGCCTGGATTATTAGGGCCTGAACATGGGAGCGGCAGTGGTATCGGCGGTGAAGCCGGACTGCCAGATGTCGGTCAGCTTGATCTTCGCATAGCGGTAATACCTACCAGCACCGAGGATGTTGTCCACGATGGCATAGCGGCTCATCACGCCGATGCGGGGGCTGAAGTTCTGCGCGGAGACGGCGCGGGATTCGAGGCCAGTGACGTAAGGCGCGTAGAAGATGCCGCAGTCGGTGTTCGACTGGCCCTTGTAGCCGACGAGCACGTAGTCTTCGATGGCATACTGGTCGCGATAGACCGTGATGCTGTCGTTGATCGTGCCGATCTCGGGGGTCGCTTCCATCTTGCCGACGGCCACGGGGGTGCGGTTCCAGATGGGACCGGCGGCCTGCAGCAGGGTCGCGACGCCGGGGGAGACGATGGCGAAGTTGCCAGCTCCGGCATGGGTCGAGACCGCGATGGAGTTCGCGAGACCGATGATGTAGGAGACGAGGACCGAGATCTGTTCCTGCTGCCAGCGGGCTTCGTTGGAAGCCTGGAGGGTGGTCAGGTCGAGACCCAGACCGGCCTTGCCGCCGTTCGGGTAGGCGAGGGTGCCGGGGAACTCGGATTCGTCGTAGCCAGCGTCCTGGTTGCCGGACGAGACGTAGCCTTCGTCCTGGGCGACCTTCTTCAGGCGGTTGACGATTTCGCGGTCCTGCTCGGCGACCAGTTCATACTGGATCTGGTTCAGGAGTTCCTTTTCCAGGTCCAGGTTCAGGACGGCCTTCGCGTCCATGATGGCTTCGAGCGAGTAGGAAGCGCCGAGCTTCCTGGTCTTCGCCAGCACGGGAACGCGGGACCAGTGCACCGAGAGTTCGGGATACTTGTTGTTCTGGTCGAGCTGGGTGAACGGACCTTCGGACGCGTTCGGGATGGGAGCGGTCAGCTTCCACGCTTCGGCGATCTGGGGGTCCTGGGCAGCGGCCTGTTCGGGCAGTCCGGTCACGGAATCCACGCCGGTGGCGGCGTTGAAGTTGCCCGTGAAACCGCTATACTGCGGAACCTTGTCCCAACCGGCTTCGTCCATCGTTCCCTGGTAGACGTATCTCTGGGCCATGACCATGGAGACCGGGCCGTTCATGGCCTGGACGCCGATGACCTTGTTGGCGAAGAGAGCGGGGAACGTGCGGCGCAGCACGGCGAAAGACATGGGGGCGAGAGCTCCCATCTGGTCTCCGCCCGCCGGGATGTTGCCCTTCGGGTTCCTGCCGATGGCGATGCCGGAGTCGGTTCCGGTCTGGCCGGGACCGATGCCCACGGAGTAGTTGGAGTCTTCCGTCAGGAAGCCCTTGTGCTGTTCCGCGAACTGGTTTTCCAGCAGCTGCGCCATGTTGTGGCGCACCGCCATGTCCTTGATGTCGTTGAGATGGAGGCCCCTAGCGCGGCTCCACTTTTCGGTGAGATAGCTCATGTCGCACTCCTGCGAATGAAAGGTTTACATGTATTTGCTGACCTGGTCGAAGAACCCGGAGTTCCCGACGCGCTTTTCCGGGAGGAACCCGGCCTTGACCTCGTCGAGTCTCTTGAGTCTGCGTTCGGAACGTCTTGCCTTCCGTTCGCTAACCGCGTCTTCGCTTTCCGTCAGCACGATGAAATCGTCGATTCGGTCCTGGACGAAATCGAAGTCCCTGCCTTCGAAGTAGGTCATCACCTTCTTCGCCTGCGCTTCGGACAGATCTCTCGTCTTTTCCGAAATGAGAAGCCGTATAGCCGCGTTCTCGGCCTTCTGGCTGATGTCAGCCTTTTCGGCGAGAAGCTGCTCGTAGGCTTCCTTCAGTTCCTTGTTTTCTTGACGCATCTTTTTGATGCCAGCGGTCGCGTCTATTCCGGAGTAGTGCTCCTCGAACAGGACCTTTATCCCGTCCAGAAGAGCGAGCGCCTCCTGCGACACGACCGATTCCTTGATGAGTTTGTCGGAAATCTTTTCGGAGATCCGGTCATCAAGAAAGCGATTGAGAGCCTCCACGAGACGGTTCTCCTCTTCGTAGAACCAGTTCGTGAACTTCTCGAACTTCTCCCTGGTGGCGATTCCCTCGGCTTCGAGGTCCTTCTCCACCTGTTCCTTGTATTCCTCGGTGAGCTCGACGACGCGTTCCCCGTATTCCTTTTCGAGCTCGGCTTCCTTCTCGTCGAGCCTGGCCTGCGCTTCGTCCAGCTTCTTCTTGTATTCGGCTTCCACGGATTCGCGGATCTCGCCTTCCTTTTCGGCGATGGCCTTAGCGACGTATTCCTCGGAGATCTCGGCGACCTCTTCGGACTTGGCCTCCACGGCCTCGTCGATCGTTTTCTTCACCTCGGCCTCGAAATCCTTCAGCTGGTCTTCGGTGAGGACGTCTTTCAGAGCTTCGTAGATCTTCATTTTCCGCTCCCGTGAAATTCCTCTTATGGAATTTAGGTGTCTAGTCCAGTATTCCCGCGACGTGGTCGAGAAGGGATTCCTTCGCCCCCTCGACCTTGATCGAGTCGATCGACTCCCGGAGGTTGTTCGCGTCGGGTCCGGAGGAGGCCGTGGCCGAACCGACGTTGGTCACGGAGATCCTCTGTGCTTCCCCGCCGCCGGGCTGTTCGTTCTTCTGCCCGGCAGCCGCGGACTTCCTCTCCTCCGCCTGATCGGCGAGAGCGTCTGCGATCTCCTCCAGGAGTTCCCGGATGGAGACCACTTCGTTGAAGAGACGCTCGACGACGTTTCCGGACTCGACGCCTTCGGTGGTCCGTTCGTCTTCGTCTCCGTTCAGGTAATCGAGAAAACTAGACATCTTCTTTTCCGCCTTTTGTTTAATTTAGGTCTGGTCGTTTCAGATGACGGACTTCTTTATGTCCGAGAGGAACCGGCACATGGCTTCGTAGATGTGCTTGGAGCCGCTCCTGTCGAGGGTGGTCTTCAGGTTGTTCACGGCGCGCTCCACGATCCGGTCTCCGGAGATGATGTAGTCCACCGACTCGTAGATCCCGTCGACGTAGGCCGAAAGGGCCGAGGGGTCTCCGACGATGTCGATGCAGACGAGCGTGTAGTCGTCGTTGACGGTGTCCTCGGTTATGGTTCCCAGCCCTCTGGAGGAGACGCCCAGGCGGACGCCGCCCTTGAGCATGGACTGCACCGTCCTGCCGCAGGGGGTGTCGAGTATCTTCGCCCTGCCGATGACGTCGTTCCCGTCGAACTCCAGCGACTCCACGAGATGGGAGACGCGGTCGAGACCGACGGACGGGGTCGGGGGATGGTCGAGTTCGCCGATGGCCTGCTTCGTCTCGACCTTTTCCTTGACGTATTTCTTGACTTCGCGTTCGAGGATCTTCTTCGGGTAGATCCTCCCGTTGCGGTTCTTCGTGTCGGCCTGGAGGAACGGACCCTGGATATACCAGCTCTTCTCCCCGTCGGCTCCGGAGACGCTCTTGGATTCGATCAGGCCGGAATCCACGGCTTCGACCATCAGCTTCATGTCTCTATCCCCTGTGGCAGATTTCCTTCCATTCGTCCCTCGCCCTGTCCATCCTTTCCGCTATCTTGTTCCGGATGACGCGGTCGAGGTCCTTCTCCAGAGCGACGTAGTCCTTCTGGACCAGACGCGTGAGGAGCGTTCCGTTGAAAGAGTCGAAATCGGTTTCCCTTACGAAGTTCGAAGTGTCCATGTCAAGCCTGCTTGTATCTGAAGATGGTTCCGGGAATCTCCGGTTCCGCGGTGACGTCCCCTCCGTTGAAGAGGATCTTGAACGGGCCGGAGGAGGATTCGATCGGCGACCCCCCGAAGTCCAGATAGCAGACGGGGATCGCGTTCTGTTCGGTCATGGAGGAGACGGAGTTCTCCTGGATGGCGGACTTGGAAACGAAGACGACGGCTCCGATCGCGGAGATGACCGTCCTGGAGACGACCTCTCCGAACATGACGGAGACGGACTTCACGAAGACCTCTCCCTCGGAGAACGAAACCTCGACGGAGCCACCCCTGGTCTCCCCGCCCAGAGCGGTCACGCAGGGGACGTTCGCCGGACCCTCTCCCACGTCGCCTTTGTCCTCGGCGACGCACTGGGCTATCGTGGCGATGGAGGTGTCGGGTTCGATCGTCACGGGAGCACCGGAGGAAATCAGGGCTATGCCGACTTTGGAACTTCCGGTGACGGGAACCACGGAGGAGAATCCGGTGTCCGTCCCGGAGACTTCCTTGATATAACCGTTGAACATGAAATGGGCCATTTCGAAAATCTCCTCTCTAGTTCAATTTAGGCCGCGTCAGATGCTCTGCTCCGGTCCGCCGGGTTCTTCCGGACCTCCGGCGGGTTCCGCGGGTTCGGGAGCTCCGGATTCCTCGGAAGACTCGCCTCCGCCTCCCAGTCCGCCTCCGAAGCCTCCGAAGGAAGAGCCGCCTCCGCCTCCCAGTCCGCCGACTCCGTCGCCGAAGGAGACTTCCTCCGCGTCGGCGGTCTGGATCTTCTCTTCGTCCTTCTGCTCCTTCTTCATGTCCGCGTTCAGGTCGAGTTCGCTCTGGGTGAAACCGACGATGTTCTTGAGGAAGTATTCCTCGGCGAAGATCCCGTTCGGGTTCTCCGGAGACATGCGGAGACCGTCGTATTGCGAGATCATGTCGAGCCGTTCCTTCATCAGCTCCATGTCCCTGTATTCCCGGTAGTGGTTGTTCGGGACCAGGTTTATCTCGTAGTTGAACTGGGTGAGGAGCTTCGGGTCGAACTCCTTCAGCTTCAGGTCGATGATGAAGACCTTGTAGAAGATCTTGCAGAACCTGCGGGAGATCCGCTCGATGAACTTCGTGAAATTCAGTTCCTCGCGCTCGATGTCCATCTTGTTGTTGTAGGTTCCCTGCCCCTCGTCCTTCCCAGCGAGGATTCCGCCTCCCCATCTCGTCGAGGGGATGTGGAGAGACTTATACAATTTGCGGAGGAAGTAGTTCGGGAGTTCGATCAGCTGCTCCAGGTTCTGTCCGGACTGGAGCGTCTCGACGGTGGTTCCCTGGCCGTCGAACTTCGCGAAGAAGAAGTCCTCCGTCATGGCCTGGAAGCGGTCTCCGGCGGAGAGCTGCCCGGTCGTCGGGTCGAAGTTCATCTTCTTCCGGTAGTTGTGCATCATCTTCTGGATCTGCTGCTCGGCCTTCTGCGGGGAGACCTTTCCGCACTCGATGTTGAAGATCCTCCGTTCGGGGGCGCGGACGATCTGGGCGATCACCGCGGAGGCTTCCAGGTTCCGGATCATGTCGTAGATGGAGACGCAGGGGTCGAGATAGCCCCTAACGTCGGTTTTGTCCTCGCCGTATTCCCCGTAGTTCACGTAGACGATCTGGTCGGCTTCGAAGACGTGGGTCTCGTCTTCGGTCTGCTGTATGTATTTGATGATCTCCCCTTCCTGGTAGAGGGGGGTCATCGTATAGGCCGGGAGCTGCTTCAGGGCTATGATGTCCTTCCCGTCGTCGGAGAGGACGATTTCGAAGTAGATTTCCGCGTCGACGAGGAAGCACTTGAAGAGCTCCCACCCCGTTTCCTTGAAGTTGAAGAGTTCGTTCACGACGACGTCCCATTCGTCCCGAAGGTCGCGGATTGTCTTCCTCTTCAGCCCTTCGGTGTTCTTGATCTCGAACTCGACGACTTCTCCCGCGTTCCCTTCATTTATGGCTTCGTCGCAGATCATGGTGACGGCGGAGTTCACTTCGGGATAGTTGGACATCTCCCGGTATTTCCTGATCCTCGCGGTCTTCGAGTCGAAGTAGGAGGCGAAGGAGATTCCGGTCGCGTCGAACAGCCCGCCGGGGGTGAGGTTGTTCAGCCAGAGGTCGCCGACGACGGGTTTGTCGTTCAAGCCCTGGCCGACGGAGTTTCTTCCGAGTTCCTCCACCCGCTCCTGTTCCTTCTTGTTGAACTTGAGGAACTGGGTGGAGAACGGATTCAGGTTCTGTATATTCATTTTATACTCCCTTCCCCAATTTAGGTCAGCCGAAGACCTTCACCGTGGACGTCATCCCGGGGGGAGTTCCCTCTTCTTTCTTCATCGCGGATACGAGACCGGGGAGGACGGCTTCCATCAGGTAGTCCATCATGGCTCCGTCAAACGCTTCGGAGACGTCGGAGTTCATTCCGTCGAGACCCGCCCGAAGCGCGTCGGCGATCTCCCTGCCCGATTCCTCCAGAGAGGTTATGGAACCGGAGGGGACTCTTCCCAGGGAAACGGCTTCGTGGAGGACTCCGCCCAGGGAGAGGTATTCGGGTTCCTTACCGGCTTCGATCACCTGGCGGAGCTTGAGTCCGGGTTCGAAGCTGACTTCGTCTTCGCCGGAGAGGACGGGGACGGAGGGCAGCTGGTAGGTTCCGTCCTCGGAGTCCGTCCAGAGACCTTTCCGCACCAGTTCCTTGAACCTCTCGTCGTTCACGTTGAAGAATCTATGAGGGCGGGGGTCTCCCTTGATCCTCATGAATCCGTAGCTGCGGAGGATCTCGATTCCCTCCGGGGTGTTGACGTCCAGGTCGACGGCGATCCCCATGTCATACGGGTTCTGTTCGAAGTTTCTGTCCGAAGGAGCTCCCGGATGGTCGTAGGACTCGACGTTTTCCTTTGCGACAAATTCCCCGGTCTTGCCTATGGAAAGCCTGTTCTTTAGGATTTCCCGCTGCATATACGAGGCTTTCTTCAGTTCGCTGGGGAGAGCCTTGTATTCCTCGGACTCCTCCACGTTCTTCACCGCGGTCAGGTAGATGTCGGAACTCGCCTTGAAGAGGGCTTCCCTCATGCTCTCGTTTATGGTCCCCGGAGTTCCGGAAGACTTATATTGCTTCTCGAAGACGTCGGCCACCGTTTCCGGAGTTCCCACCTGCGACAGGTCGAGCTCGCCTATTCCCCAGTTCACGTTCCACGTGTCCTGGACTCCGGCGTCCCCGATTCCGTAGACGACTGCTTTGATCGCCTTCTCGATCCGCCGCTTCTTCGCTTCGGCTTCTTCGGGGGTCATCAGTCCGGACGAAACCGCCTGGGCGATCTCCAGGGAGAGTTTGTTGAAAGCCGCGTCGCCTCCGGTGGCCAGCTTCTGCGCTTCGACGACGTCCTCTTCCGTTATGCCGAGGAGTCTGTATTTCTCCTCCCTGTTGGAACCGCTCAGCCAGTTGGCGAATCTTTCCCCCAGGACATTCCCGCCGAACGCGCCCAGGACGTTCCCCAGGACGAATCCGAGGCTTCCCATGATGTATTTCGAGGCGTTGTCGGTGTAGATCCTGCTGGCTTCCAGATCGTGCTGCACGGCTCCGGAGACGGTTCCCGCTTTGGCCAGGTTCTCCTCGTGGGTCGAAGAGCCGATCTTCCCGGCCTTTTCCCTCTGGGAAGCCGAGGATTCGTAGTCCTTCATCAGGCTGGAGTATTCCGTCCCGCCGACGGCCACCGGAAGAGCCGCGATCGTTTTGAGCCCCATCGGAGTCAGGGGGGACACGAACTTCTTCCAGGCGAGATGCGCCCCGCCGAACATGCCGACTTTCTTCGCTATGTCGAGGAGAAAGCTTTCGTCGTCGTCTTTGTTCCCTCCCCGCGGCCTCTCCCTGTCCCCGCTTCCGGCTTTCCCGGCGGCGTATCCTGCGAAAGCCGCTTCCGCGACCGGTCTGGAACGTTCCTTGTATTTGGCCTCGCGATAGAGGTCTTCCTCCCGTTCGTCCCTGTCTTCGACGAAGTCGGCTATCCCGGAGAGTTCGCGGGAAATGAGTTCCAGATTGTCCGCGAGCTTCTTCTCGTCTTCGGTTCTGGAGTCCTCGTCCTTCTGGAGATCGGAGACCGCGTTCCCCTCCGCGGTAAGAGCCAGGCTCATGGCAGCCGCCTTGTTCCCCTTCGCCGCGGCCTTCGCGGTGGAGGAGTTCTTCGAGCCGCTGGAATACAGGCTTCCGACCGTCTGGAGGGCCAGAGCGGCCTGGGCCTGGGCGATCGCGACCTGCGCGTCCAGTTCGGCCTGCTTCATCCCGTAGGGGTCGTTCGGCAATTTCGATTCCATCTAGGCTACCCCCGCGAGGCCATGAAGTCCTTCATGTCGATCATCTTCTTTCCGCTCCTGGCGTTTTCGATCTCGGTCTTCCTCTTCTCCATGTCCCTCTTGTAGAGTTCGGAGAAGACGTAGAGTTCGTTGAAAGGCATCCCCTCGACCTCCGAGACGCTCATCTTGAGAGCGACCATGAGGGAATACTCTATTTCGAGGAGTTCACCAGCCGGTATATTCGGGTAGAAAGAAATCGGAGCGAAAGGATACCCCGACGGGGACCTTCCTTCCGCACTTTCCGCATGCGATCCTGACGATGGGGTTGATCGACATCTCGGTCTTCCGGCAGATCCCGTTCAGCTTCACGAAGTCGGCTCCGGGGAGGTTCACGCAGAAATCGTATGCCTCGTCGATCGAAACCTCCTTCCCGCCGACGGAGAGGATCCTGTAGGCTATGGAGCCGAGGATCTCCGGATCCGCGTCGGGATGGTCTTTCATGTAGGCGGTGACGCGGGCGACGTCCTTCACCCTGGGCTGGTCGATCCTGACCTTCGCGGAGCCGAGGTCGTATTCCTTCTCCGGGGAGTAGTCGGGATCCACGTCGTCCATCTCGATCTCGGAGACGTCGAAGACGTATTTGTCCTTCGACCCGCACTCCGGACAGACGTAGGTCACTCCGAAGCGGTCGTCCTTGTAGGTCTGCGCCCGCTGCCACATGATGAGGAAGACTTTGTCGGCGACGACCAGGTCTCCGTAGTCGATCCCCAGGACGGAGCCTTTCAGAACGTCGTTTATCACGGCGTCCGCGGTCTTCTCCGTCATCGTGGCCAGGTGCTTCAGTTCGATGACCTTCAGGGGGCGGGAAAGGATCTTCGTCCCCTTCGGGTAGGCGATTCCCTTCGAGGGGAGGGAATCCAGCTCGATTCTGTAGTAGCCCTTCGGAATCTCGTCCGGGACGGGTTCCTGAGTCCGGTTCTCCTCGGTCATCTTCAGCATTTCCAGTTCCTCCTACAAGAGTTTTTCGTTGGTTTCGTAGTCTATGTTCCTACAGCAGAAAGTCAGTTTCCGGGTTATCTTCCCGGGGTTCGCGTAGGTGAAGGTGAACGGGTCGGCTTGGACGAAGAAGCATCCGATCATGCTCCACCGCCTGTCGGCCTTGAGCCTGTTTCCGTCGCTCCCGTAGGTCTCGTATCCCTTCGGGGAGATCGACTTGATCTGGATTTCGTTCAGGAAGCACCTGGAGAACGGCGTATGGGTTCCGTTTTGGTTCACGTTCATAGATTCGAGGCGGCGGATCAGGTCCTGGATGATCCAGTCCTTCGTCTCCTCGAAAGTGATCGTGAACTCGTATCCGTCGGACGGCTTCTTCACGGGGCGGGCGAACGGAGCTCCCTGCCTCTGGTATCCCGTCCTCTGGAACTCGACCGGCTCCTGGATCTGGACGTCGACGGCATGATACGACCTGACGTCTCCGAAGACGTCGCCGTCGCCGTCCTTGACGTCCGGAAAAACGACGACGAAGAAATTGCTGGGCCGTATGGTCTTGTTCTTGTAGGCGTCCAGCTCTTCCTTCTGCGGTATCTTCGCCATCCTACGACCTCTGCTGGTTCATGAAGTAGGAAGTTCCAAACTCCGGAGCGTTTTCGTCGGTCGCGTCTCCGGGGACGAACCTGCCTTCGAGGCTCCACCAGTCGAACCGGAAATTCACTTCGTATTTCACGGCGTCGGAACTTCCATAGGAGAATTTAGGGGAGGACATGTCCTCGGGCCAGGCGTTATGGAGAATCGCGTAGATCGGAAGCGGCCTGCCGTCGATCCCGATGAAGTCGAGCGTGATCTCCGTGACGAAGGAAGCCTTGAAGTCGTCGGCCTTTTCGTGTTTGCCGTCTTCGAGCGCCCCGAAGTCGTGGATTTCGTGCATCCAGGAGTTGAAGATCTTCGAGACAATCCCGTCTTCCCGCTCGACGAACTCGATCGACATGTTCTTCGCGCTCCGGTCGTTTGGAAGCGGGAAGGAAATCTCGTGTCCGAGGTAGAAGGAGGACTCCGACTGGAGCTTCCTGTTCGGGATGGCGCAGGAGGCCGCGCGGAGACGCAGTTTCTCCGTGAAGTCCTTCTTGTGATCGGAATGTATTCTGGGAGGACAGTTTATCTCGACGACCCACAGATTCGTCTTCTGCGGGTCGGGGAGATCCGAAAACGCGTTCGCGATGTGGTAGTTCTTGGCCATCCGCCAGCCATGACTAGGAGTCCGTCAGTTCCCACCAGTCGTAGCGGAACGTGATCCTGTAGCTGACGGCTTCGCTGGAACGGCTGTAGTCCAGGTCGGTCGTCGGGAAAGTCGTCGGCCATGCGGTATGGTAGATGAACATCTTCGGGAGGGGTTCCCCGTTCATCCCCAGGGGACGGAGCTTGATGTCGGAGGCGTAGGCGTAGCCGCGCTTTCCGTTGGGATACTTCTGCCCGGCCAGGCCGTGCCCGCCCATCGAGTTCTTCGAATCCATCGAGTCGAAGATGTTGTTGCACCAGACGTTCAGCGAGCTGATGACGTGCTGGTCTTCGTGTTCGTAGAACCCTATGTCGACGGTCTTGCCCCGCATGTCTTCGGTTCCCGCGTAGGTGGAGACCATGCCCATCCACGGGGTTTCGATTTCGTTCAGCTTCCTGTTCGGGATGGCGCAGGAGTATGCACGGATCTGCAGGCTCGTGGAAGTCGGAATCTCCTGTCCCGGAACGGAGAAGTTCAGGCCGTTGGGGATTCCGATCTCGACCAGCCAGAGATTGGGCTTCTGGACGTCCGGAAGGGAGTTCTTTATCGCGGCGATGTGGAAATTCTGGGCCATGTCTTCTTCTCCTCTCTTTTATCTCCGGCGGAATCTGCGAAGCCTGGACTCGCGGAGAGCGCGCCCGCGAAGACGACGGGATTCCTTCATCCCGCGGACTTCCTTGCGTTCGTATGCGTCAAGCTGTTCTTCGATGTAGCTTTCGTATTCGTCACGCAACCGCTCCGCTTCCTTGATTGCGATGTCTGCGACTCTGTTGAACTCCTTGACGTTGCCTTCAAACTCTTCGACGTTATCTGCATCGTAATTGTCATCGAGGATAAACGCTGTATGGAACGGGGTCTCCCATACGTCTTCACCAGTGTCTCCGTCGACGATAACTTGAGACGATTCTCCGGTTGCATCGGACTTGAACGCGATGGAGTTCGTTAGACCGAAATCATACACGCCTTCGAAGTCCTTGAACACGACGGTTATGTTGCTTCCGGTTCCCCACGGGTCATTGAACTTGACGACCGGGGTGTAGATAGGATCAGCGTCTATCCCTTCACCATTGGATGTGTTTTCCATGAGAACAACGCCGACGAACGGAGAAGGAAGGTCATGTTGAACCTCCACTTCGGCATCCGGGGAGATTTTCTTTCCAGAAGGACTAGAGAACCCAAGAACAATTCCCGGAATCTTACTTGCTTCTTCTATGGTCTTGTAGATGTCCTTGAAGATGCCTCCAAGTTTTCTACACTTGATTTCCGCAAGTTTGTTGCTTCTACTGATGCGAGCTACGTCTTTTTGATTAGACTCTCTCTTGTGTCTTTCGATCCGTTCTTCTCTCTTATCCAGAGCGGTCTTGATGGAACCGACCCTGCTGGAGATTCTGTCGGATTCGAAAAGTCTTCTGCGTCTGATCATGTCTGGATCTCCTACGCCTCGGTGAACGAAACCCCGGTGCGGGTGATGATGATGTTCAGGTTGATGAACTCGATCGTCTTCACGGGCTGCACGTAGACGTCGACGTTCAGTTCGTAGTTGTCGATCGAGTAGGGCGTGTTGTTGGTCGAGTCGCAGACGACCTTCCAATTATACAGCCCGCCGCCAGCGTAGATGGTTTCGAGGAACTGGTCGATATTCGTCTTCACGCGGCTCTGCATGACGTCGGTGTTGACGTCGAACAGGTAGTCTGCCAGCTGGGGTTCCAGGGTGTTTTCGATGTAGAGGAGGAGACGACGGACGTTGATCCGGTCGAGGGCGGAAGCCTTGATCTGGCCCGTCTTCTGGCCCCACATGAAGTCTCCGGCTCCGCGGATCCTCTTGGAGGTGTTGATCCCCTTGTTATACATCGTCCCGATTTCTTCTTCGGTGAACAGCGTGAGCTGGTCTAGGGTGTTCATCGCGCCGCGGGTCGTCCCGGCGGGGGCGTCCCAGATGTTCCCGACGTTGGCGGAATGGGCGATGATCCTCGCGGCGAAGCAGACCTTCGGGAGGTAGATGTTCCGGTTCGTATACTGGTCGAAGACCAGGTCGGCACCGGCGTAGATCCCGCAGTAGCTGTTCCGCATGTAGGACTTGTTGTCCAGACCGTCTATGATGGCCTGGGCCTTCGTGACGTTCATTCCGGAGGCGGGAACGACGGCGAAGCAGTCCCTTCTGGAGGTCGCGATGTCGCAGACGGCCTTGACCTTGCCCGTGTCGATGTCGTTGGTTCCGACGTAGGGGGCGATCAGGAGATTGGGCGTGACCTGCTCCTTCGTCCTGTAGAGGGCGTTCCACGCGGCGACGATTCCGTCGTCGGCGGAGGCCATCTTGTAGTCGCCGGAGCCGAGTCCGTGGACGAAGGAGTCTCCGGAGACCTTGAACCACGGAGCCTTCGAGGTGATGACCTGGGGCATGCCGTTTTCGTCGGCGACGGCGATCGTCCCGGAACCTCCGGAGACGACGAAGAGTTCCTGCTGGGTCTCTTCCTCGTCGACGTATTCGACGCTGTAGGTGAGGCCGGAGACGGTGATCACGTCGGTCGCTTCGACGGCGGCGACGAGTTCCTGCTTGACCTGGGGCGAAGCCCCAGAGGCGCCGACGACGGTCCAGTTCTCGATCCTGTAGGTTCCTTCGTTTTCTTCGAAATCGGTCAGGACGAGCTGGCCTCCCGATTCGGAGAGGGTTCCCAGGGAGGGATCGGAAAGAGCGACGCTCATGGCGATCTCGACCTTTCCGTCGGCGGAGGAGGCGGAAGGACTGGAGGAGAAGACGACGTCGATGAAGTTCGGACCCTGGCCGTCAATCTTGATGGCGGTCTTCGGCAGGGGGGTTCCGCTGTCTTCGACGACCTTGTATTCCCCGACGGGATAAGCCTTGACGGGCTTCCCTTCGGAATCGACGAAGTCGGAGCCGTTCGTGTTGACGTAGACGTAGCTGGAGTAGCCGTTCATCACGTCCTTGACATACATCGAGTTCCCGCTGTAGTCTTTGGCGGTCGGGTCGTTCGAGACGATCCAGGATTCCGCGGGGACGAGGGTCTTCAGAGGATTCAGGCCGTCCCAACCGGCTTCGGTCGCGGTCTGGTTGGAAGCCTTGACGTAGACGTTGATCCGGTAGTAGTGGACCGGTTCGTTCGAGGCGTTCTTCTCCGGATACTTCCCTTCCCAGGTGTAGCCGTAGGTGTAGTCGATCGAGGAGGTCTCGACGTTGGCTTCGGTGACGATGATGACGCCGATGTCGGAGTTCTCCTTCGAAGCGCCCAGGGCGGTGATCGTCAGGGCGTTCTGGTTGTCCTGTTCGCCGGGCCAATACTTGTTCGGCTTGTTCCCGTCTTCGTATCCGTCGACGGAGAAGACCCCGTTTTCGGGGGCTTCGGCCTGGTTCGAGGAGACCCAATTAACCTCTCCGCTGGAAACCGCGATCTTCAGGTTCCCGACTTTATCGGCCATCGTGGCGGGACGGGTGAACCAGAGGGCGTCGGATTCCGTGAGGAACTCGATCGCCGCGTAGATCGGGAACTCGGTGCTGTCGCCCTTGACGGGAGCGCCGAAGTTCGTGACGAGGGACTTGTTGTTCCCGACGAGGACGCGCTGATTCGTCGGCCCCTTGGGGGTTCTGCCGACCAGAGCGCCGACGTTGGTTCCGGCGGGGACGACGACTTCGGAGACGTCGATTTCCTTGACCTGGACTCCGGGTATTCTGTTGCTGGCCATAATCTAAACCTCTCTAGCCGTTGTTCATGATTCCGACGGTTTCGCCTTTGTCTCCGACCCACGCGTCTTTGGACTTTTCGGGCGGGGGGACTTTGGTGCAGTTGGAAGAGTAGCCGACCCCGAGCATCTTCAGGAAATTCATCGAGGCTTCCTCCGCGGCCTTCTCCAGGATCTCTTCGGCGAGATGTTCGTCGCCGTCCAGCATGTAGAGAAGGGCCTGCCATTCCTTCGAGCCGGGCTTGACGGCGAGCTGCTTCAGAGCCTGCTTGTAGTCGGTGGAAACGACGTTTCCGACCGCGGCGTATTCCTTCAGGTATTCCTTGAAGTCCTTCATCTATCGTTCTCCGTCAGTCCGTTTGGGGGTTTCCTATCAGTAGAATTTAGGTGTCGACCACATTCCCGCTCCCGCCCCCTCGAACAGCGGATCGTCGTCCGTGAAGGACCCATAGCCGGAGGAGGACAGGAAGACGTTCTTCGGTTCCTCCTCCAGTTCGGGGAACTGCTGCTGGGCGTAGGGGTTGGATTCCGACCCCTCGTCGAAGTAGGGGGTCTGCAGGTAATAGACAGCCCACATGGCCGACATGACCAGGTCGTCGTGGGAGGTCTTCGTCGCCTTGAAGACGTTCGTGGAGACCTCCTCGAAGGTGGTCAGCTCCCTGATCGTCCTCGTGTCGTTCAGCTTGATCCAGCCGTTTTCGAAATACCGCTTGAACGTGAGGCAGATGTCCAGTTTCGTCTGTCTATTCGCGGAGCAGCCTATTCCCTTCTTCGCCGTATGGACCATGTTGTCGTATTCCAGGTCGTAGAAGAGCTTGTTCACGACCGCCTGCCCGACCCCGTTGTTCTCCACCATCATGGGCGGATTCCCGTATCTCTTCGCCAGGTCGATGGCGATCGCGCAGAATTTGTCGTAGAGGGTCATGTTATCGGAGAAAGTAGCGACCTGCTCCAGCTTCTCCTTCCCGTCTATCCGGAAGATCTGTATGCAGGAGTAGTCACCCCCGTTCCCCACGGCGGGGTCCAGGCCCATGACGTAGGAGCAGCCGGGGCGGTATTCCTCCCAGAAGCGGAGATTCCCGTCCTGTTCGTCGGAGATCGGTTCTTTCGGGATTCCGTATTTCTCGATCGACGGCCCGTCCACGAGGAGCTTCGAGGAGCCGAGGAACTCGCACTCGTATTCCTGTCTCCAGGCCAGCATGCCGATGTTCTCGATCATCTTCTTCCGGAACTTCTCGTCTCTTCCCGGGACGCGCCTCCAGTCGATCTTCACGGGCTTGAAGCTGCCGACTCCGCGGATGGCTTTCTCCCAGATGTCATACAGTTGATTAACCCCTTTTGGCGTCGACGATATTATAATTTTGGAAGTTTTACCCGAAGTGACTGTGGGGATGACGGCGTTGATGAACTCTTTCGCGAGCTTCGGGTCGATCACGCCGAACTCGTCGAGGAATAGGACGTTGAAGGAGAAGCCTCTGATGGAGTTCATCGTCGTGGCGGCGGCTTTCATCTCGCAGCCGTTCTCCAGGGCGATCCTGCCAGCCGACCATCCGCCGATCTTCTTGATCCCCTGCTGGATGAACTTCGGAAGATGCTCGTATTTCATCTTGATGTTCGAGACGATCGTGTAGGCGAGGTCTCTCTGGTTTGCGAGGACGGCGACCTTTTTGTCCTTGTTGAAGAGGATGTAGTGGAGCATGAAGATCGCCGAGGTCTCCGTCTTTCCGGACTGTCTGGAGGAGAGGACGACCGTGTCCATCTTATCCGGATCGGAATCGTCCAGGTAGGTCAGGAGGAGTTCCTTCTGGTAGTCGCGGAGCTTGACCAGCTCGTATCCCCGGTCGAGATTGTTCACGTAGCAGTATTTCTCCGCGAAATAGACGATGTCGTCGTGGCACTTCTGCCATTCCTCGATCATTTCCGGAGTGTATTCGACCTTCTCCCCCGCCCAGCGGAGGGTGTCGGAGTATTCGGGGATCACCAGCATGGCCGTCTATCTCCGATTCCACCTTCTTTCGAACAGGCGGCTTCCCGTCCGGCGGAAGGATTCGCTCTTCAGCCAGTCTATGTCTTCCCGGTCTTCGACGAACTGGAGGAACTTCGAGTCATCTAGAATGGAATCGAACGCTCCGGCGAGGGAGCTTATGAAGTTCCTCTGGTTGTCGTTCAGGTTCTGGACCTTCTGATTCCTCCTGGAGAGGATGCTGCGCATGCGGCTTTCGACCTTGTTCAGCTCGGCGGGCGTCGCGTTTCCGCGTTCGATCAGCCCGACCATGTCCTCCAGGGGTTCCATGCAGAGGTTGGAGATGTCCTTGATCGCCTTGTTCCGGTCGTCGAGCGGGGGGATGTCGTAAGACCTGGCGTCCGGGACCTCGGCCTTTTCGAAGACGGAGGAGTATTTGTCCTGGAGGGCGTTCCCGTAGATGACGTAGAGGATACGGCAGAGACCCTTCATCTGGGCGGAGGTCATTTCGGCCTTCGCGTCGGCTTCGGAGGGCTTCTTCGTCTTCATCGACTCTTCGTAGGCTTTGTCGATCTGCCTGACGTTCTCCTTCGAGAGCATGGAGTCGAGGATGGCTTTGGGATAAGCCTGGAGCGCCTTCTCCGGATTTTCTAGAACGTCCTGCGAGAACATGTCGGTGAACTCCCGCTCCACGGAAGCCTTCTGCTTCTTCAGGGAATCGGCGACTTTGGAAGAGAGTTCCTTCATCCTGTCCTGGTCGATCAGGTTCTTCTTCGGGTCGAATCCGTCGGTCCGGAGGGCTTCCAGGTCGTTCTTCGAGATTTTGTCCTCTCCGAACCAGTCGATCAGGGTTTCGACGGACGGGGTTTCCTCGGCGGACAGCTTCTGAAGCATGCGCGCCAGGGATTCGCTCTCCAGGAGCATTTCCGCATAAGTCCTGCCGATCATTCCGCGTCCTCCTTCCCTTCGGTTTCCGCTTTAGGCTCCGCCTTTCTACCGGCTCCCTTCTGGATCTGGTAGGCCGACTTGATCTTGCCGGAGAACTTCTTCGGGTCGGTTATGGCTCCGAGCTGTTTCTTGTATGTCCCGACCGCCCTCCAGTAGGCGTCGGAAGCCTTGAGGAACTTCATTTCGTCCTCCGAAAGCTCCCCGACGGGGCCGAGAACCTGGAGGACGGTGTCAGCCGTGACGTTTCCGGCTTCGAGTTCCTTGAACTGGTTCATCCGCTTCTTCAGGGCGAGGATCTTTTCGTTCCTCGCCTTCTTCGCGGGATCCATGTCGGCGATCGTGTTCATGACCGACTGGAAGAGACCTTCGGTCTTCTTCGAGAAGTCACCCTTCTTCGCGTCGGGGGCTATCGTCTCCGCGAACTTCGCCAGGAGGTGCAGGCCGACGGCTCCCGCCATGGCGGCTCCGGCTCCGATCTTCTTCAGGTTCAGGGCTTCGTCGATCCGGTCTCCGGCTTCCCTGACCTCCACGAGTCCGCCTTTCCTCTCAAATATCAGCTTGGTCATCCGCGACCTCCTCCGCGTCGACGGTCTTCGCCTCGTCGATCTTCTTCGACCTGGCCAGAGCGAACAGGTCGTTGCTGGTGAGCTTCATGCTGGCGTTCACGTTCACTTCCGCCTTTCCGCTTTTCTTGGACTTCCTGGCCTCTTCGTATGCGAACGAAAGTTCCCGGAGTTCCTTCATGATGTCCAGTTTCGCCTTGATCAGCTGCGTGTAGGTGTTATGATAGACGGGTTTCGCCCCGATCTTCAGTTCGGCCTTCAGCAGCGCGCCGACCTCCTCCAGGTCATGGTCCAGCTTCTTCAGCTGGTTCACGAGGTAGAGTTTGTCGACGGAGAGCGGGTGGTTCTCCGTGTCCGGAACAAGCTCCGGGACGGATTCCACGATGGCTTCGTTCGCCACGAAATTCGTCCCGAGGACTTCGTCCAGACCTTCGAAAGCATCGAACTCCGGCTTTTGTTCTTCCATAGGCAGAGTCTCCAGTTATTTCAATTCAATTTAGGTCTCCCCTTTGCGAGTAGCTAAATTCGGGGAAGAACCCAGGGAGGTTCGATATGGAATTGAGTTTCGAAGGATACGACAGGCTGGAGAGCTACCTCTCCGCCGCCGTGGAAGATCTGGACAGCGCCTACGAG
>JAEEGL013981529.1_pt1 | contig 75734 bp, 83 predicted proteins | sample 9134231 | NCBI WGS metagenome assembly JAEEGL01 (sample SAMN16246548, study PRJNA631951) | gut metagenome | biome: gut microbiome; feature: rumen; material: fiber-attached | host: Bos | place: Iran: Karaj | collected 2018-10 | reverse complement strand
TTATTTATGAAGAACCGAAGGACATTTGTCATTATCGCCTCCGTGCTGATCGTAGTATTATCATCCTTAGCCCGGAGAAACAAAATAAACAATTCAACCAAGAAGGGGCTCCCTCAGTCTTATTTCAGAGGGCAGAATAAGAGAACAAAACCAAAAAGGGATAAAAACGGCGATATTATACCTATGAAAAACGATTTCGATGTATAGATGAAAAAGGCACCAGATACAGTCCGGTTGCAGGAGTCATGTAACGTAAAAGGATACTTGAGATGAAAAAAGAGGAACTAATGGAAGACTCGGTATTCAAAAGAATCCGGGTAGTAGACGTTGATGGTGACGTTCTCGTCGGAAAAAACATGGGATATCAGACTGCTTATGACAACGACGGCGAAGCCTCCGTATGCATTATGACAGACGATGGTTGTGGCGTATGTCTCATGGAGTCTGAAATAGACACTATAGAAATGCTATCATTCAAGCTATATGAAAGCGTCCGAATCAAGTCAAGCGGGATCACCGGCGTCATAGTCGCAGAAGACACCGACGGAGGAACGAAACCGCCGATTTACTTCGTTGAGAAAGACGATGAATACAAAACCGGAGAGCTGGACAACGATTGCGTTTGGTGCGATCCCGAGGAAATCGAGTACGTGTAACGAAAACGTTACTCTCTGCGTTTAGCAGGAAATACTCCATTGACAATCGAGATCGATTATGTTATCATAAAAACGGCAAAGGGCTAACACCCGCCTGTTTGGGCTTCCACCAACGGATTGCCGCGATTATCGCCGCTATTGTTGTGAGTGCTTCGATAATCAACAAAGAACACCGCCCACTCCCACTTTGGCATATCTCGCCACTGTGTCAGGAGTAGGACGGTGTTTTTTTATCGACTATTCAGTATGTCAATGAGCTCGTTTATTTTTTGGTATGATTCTTCGGAGGCATCCCACCAACGATAATTTGAATGCTCCATCATTTCTAAAATGAACGGAGAAAACACTTTTTGGATACGATAGTTTTCAATATATGCAGATCTGGTAACAAATTCAACGTATTGTTTACTGTGGCGCGGACAACCAATAACCACTATGTTTTCATATCCGTCGCCCCAGTTTTCGGGAGCCATAAATACTTTTGCACCGGGGCGGAATTGTTTTGTTCCGAACCGCAATTGTTTCTCTTCCCCATATTCATGGTTTTGGACTATATTGCCAACAAGACACCATACGTATTTCATCGTGAACCTCTGGACTAAAAAGAAATTTGAGCAGCGCTCCAAACAAAGCAAAAGACACACTGCTCAAAACCACATAGGCTGATCGGGGAAATCCCTCTCTCACACATTATGCTATCACAGCAAATAAGGCGTGTCAATACAAAAATGAGTAAACGGAACTGTGGGTAACGAAATCGTTACTCTCGAATGTTGATTTTTAAGATTATATATGATATGATATAAAGGAGTAAGTATAGTTTGAACATAGCGACAAATCGGGATTTATAGGGATGTTCATTTCTCATATAAACAGGCACTAAGGTGCGAGGAGGTAAATAACATGGATATGAAGCAAGCGATGAAGGAACGGCACATGGTACGTAAGTACACAGATAAGCCGATTCCGGAGGATATCGTGTCAAAGCTGAATGACCGGGTAATGGAAAACAACGAGCGGTACGGTCTGTCCATCAGACTGATAACCAATGACGGCAGTGCGGTTCCCGGTGTGATCAAGCTGATCCTTGCAAAAGGAGTAAACAATTTCTTTATTATGGCAGGACCTGATGGTGCAGATGAACTGTGCGGTTACTGCGGCGCTGATCTAATGCTTTATGCCCAGACGCTCGGTCTGAATACATGGTGGGTCGGCGGCACCTATAATCGTAAAGGGGCACAGGAGAAATCTGAAGGTGCAAAACCGGTAGGAATCATCGCTGTCGGCTATGGTCAGACGCAGGGTGTTCCACATAAGACAAAGAAGGCAGAACAGGTCGGTTCATACGATGGAAAAGCACCACAGTGGTTTAAGGACGGCATTGAAGCGGCATTATTAGCGCCTACTGCTCTGGCAAAGCAGGCATTCACCATCAGTGGAATAGAAAACAAGGTATCCATCTCCTGCGATAATGGCATCTTTACCGGTGTGGATACAGGTCTTGTGAAGTATCACTTTGAGCTGGGAGCGGGAAAAGACAACTTTGAATGGGCGTGATTCCTACTGAAGATCAGCTATCTCCGTTTGTGTTTTCGTTCGTTTAGGACGCAAACTATCCCGTAAACTCTGCAAACAGGTTTGTTAGCACGTTTATTTCGTTTTGTATATTCGTTCGATAATCCCAAAAAACACTCGTTCTCTTGAACGAGTGTTTTTTTATCCATTGCGAAAGCAATGGCATATCATCAACACGGCGTTGCCGTGTTGTATCTCATCAGTCCGCTAGGACTGTATATCATCACGCTTTAGCGTGTATCAAAAATACTTTCGCAATGATGATATACAAAACTAAAGCTTTGATGATATGCAATTCCTAACAGAATTGATGATATACAATGCTCCGTATTGATTTATTGCCGCTTTTATGCTATAATACGCCCAAGGGAGTGATTGTATGAAAAAACTATTAGCTATTTTCCTTTGTTTACTAATGTGTTTAACTTTTAGTGGATGCAACAACACTGAAAAGATGAACGATGAGGCTAAAACCGTTTTAACAAAAGTTTTAAATAAAGAAGAAAATTTTACGGTTTACAATGCTTCTACAGATAAAACTACAGAAGAAAATTTGAAAAAATTCAGATATCCCACATATAGTAATGCATTAAATATTTTTGTGCCTGCTCATTATACTTTTGCCGATTTCGATTCAGACGGTATAGAAGAATTATTGATTATTGATGCAAGCTTAAGCGATTTCCTATTTTTAAGATATGATGACGGCAAGGTTTATGGTTATGTGCATAAAAAAATTAGTATACAAGATGTAAAGACTGATGGTAGCTTTATGACATTTGATTATGATGGATATAAAGCAATTAGCAGAATTTCTTTCTCAGGTAGTTCTTATGAAATAACTAATCAAGCGTATTTGGATGATTCGGAAAACAAATATTTGTTAGATGAAAAACCAGTTCAAAAGAGCGAAGTTGAAGAATATTTTGAAAATTGGAACAAAAATACAACTAAAATATCTTGGGAAGATATAAATTAAAGAAATCTTTCGGTTTTCAGAGCCCTTTCATTCGTGTCATTAAGTTCAAACTACCCAAAAAAGGACATCCTTTCGGATGTCCTTTTTTGGAGGCACTGTCCGCCGGTTCGCATTAAGCGAGCAAGGCACAGTGTCAGTATTATACTTATCGTCTAACCGTGCAATTTCTCCTGTTTCAAATACACCTTTGGTGAGCAGCCGAACTCGGATGAGAATACACGGTAAAAAGTACGCAGTGAACTAAATCCGCTCTCTATAGCGCAATAGGTCGTGCTGTATTTTCGCTGTTGCATAAGGGAAACGGCGTTTTTAAGCCGCAAGGTATTTATATACCTGGCTATTCCGATATTAAAGCAGGATTTAAACAACTGCGATATATAGCTGCCGTTATAACCGAACCGGCGCGCTATGGACGAAAGTGAAATATTATCGGTATAATTACCGTGGATATAAAGGAGTATTTTTGAAATCAGGTCATCAGTAACGCCGGTTTCGTTTTCCGCGAAAACAACGTTTTTTGCTATCAATCCTAAAATAATATAAATGTTGCCTTTCACTATCAGCGGGTTGTTATGATTGTTTTTAATTTCGTAAAAGCAGTCGCAAATTCTACTTGCAGGTCTACTCGTCTTTATAAACGGACTTGCAATTTTTTTATTGCCTGCAAAATCGGTAAAATCCCTGCAAATATCGGAGGGAAGTATAAGCACGCTGAATTGCGCTTTGCCCACCGGTGTATACAGGTGGGTATCGTATCCGAGCGCTACGGACAATTCGCCCGCACACAGCCGCTTGCGGTTATTGTTAACAAGAGCGTCGATCTCGCCGGCGGTTACAATGCATATCTCGATCTGTGAGTGAAAATGAAAATCGCCGTTGCCGCCCTCGTAATCGATTATGCGTAATCTGTTATCAAGTTCGCGTTCTATACCGAATTTGGCTTGCATAAAAGCACCTCTATATAAAAAATTGACATAAAACAGTAAGATATTGGCAAATAAATGAAAATATTTATGATACCATTATAACAGAATCTGTTAAGAAATCAATATAGCAAAGAGGTGCCTTTTTAAAATATGAAAATAGAAAAAATCAATATATATTTCGTGCGCCCGCGCTGGGGGTTTGTTGAAATTGAGACCGATAACGGTGCGCCCGGCTGGGGCGAAGCGGTATTAGAGGCGCATTGCGGTGCCGTGCTTGCCTGCGTAAACGAAATGAAGGATTACCTTATCGGCAAGGATCCCGCCGATATAGAGGGCTTGTGGGAAACGCTCTACCGCGCCGGTTTTTATCGCGGCGGAGGTGTTATGATGAGCGCTATTGCCGGGATCGATCAGGCGCTTTGGGACATTAAGGGCAAGGTTTTAGGCGTTCCCGTATATGAACTTTTAGGCGGTAAGTGCCGGGATAAAATGAAGGTATATTCCTGGATCGGCGGCGACCGTCCTTCGGATGTGGGCAAGGCGGCAAAGGAAAAAATGGACGCCGGATTTAAGGCGGTTAAGATGAACGCTACCGAAGAGCTCCAAATGATAGACAGTTACGACAAAATCGACGCGGTGCTTTCCCGTGTTGCAGCCATTAGAGAAAGCTGTGGCAAGTATTTCGGTATAGCGATAGATTTTCACGGCAGGGTGCATAAGCCGATGGCAAAAGTTCTGGCTAAGAAACTCGAGGAATTTGATCCGATGTTTATAGAAGAACCGGTGCTCTGCGAGAATATGGAATATTTCCCGGAGATCGCGGCGGCGTCTAATATTCCTATAGCGACGGGTGAAAGGCTTTTTACAAAGTACGATTTCAGAAGACTTCTTAATACCGGCGGCGTTGATATTATACAACCCGATTTATCCCACGCCGGCGGTATCAGCGAAGTGAGAAAAATCGCGGCTATGGCAGAGAGCTATGATGTGGCGCTGGCCCCTCACTGTCCGTTAGGACCGATTGCTCTTTCCGCCTGCCTTAATATCGACGCGGTGAGTTATAACGCGGTGATCCAGGAGCAGAGTATCGGCATCCATTATAATGTGGGCAAAAGCGTGCTTGACTATGTAGAAAACAAGGATGATTTTGAGTTTACCGATGGTTTTGTAAATCTCCCGCGGCTGCCGGGACTCGGTGTAAGTGTTAATAAAGAACTTGTTATTGAGGAAAACAAAAATCCGCACAACTGGAAAAATCCCGTGTGGCACCATGAGGACGGCTCGGTGGCGGAGTGGTAAGACAGAAGGATTTGCATTATGAGAGAAAAAATAATAAAAAGTATCGAAGAAAACAAACTTATAGCGATAATAAGGGGGCTCAGCACCGAAACAGCGCTTAAAACCGCAAAGGCGTTGTATTCAGGCGGTGTTAAACTGATCGAGGTTACTTTTGATCAAAAGTGCCCGGAAAAATTTGAAACGACCGCCGAAAGCATAAGAGTGATAAAGGCGGAAATCCCGGAAATATTTATAGGTGCCGGCACTGTTCTCTCCCCCCGTCAAGTGGATATATCCGGCGATGCCGGAGCAGAGTTTATCATATCGCCGGATGCCGACGAAAAGGTGATAGGGCAGACCGTTAAAAGAGGCCTTGTATCAATACCGGGCGCCTATACCGCCACGGAAATTAAAAAGGCGCACGATAGCGGCGCTGATTTTGTGAAAATTTTTCCTTGTCTTGATGGTGCCGCGGCGTACATAAAGGCGATAAAGGCGCCGCTTTCGCACATAAAGCTTTTGGCGGTCGGCGGTGTAAACGCCGATAACTGTGCGCTGTTTTTAAAGGCCGGAGCCGTAGGTGTAGGCGTGGGCGGTTCACTTGTTAATAAAGACTTTATAAAGAACGGTGAATTCGATAAAATTACCGCGTTGGCAAAAACCTTTATTGAAAATCTTAAGGTGTGAGGTAGCTTTATGAAACTTTCAATTGAAAATTTTCCGCTAAGGCAAAAATTCGGCGAAGAAAAGGCGCTTAAAATGATAAAAGACGCCGGGTTTGACGGTATCGATTATTCCTTTAACGTGGCGGGAAACGGTTCCGCGATAGACCTTTGCGACCATACGCGTAAGGCAAAAGAGGTAAAGCGAATGCTCGACTCATTAGGTCTTACCTGCGTTCAGGCGCACGCGCCTTTCGGATTTCAATACGGATTTAAGTTTAATATGAGCGATAAGAGTTTTTCGGATACGGTGCGCGCTATGGAGTTCGCGGCTTTACTTGGTGCAAAAAATATCGTCGTTCACTGCATTTATGTGCCGGAAAACACCGATTTCTTTGATTGTAATTATAATTTTTATAAGGCGCTCGAGCCTTATGCCCAAGATTTCGGTATAAGTATAGCGGTAGAAAATCTTGTGAATTCGATATTCTGGCGCCCTAACATACTGTCACATTTTATACGCCTTTTAGAGTCACCGGTATTTTCCGCCTGTGTTGATGTAGGCCATGCGGCGCTTATGGGCATACCGCCTGAAGAATATATTTCGGGTATGGATAAGGGTGTGCTTAAATGTGTGCATATCCAGGATACCGGCGGTAAGACAGACGACCATCTGATACCGTATCAGGGCGTTCACAACTGGGATAACATAATTAAAGCGTTGGCAAAGTACGGTTACAAGGGTGATTTAAGTCTTGAAGTGATACACTGTTTTGATAATCTGCCGGACGAGCTGTATTTCCCGCTGACTACCTATGCCGCACAGGTCGGCAGGGTACTTATAAATAAATTTGAGCAATTTTATAAGAGCAACTGAAGGAGTGGCTGTAATGAAAGTAGTAACATTTGGTGAGATTATGATGCGTCTTAATCCGGAGGGGTATCTTAGATTTTTACAGGCGGAAAGTTTTGTTTCAACCTTTGCCGGTGCGGAGGCAAATGTGGCCGTAAGCCTGGCAAACTACGGTGTAGATGCGGCGTTTGTGACTAAACTTCCCGAACACGATATCGGGCAGTGCGCTATAAATTCCCTTCGCAAATTCGGCGTTGATACAAGTTTTATTGCACGAGGCGGAGACCGTGTAGGTATTTATTTTTGCGAAAAAGGCGCTTCTCAGCGCCCGAGCATGGTTATTTACGACAGGGCAAACAGCGCTATAGCCGAGGCGAGCCCGTCGGATTTTGATTGGGGAAAGATTTTTGTCGGCGCTGATTGGTTCCACTTTACCGGTATTACCCCGGCACTATCGGACGGTCTTGCGGATATCACACTCGAGGCGCTCAAAGCGGCTAAAGAGCGGGGAATAACGGTATCCTGCGATCTGAACTTCAGAAATAAGCTCTGGAGCAAAGAAAAGGCAAATAAAGTTATGAGTTCGCTTTGCCGATATGTGGATTTTTGCATTGCAAATGAAGAGGATGCAAAGGATGTATTCGGTATCGAGGCTGATAATACCGATATCAATACCGGAAAGCTCGATCGTGACGGTTACGTTTCCGTTGCAAAAAAACTTACAGAGAAATTCGGCTTTAAGGGAGTGGCAATTACACTCAGGGATAGCATTTCCGCCAGCGATAACAACTGGTCGGCAATGCTTTATACGGACGGCAACGCCGTATTCAGCTCAAAATACTCAATGCACATTGTTGACAGAGTAGGCGGGGGCGACAGCTTCGGCGGTGCGCTCATATATTCGCTTTTAAGCGGATACAAAAGCCAAAAAGCGATTGATTTTGCGGTTGCGGCAAGTTGCTTAAAACATAGTATTGAGGGCGACTATAATATGGTTTCGGTAAATGAAGTCAATAACCTGGCATCCGGCAACGCCTCGGGCAGGGTGCGGAGGTAAGTTCATTCTTCAAAGTTTTAAAGAAGTCCGTCGGATTGCTTTTTTGTGAAATCCGTCCTTCGGACGGGTGAAATCCACCTACGGTGGGTGAAATCGCTTCGCGGTGAAATCCGACTTCGTGCGGGTTAAGAGCGCAACACAAGGGACGGTTCCTCTGTGTTAGGTTTGTTTATGCGAAAAACAGCACTCAATTCCAAAAACGGAGTTGAGTGCTGTTTTAATTAACTATCCGGAACGTATTTTATGATATCTGAGACTTCACATTCAAGAATCCGGCAAAAATCATCAATTTTCATTGTGCTTATGCCACCTCCGCTTTTCATACGTGCAATAGTGGCACTGCTGATATGGTATTTGTTTATCAAAGTGTATGTTGAGATTCCTTTTTGCTTTAACGTGTTCCAAAACGGTTCGTAACTAATCATATCATAATCCTTTCACTTTAAGAATATTGTATGAAATTAGTCTTGACAATAGTCATAATTATGACTATAATATAGTTATGTGTTTCAGGAAGTTGTATCTTATAAACGCCACTTGTTCTCTTATGGCAGGCACCGCAATTTATTTGTTTTTTCGCTCGAATGTTTTATTCTTATCCTGGCTTTCGGTCAAGATACATTTATTATGGCTTTATTCTTCGGGAAATATAATTGTCCGTTATTATCTTCCTGATTTGCTGTGGTGTTATGCCTTGTGCTTTTCATTGTTCTGTTTGCATTTGCCTTCTGCAAAAAAAGCTGTTTTCCTATCTTTGTTATCATTTGCTTTCGGTTGCGTTTGGGAGACTCTGCAATGTATAAATTTTGTCTCCGGTACGGGGGATGTTTTTGATTGTGTTGCTTATGGAGTCGGCTCTTTTGCCGCTCTGTGCATATATTTTTTAATACAAAGGAGAAAAAAATGAAAAAAACAACATCACTTATTTTAACCGTTATATTATTGATTGTATTTGCTGTTTTTGCCCTCGGCAGCGGTGACAGTGAGGAAACAACGGTAACGAAAAACTCAAAAACACAGGAAACTGCTTCATCTGAAAACAAGAGAGATGAAATCCGTGTGGGAGAAACATTAAACATCGGCGATTTTAAGATTACATACGACAGTGTTGAAAAATGGAACTCTAATAATCAGTTTATCCAACCGGGCAACGGTAATCGGTTTATACGTCTGCATTTCAGCGTTGCTAACGATACGGATTCAGATCGTTATATAGGCACTTTTGAGTGCTATGCTGATGGGGTAAAGTGCGCAGAACACTATACCGGTGACAATATACTCTCGTTTGATAGCATTTCTTCCGGCAGAAAAACTTCGGGATATGTTTATTTTGAAGTGCCGGTGAACGCTACTGAAATTGAAGTTGAATATGAAACTTCTATTATGACTGATAAAAAAGCATATTTTATTGTACAACTATAATCATTCCACATATCAGGAGAGAAAGTTGTTCCGTCATATAAAACGCTTTGAATACAGGGTACTGTTCCTCTGTGTTTCAAAAACGGTAAAAGCCCTGTTTTCAGGGCTTTTCTTTTTTTGTGCTGTGTGTTATAATACTTTTGAGACCTGCGTACAGGTAATTGTTTTGCGTCGGGGTGTTAGTAATAGAATAGCCGCAATCTTTTGTCGGGTGTTTGATTCCTCGCAGTTTACCGTGTCGGCGGACACCGCGATGTATAATAAAATAATAAAAGGGGCGAAATAAGCTGCCGTAACGTGGCCGCGGTAATTAGCCCGATTTTGAAAGGAGTTATTTATTATGAAAAAACAAATCAAAACGACCGAAGCGATTTTTCCGATGCCCGTGCTTCTTATTTCCACATTTAACGGGGACGGCAGCGTCGACGTGATGAACGCGGCGTGGGGCACTATGTTAGACCGGGATATGGTGGCGCTCAATCTCAGCGAAACGCATACCACCGTAAAGAACATTAAGGCACGCGGCGGATTCGTTGTTCACATAGCTGACGCAAAGCATGTTGCCGAGGCCGACTGGTTCGGCTGCGTTCACGGTGAAAAAGAACCGGACAAATTCAAAAAGTCGGGTTTGACCTTTACCCGCTCGGAGCTCGTAGACGCGCCGATCATAAACGAACTGCCGATCGCCATGGAATGCGAATTTGCAGAGTATCAGAACGACGCCACGGGTCTCGGCGTGATCGGAAAAGTGCTCCGCACATCCGTTGAGGAAGCCAATATGAAGGACGGCAAGGTCGATGTCGATTCCGTAGAAGCCATTGCCTTCGATCCCTATACTCACGGTTACTACAAGGTCGGCGGAAGAGTCGGCGACGCATTCAAAGACGGATTTAAGTTGAAATAATATGAGTATTACCGTAAACATCTACTACACCGGCAAAAACGGCGCGGCACGCGCCTTTGCCGAAGAAATGACGGCAGACAAAATCGGTGCTTGAGAAGCTTCCGGGTGCGCTGCATTGACAAATTCCGGTATATGCGATAAAATAATTAAGGACACTTAATGTATACTAATAATAAATGCGGAGGGATAACCAATGAATGAAAACAGATTCTACATTTGCGAGCATTGCGGAAACATTATCGGTATGATAAATAATTCCGGTGTGCCGCTCATGTGCTGCGGTCAGAAAATGACCCTGCTTGAACCGAACACCGTTGAGGCGAGCACCGAAAAGCACCTGCCGGTAGTTACGGTTGAGGGCGACAAGGTCAAGGCCGTCATAGGTTCCGCGGCGCATCCGATGGTTGAAGAGCACAGCATACAGTGGGTATATCTGCTGACCGATAAGGGCGGTCACAGAAGGAAACTTTCGCCGGGCGAGGCGCCCGAGGCGGTTTTCGCTTTGTGCGGTGAGAAGCCGATAGCGGTTTACGCCTACTGCAATCTGCACGGACTTTGGAAGACGGATATATAGGTGATGATTATGCTTAAAATCGGTCAGAAAGCGCCGGATTTTACGTTGCCGGATAAAGACGGGAAAAGTGTCTCACTGTCGGATTTTCTCGGCAAAAAAGTAGTGCTTTACTTTTATCCGAAGGATAATACGCCGGGGTGTACGCGTCAGGCGTGCGCCTTTGCCGGTGCTTACTCACAGTTTAAGGCGAAGGGCGTTGAGGTGATAGGCGTGAGCAGGGACAGCGCCGCCTCGCACATCAGATTTGCCGAAAAATACAATTTGCCGTTTATTATACTTTCAGATACCGGGCTTGACGCGATAGAAAAATACGGCGTATGGCAGGAAAAGAAACTCTACGGCAAGGTAAGCATGGGTGTTGTACGGACTACTTTTATTATTGACGAGCAGGGCAATATCGCCGATATTATGCCGAAGGTCAAGCCCGATACCAACGCCGCGGAAATTCTCGCGAAGCTTTAATCACGGCATCGGTTTTAACATCCGAATAATTTGTATGCGCGGCTTACGCCGCGCATTTTTGCGTAATTAAAGGGGAAGACCGAGCATATCTTAATACAAACGGCAAAGGGGCGTTTTGGTTGGATATTCTTAAAAGGTTCAAAAAAAGACTGATATTGCTGCTTGTAATATGTGTTATCGCATCGCTCGGCTTTGTGAAAAAAGAAATAAACAAAACCGTTTCGGCTTCGTCTGAACCGCTGATGCTTAAAACGGTGATACTTGACGCGGGTCACGGCGGTTTTGACGGCGGTGCCGGAGCCGCGGACGGCACTCTCGAAAAGGATATCAACCTGCAAATCGCAAAAAAGACGCGCGACTTTTTGGTATTTTCGGGTTTTAACGTGATTATGACCCGAACCGACGACAGCGGTACAGAGGACAATTCCGGCGAGAGTATCGCATCGCGTAAAAAAAGCGACCTTAAAAACCGCCTTGAATTGATGGAAACGGCAGGCGAGGGTGTTTACGTAAGCATACACCTGAATAAATTTACAACCTCCGCCGCGAGCGGAACGCAGGTGTTTTATACGCCAAATTTCGAGAGCGCAAAGGCGCTCGGCGAGTCTATTCAAAGAACGGTCGTTACCCGATTGCAGCCCGAAAACCGCCGTGTTGTTAAACGTGGGAACGACAGTACATATCTCCTTAAAAACGCAAAAATACCCGCGGTAATAGTAGAATGCGGCTTTTTGAGCAATTCCGGCGATCTTAAAAACTTAAAGAACGAAGCTTACCAGCAAAAAATGGCGTTTTGTATCGCTCTCGGAATAATCACATATTACGGTTAAATAAAAAAGCAGTCTTTTCAAAGACTGCTTATATCTTATAGCTTATAGTGCATACCGAGCATTTTATATTTTGCACCGGCGAGAGCATTGTAGGGAAGCTTTTCCCACGTGCTTTCGCCGATGATTTTTTCTATTGCCGAGAGGTTTTCCTTTGTATCGGTGATGCCCGGTATCAGTGGGGTTCTTATAATATGCGGTTTGCCGGTCGATTTAAGATAAGAAAGGTTATTTAGTATGAGCGTGTTATCCTGCCCGGTGTACTTTTTGTGCAGAGCACCGTCGGCGATTTTTAAGTCCATTATTATAAAATCAAGCTTGTCGATAACCTCTTTGAAGACTTCGCTTTTGGCAAATCCGCTCGTTTCTATGCACAGGTGAAAGCCGCGCAGTTTTTCAATCAGTTCAAGCAGAAACTCCGGCTGGAAAAGCGGCTCGCCGCCCGAAAAAGTGAACCCTCCGAAGGTATCGCCGAGCACGCCGGCGCTCTGTTTTAATTCCTTCGCCAGTGTGGCGGCGTCAATGCTTCTGCCCACGATTTCAAGACAGTTTTCGGGGCATATATGAACGCATCTGCCAAACGGCTTGCATTCTTCATGGCGGCACGCGTTATAGCAAAGTCCGCAGTGGCGGCACTTATTTTCCTTGAACATGAGCTGCGGCGCGGTACTGAGCCCTTCGGGGTTGTGGCACCACATACAGCGAAGCGGGCAACCCTTGAAAAATACCGTGGTGCGCAGACCGGGTCCGTCGTGCACCGCCATTTCCTTTACGTCGAAAATAATCCCGTTCATACGCTATACGCCTGCCGCGCCATTACGTGATCCTGATATTCCTTATCAAGCTCAACGAAATACGCGCTCCAGCCCCAAATGCGGACAACCAGTTGCCTGTGATTTTCGGGATGTATCTGTGCGTCTTTCATAACGTCGAGATTAACGGTGTTCAGCTGTAACTGGTGACCGCCGCGGTCAATAAAGTTTTTGACAAGCGCACCGACCTTGACTACACCGTCGTCATCGCTGAAAAGGCTCTGGTGAAATTCGAGCGTGAGCGGACCGCCGTTTATTGCGCGACTGAAATGCGGCTTGGTCATTGAGGCAATGACCGATACCGGGCCTTTTACATTGGCAAAAAGACTTACCGAGAAGTTGGTGCCGAAGGGCTCTTTATCCCTTCTGCCGTCCGGCGAGGCGCCTATCTCGTTTGCGTGCCATAAATAGTACATTGCGCTTCCCGTGCCCGCGCGGTAAATACCGCCTCTGCAGTTTATTTTACCCTCGAGCGAATCGGCGAACGCGTCTAAAAGCGCGGTGGCTATGCCGTCAACGTAATCGTCGTTGTTGCCGAGCTTCGGACTCTCGTAGCGCAGTTTGTGGAGCAGTTCGGGAGAATTCTCGAAATTCTCATCTACCGCCTTTATATATGCCGCTTTATCTATGCTTTTTTCTTCGTAAACATACTTCTTTATAGCGGCGAGACTGTCAGCCGCGGTGGCAATGCCGGTGCCGTGGATGCCGAAGTTGTTATATTTTCCGCCGGTGTAAATATCGCAGTCCATAAGCACGTTCATAAACGGCGACGGTATAAACCAGAGGTCTTTGATGCTTTCGTGTATCTTTTCCGTTTCCTTTGCGATTTGAGCTTTCACCGCGCTGAAAAACTCATCGTAGGTTTCGCTTCCTATAAGATTGTTATGAAACGCCGTATCGACCGCCTTCGGATAGGAAAGCGCCGCGATGTTCGCAACGTCCGCGCCGACGTTCGGGATAATAAACTCCCAGCACGCCGCGACGGTGTAGTTTACCGCGTCGTTATGCTCGTATCCGAGAGCTTCAAGAGCGGGAATAACTACGTCGTCGTTTGAATACTGCGGAAAGCCGAGCCCCGCTTTTGTAAGTTTTGTCGCTTCGGTATAACGCTCCGCGGGAGTGTTTTTGCATACGCGAAGATTTATTTTCGGGTCAATAAGCTTATTGTTGTGCGACGCTTTAAGACAAAGCTCTGAAAGCAGGTTGAAGACCTCGTTTCCGTCTTCATCCATACCGCCGAGCATCATACTTTGACCGTTATCGCCCTGCTGAACGCCAACGTAAATATCGCTGTCTTTATTAAAGGAAAGGAAGAAATCTTCAAGCAGCTCGAGCGCGGTTTCCTCGGTGTAAACGCCCGCGTCCATGTCGGCTTTAAGGTATTGATACATATACTTATCAAAACGCCCGACGGTATTATGATAATTGCCTTCAAGCCAGAGAGCGTAGTGCAGGATGCGGAAAAACTGCAACGCCTCGCGGAAGTTGCGCGCGCTGTAACGCGGCACGCGGGTGAGAACCTCGACAATATCGTCGCGCCCCTGTCTGCGCGCCTCTTCAAGATATCTGTCTGAAAGAGCGATTATATTATCAATGGCGCGCTTGCCGTATTCGTCGGCGCTTTTGCGCTTTTCAATAAGACCTGTCTTTATTGTGTCGTAGTAATTGGGGGAGAGGTTAGACATAAACCCGAGCTCGTGAATGTAATGACGGCTCTTTATATCCTCCCACTCACTGTCGGTGAAAATTGCCGGAAGGTTTGATACCGTGCGCATAAAAACGATTTTTTCATCCGGCAGGATGACCGGTGTTTCTTCGTTTATAACGCGTTCAAAACGATCCGCCATACGCTCTATCGGCGAAAGTCCTTTTTTTGAATATTCACCGGCAAGGTCAAAGTCCACCTTTTTGCGGAATTTGTGATGTTCCTTGTTTATAATGGTATTGTAAAGTTTGCTTCCGTATAACATTTTTATCATCCTCCGATAATATTGTATTGCAAAAAGTTGACTTTTTCTCGCAATATGTTATAATATAGTAGCAATAATTTATCTTTTACGGTGATAACTATGCTTTTTCATCAGCCGCATAACTCAATGGGCAATTATAATTACAACGCTTTGGTTTATACGGATGAAGTATGGCAGCATCATTTTCATAAGAATCTGGAGCTGATATATGTGCTGTCCGGCACGGTTGACTGTGAAGTTAACAACAGAAAGTACCGTCTGTTTTCAGGTGATTTCGGGCTGTGCCTGCCCTATGACGTTCACGCCTACACGCCGGGGGAAAATACGGAGTATTATGTTTGCGTTTTTTCGGCTGATTATGTACGCCTTTTTGAACGGCAGATAAAAGGCAAGAGCGCCGACGGATTCGTCTTTTCTCCGAAAGGCGAAATAAGGGATTTCCTGTTAAAAAGACTTGTTCGGAACAGCGACCCCACGGTTTATACACTCAAATCCTGCCTTTACACGGTTTGCGACGAGTTCTTAAAGTCGGTCACTCTGTCCGAAAACAAGGACAGAAAGCAGTCTATAATAGCAATAACCGATTATCTTGCAAAAAACCACACGCGGGATATCGGACTTAATGATATCGCAAAGCTTCTCGGTTATGATTATCACTACGTTTCGCGCTATTTTCATTCGGTTTTCGATATGTCTTTTGCCGAGCTTCTCGGCGCTTACCGCCTTGAAACCGCGATATCGCTTATGGATGAAACCGATAAAAAAATTGCCGATATCGCCTTTGAAAGCGGCTTCGGCAGTGTGAGAAGCTTTAATTACACCTTCAAAAAACACTTCGGGATAAGCCCGAACGAATACAGGAGGAACGGATAATGGCTCAAAAATCAAAAACTGTTTACGTTTGCTCGTCCTGCGGATATGAAAGCGTAAAATGGGTAGGGCAGTGCCCTGACTGTCACGAGTGGAACACGCTCGAAGAGGTCTTAAGCGTTCAGAAAGCGCCGTCCGCCGCTTCGCCGCGAAAAATCTCCGGCGCGGCGGTTTTAAGCGAAGTCAACACGTCCGGCGAACATCGCCTGGTTTCGGGCATTTCTGAGTTTGACAGGGTGCTTGGAGGCGGCGTTGTAAAGGGTTCGGTCGTACTGCTCTCCGGCGATCCGGGGATAGGTAAATCAACCATACTTTTGCAGGCGTGCGAGGCGTTCGGGGACGTTCTGAATATACTCTATGTCGCGGGTGAGGAATCCGCGGTACAGATAAAACTGCGAGCCGGGCGGCTGGGTGTTTCGGGTAAAAATGTCACGGTCATAACCGAGACCGATACAGGGGCGGTCTGCGAGTATATTAAAACCAATAAACCCGATATGGTGATGATAGATTCCATACAGACAATGCAGATAGAGGAAATATCATCGGCGGCGGGCAGCGTGGTGCAGGTCAGGGAGTCTACAAATATGCTTCTTCATACCGTGAAGCCGCTTGATATACCGCTGTTTATAGTCGGTCACGTCAATAAGGGCGGGGAAATCGCCGGACCGAAGGTGCTTGAACATATTGTCGATACCGTACTTTACTTTGAGGGCGAGAGAACGCAGTCTTACAGGATACTGCGCGCCATTAAAAACCGTTTCGGCTCGACTAATGAAATAGGCGTTTTTGAAATGCGCGAAAACGGCCTTTTCGAGGTTGAAAACCCCTCGGCTATGATGCTTTCGGGCAGAAGACCCGAGGTTTCGGGCGGTTGCATTACCTGTATGATAGAGGGCACGCGGCCGATACTTTCCGAGGTTCAGGCGCTTGTCGCCACGACCGGCTTCGGCAACCCGCGCAGAATGTCGAACGGATTTGATTATAACCGGCTCAATATGCTGCTTGCGATACTCGAAAAGCGGCAGGGACTTTACTTTTCAAATCTCGATACCTACCTTAACGTGGTGGGCGGTATGCGGCTTAATGAACCGGCGGCGGATCTCGCCGTGTGTATGGCGCTCGTTTCCGGTCTGCGGGACATACCGCTCGGCGAAAAAAGCATAGTGTTCGGCGAGGTGGGACTTTCGGGCGAAATACGTGCCGTACAGCGCGCCGAAGCCCGCGTTTTTGAGGCGGCTCGCCTCGGGTTCTGCGAGTGCATTCTGCCGAAAGCGTCGCTCAAGCAAATTACAAAAACGCCCGAGGGAATAAACCTTATCGGCGTTAGGAATATCAAGGAAGCGATAGATCTGATAAAATAATACGGCTTAGCTTTTTAGATATAGTATAAATCGAAGCACGCCCGTCAGGGCGTGCCTATTTTATTTGTTGACTAATCAAAAAAACAATGGTAAAATGAATGTGCCAAACTAACTGAATAATGCATACGGGTGTATTTTCTTTTGATGAGAATACTTTGTGTATTTTTGCAAACACTCATAAGCGGTGAATTTGATAAAAATGCAAATTCCAGTTGTTTATGAGTGTGCTTACACCTATATGCATAATGTTAGTTTGGCGACTATCGGAGTTTGCGTTTTTTGTGCGGTTTACTTCGGTAGCCGCACTTTTTTTGCTTTGGGGGCACTCCTATGTTTAGTTCAACAGTTTTTATGTTACTTGCATCCGGTAGTGTGTTTGGTGTTTCTTTCTTTGAAAAAAAGTTTGAGGAAGTATTACCTATAACCTGTATGGGAATATCGGGGATATTGTTTATTTTTGGTATGTTTGGCATGCTGAAAATCGGCTTCTGGCTCATATTTGCTGCGCTTATTGCATTAGTTCTCATTTCTTTACTAAACACTATTATCAAGAAAGATTTTTTGCAGTTTGTTAAGGGCTTTTTTACTCCGGCTTTTTTTATCTTTTCATTTTTGTTCTTTATTATATGCTTATGTAATCGGGGAAAACTTGCTGCTCACACGGACGAGTTTTCGCATTGGGTAGATTCAGTAAAAACAATGTTTTTACTCGACGATTTTATAACTAATGAAAACTCACATTCGTTATTCAAATCTTATCCGCCTATAATGGCACTCTTCCAATATTTCTTTCAAAGAGTAAATGCCTTGATTTTTCGTAGCAATGATTTTGTTGAAGAAAAAGTGTATGTTGCATATCAGGTTTTTGTGGTATCGCTGATTTTGCCGTTTTTCAAAATGCTGAATACTAAAAAGCTTTGGCGTTTTTTGATGTCGTGTATGATAATAATCTGCGCCACGCTTTTATTTTACCCCGATATAATGACAGTTGTTGTCATTGATCCGTTTATTTCCGTTTTGACCGGCTGTGCATTTGCAAATCTACTGTTATGCGATAAACTTGAGAAAATACAAATAGTCTATATTTCGATGATATGTTTTACACTGGTGTTGGCAAAAGATATCGGTCTTTATTTTTCCTGCTTTATCTGTATTTGTTTCGTAATCCGACATTTAGGGAGAATGGATTTTAGGAGCGCAGAGAAACGTTTGCGCGTAAAAAGTATATTGATTTGTTCTCTACCGATTCTTTTAACAACAATTGCAAAAATATTATGGAAAATGGAATTGAATATATCAAAAGTTCAAATCTTCGGCGGCAAGACAGAATTGCTTACATATACCAGAATGTTTTTCTTGAAGAACGATCAATCGTATAAGCAAGAGGTGGTTGAAAAAGTAAAAACAGCTTATTTTGAGAATCGTATTACTATAGGTGATTTTGATTTTAAAACATCATATTTTGTGTTAAGTGTGTGTCTTTGTTTAGCTCTGTTTTTATTCTCTGCGTTATATTGTTCAAAAATCAAGAGTAAAAGAGGAAAAACCACATTTAAGCTTTTGGCGGTTATTATTGTGGTGCAATTCGTGCTGTATATTTATTCTTTGGGTGCGATTTATATTGCTAATTTTTCTGAGTACGAAGCACAAAACTTGGCATCCTATCAAAGATACATGGATATAGTGTTCAGGTCGTTATGTATAACAGTAATTATTTGCTTTACTTGCTATTTCAATAACAGTAATGACAGCAAAACTACTTTTGCAATTTTTGCCGCGATAGTTGTTATAATAACACCGTTTAGCAAAGTAGAAAAATTTATAAACAGAAATGGCGTAAAGGAATCGATATCAGTTAGAAGCAGATACTCGAAGATAATAGATGTAGTGAATAAGAATTGTGAGAAAAATGCAAAGATATATTTTGTCTCACAGGAGGATAAAGGGTATGATTATCAGGTTATCAGATTTTCAATAAGACCGCGTTTGGTCAATGAAGGTTTTTCATGGAGTTTAAGCGAAGACGGACCGTTCTATGACGGAGATATTTGGACAAAAAAGATATCAGCCGCAGATTTCAGAAATACAATTTTAACCCAAGAATATGATTATGTGGTAATCTGTAAAACAAACGATTATTTCAGTCACCATTATATGTCATTGTTTGAGGATGCAAATGAAATAACGGATAATTCGATATTTAGGCTTGATAGGCAAGCGTGCAAATTAAAAAGGATTGGTTAAGAATGAAGTATAGGCATTTAATGCCAGATTCAAAACAAATTTGATATAGTGCTTGTGGAAATTTGTTTTGTAAACAACGGCGAGGGGTGACCCTCGCCGTTGCGCTTTATATACCGTTCGCCGCGTATTTTTGATATCTTGATATCATGATATCAAAAGTCGAAGGAAAAAAGAATCCGGCGGGAGAACCGCCGGATTCTTTGCCTGATATTTTGCTTACTTCGTTCCGAAAATTCTGTCGCCGGCGTCGCCGAGGCCGGGAACAATGTAACAATGCTCGTTCAAGTGATCGTCAAGTCCCGCGCAGTAAACCGGCACGTCGGGGTGAACTTTTGTGAAGGCTTCAAGTCCCTCGGGGGCGGCAATTATGCACATAAACTTAATTCTCTTCGGATTAAACTCTTTAATGCGGGCGACGGCGTCGATAGCGCTGCCGCCGGTCGCGAGCATCGGGTCGAGCACGAAAACGTCGCGCTCGTTGAGGTCTGCCGGCAATTTGCAGTAATAATCCACCGGCTTATGGGTTTTCGGGTCACGGTACATACCGATATGACCCACCTTTGCGGCGGGAATAAGACTGAGCACGCCGTCAACCATGCCAAGCCCCGCGCGAAGTATCGGTACAAACGCCATTTTTCTGCCTGCAAGCACCTTTGTTTTTGCGGTTGCGATAGGCGTTTTGGTTTCTATTTCGCGTAACGGCAGATCGCGCGTAGACTCATAGCACATCAGCATCGCGATTTCGCTTACAAGCTCCCTGAACTGCTTTGAGCCGGTCTTTTCATCGCGCAGTATAGTCAACTTGTGCTGAATAAGCGGATGATCCATGATAAATACGTTTTTTTCTTCCATTTTTACTTCCCCTTTACTTGTTTTCAATATCTGATATTTTTTGTACGCGTTTTTCGTGGCGCCCGCCCTCGAAAGCGGTATCTACGAACAGGTCGACAAGCTCAAGCGCGGTGCCTATCCCTATAACTCTGCCGCCGAGGCAGAGGACATTGGCGTCGTTATGAAGTCTTGTATACTTTGCGGAAAAATGGTCGCTGCAAGCAGCGGCGCGGATACCTTTTACCTTGTTTGCCGCCATTGACATACCTATGCCGGTACCACAGACAAGTATGCCGAGGTCGCAGGTTTTACCGACGATTTTTTCGGTGACTTTTACGGCGATATCGGGATAATCCACCGATACTTTTTCGTAAATGCCGCAGTCGGTCACTTCGAAGCCGCGCTCCTTCAAATGCTCGGCGATAGCGCATTTGTGCTCGAAACCGCCGTGGTCGCATCCGATTGCAATGTTCATATATTCTCGCCCTTCTTTTCTCTTAATTCTCTTTCCGCCTGAGGCAACTTAAGATATACCGGCATAAGACCCGCGGCGTCGGTATATTCGCCGGTTTCTATCGCGTGCGCCGCGTAAAGCGCGACGCCTACCGCGCTCGGAAGCCGTGCCGAAAGAGGCGCTTTCATCACGTTTTTTATGCCATGTGCCGCGCTGAACACCGCCTGTGCCGCGTCGCCGCAAAGAATGATTCTTCCGTCGGTGCTTTTAAGCTCGCCGACCAGGTCGTTTATAAGTATTGCCCTGTCCTCGCAAAGCCGTGTGACGGTATCGCCTTCTACCTTTATAAGGGCGTTATAGACCTGACCGCATCGCGCGTCGATAACCGGGCAGATCACGGCGTTTTCGCCGAGGAACATATACGCGGCGGCTAAAAGCGTTGATACGCCTACGCATATAAGATTTTTCGGCTCGGCAAGTCCTTTTGCCGAAGCTATGCCTATGCGAAGTCCCGTAAAAGAACCGGGACCGGTCGCCACGGCTACCGCGTCAATATCGGAAAACTTAAGCCGGCACGCCGAAACGGCATTTTGTATTATCGGAAAAAGCGTCTGTGAATGGGTAAGTTTGATATCCGAAAAAGAACTGCTTAATACTTTTTTATCGCTTACGACCGCCGCCGAAACAGGACCCGCGGAGCACTCTATGGCAAGTATATTCATGTGCTTTCACCGTCCGAAACCGTGATTTTTCTGTCGCTGTTCGAAACGCGCTCGATTTCCACGGATATGACCTTTTCACCGTCCATGGCGCCGCTGATGTTTTCACTCCACTCAACGGCGGTTACGCCGCCCGCGCCCAGATAATCAAAATAACCGGTGGAATACAAATCGTCCCAACCGGTTATCCTGTACATATCAAAATGAAATAAATCAAGTCTGCCGCCGATATACTCGTTGACAATCGCAAAAGTAGGGGAGGTTACTTCGCCCTTATATCCGAGTCCCTTTGCCAAACCCTTAACAAAGCAGGTTTTACCCATACCGAGCCCGCCTCTGAGAGCAACGATCTCACCGCCGGAAAGCCGCTCGGAAAGCGCGGCGGCGGCGTTCATTGTATCATTTTCACAGGAGGAAAAAACAGAATAAGTCACAACGGTATCCTCCTTTCATCGCCTGATGAAATTTTATCATAATCGGTTATTCATGTCAATCAGAAAATCAGCGTTTTGAAAAATTGATATATTTTCATAAGTTTTACTTGCATTTCGGGCAAAAATTTGATATTATATTTGCAGAATGTATGCTATGAGGTGTTTTTATGCGCAGAAGGCCGCTTTTCAAATCAGCCGTAATGATTATCGCTGTTATGTTTATGCTTACCTTCTTCGCCGGTTGCGGTGAAGTGGAGGATTATTACGGTGCGGCTTCTGATTATATTGAAGTAAGCCATCCCGATCCGGTTGAGCAAGACGGCGGCACAGTCGATATTGACACACCTTCCGATACCGATAAGGGCGGCTCGGGCGTTATCCCTTCGCCCGGTGATGATTCTTCCGAACCGGGCGGCACAATCGATACCCCCGGCGATAATCCGGTTGATGTTGACACGCCTTCGGGCGATACCCCGTCCGGCGGTTCCAATATCAACGATAAGCCGATAGTGGGGGATGATCAGGGCAGAGCCGTTGATGTTCCGTGATTAACAGTAAAAACAGTTGATTTTTAACGTACAAAGCCAAGTCGGTTTTGTACGTTTTTCTTTGCAGAAAACAGTTGCTATTATTATTAACTTATGTTATAATATCTTTTAATATTGGGGCAGTATGCTTTTTAGCTTCAAAGAGGGGGCGGTTCGCTTGCGGATTCTCGGTATCGACCCGGGGTATGCGATAGTCGGCTACGGCGTCGCGGAATATGACGGTGTGCGTTTCAAAACCGTAGGTTACGGCGCGGTCACAACCGATGCCGGCACGTCCTTTTCAAAGCGCCTCGAAGCGATATTCGATGACATTACGACCGTGATTGAAAAGTATAAGCCGGAGTGTATGGCCATAGAGCGGCTTTACTTTAACACGAATACAACCACCGCCATTGACGTCGCGCAGGCGCGGGGTGTTATAATGCTCGCCGCGCAGAAAGCGGGAATTGAGATTTTCGAGTACACTCCGCTTCAGGTCAAGCAATCGATAACCGGTTACGGCAGAGCCGAAAAGCATCAGGTCATGGAAATGGTAAAGAGTCTGCTTTCGCTTTCCGAGGTACCGAAGCCGGACGATACCGCCGACGCGCTGGCGCTGACTGTTTGTCACGGTCACAGCGCGGGAAGCTCTTACGGTAAACTCAACGCCATACTGAAAGGAAAAAAGTAAATGATAGCATCACTTAACGGCAAAATAATTCAAAAGGACGAAAACTCGGTTGTTATCGAGTGCTCCGGCGTAGGGTACAGATGTTTTGTCACAAAGAATACCTACTACGCGTTAGGCGGCACGGGGGAGAGCGCGTTTCTTTATACCTGCCTCATCGTAAGGGAGGACGCGTTCGACCTTTACGGCTTTTCAAAGAGCGGTGAGCTTGACGTCTTTAAGCTGATAACCTCGGTAAACGGCGTAGGAGCCAAAATAGGTCTTGCGATACTTTCGGAATTTGATTTTGAGAAGGTGCTTTTGCTTATAGCCAGCGGCGACGCGAAGTCGCTTACCGCGGCTTCCGGCGTGGGAATCAAACTCGCGCAGAGAATAGTGCTTGAACTGAAAGACAAGGTCGGTTCGGTCGCGACGGGCGAAGCGTTCAGCACGGTAAGCGCCGTGGGCAACGCCAACGCGAACACCTCCGCAAAAGAGGCGATAGAGGCGCTTGTTTCTCTCGGCTATACACAAAGCGAAGCGTCGCTCGCAGTCGGCAAGCTTGACGGCTCGCTTCCGACCGACGATTTGATACGCGGCGCTCTTAAAAGCTTGGCAAGGGGGATATAAACCGTGATCGAAGATATGGATTTTGAAAATCGCATAGTATCGCCGGAGTTTACCTCGGTCGAGGATGATTCGGAAATTACGCTACGCCCGAAAACGCTTTCAGAGTATATCGGGCAGGATAAAGTGAAGGATAATCTCGGCATTTATATTGAGGCGGCGCGTAAAAGGAAGGAAAGCCTTGACCACGTTTTGCTTTACGGCCCTCCCGGACTCGGTAAAACTACCCTTGCGGGCATTATCGCCCGTGAAATGGGAGTAAATATCAGGGTGACCTCAGGTCCCGCCATCGAAAAGCAGGGCGACCTTGTGGCGATACTTACCGCTCTTAACGAGGGCGACGTTCTCTTCATCGATGAAATACACCGCCTTGCCCGCAACGTCGAAGAAATCTTATATCCCGCCATGGAGGATTTTTCGCTTGATATTATCCTCGGCAAAGGTCCTTCGGCAAGGTCTATAAGACTTGACGTTCCGCGCTTTACGCTGGTGGGCGCTACGACCAGATCGGGTCAGCTTACCGCACCGCTGCGCGACAGATTCGGCGTACTTTTGCGGCTTGATCTCTATACCCCCGAGCAGTTGGGGCAGATAGTTACGCGTTCCGCGGGCATACTCGGCATACCGATAGACCGCGACGGCGCGCTTGAAATCGCCTCACGTGCGCGCGGCACACCGCGTATAGCAAACCGCCTGTTAAAGCGGGTAAGGGATATCGCCGAAATACAGTTTGATGGCAGAATAACCGAAGAGGTTGCCCGTGAAGCGCTCAGGCGTTTTGAAATCGATGAGCTCGGCCTTGACGATTTTGACAGGCGAATGCTCAAAACGATAATAACGAATTACGGCGGCGGTCCGGTAGGACTTGAAACGCTTTCAGCGGCGGTCGGCGAAGAAGCTGTCACCATTGAAGATGTATACGAACCGTATCTTATGCAGATAGGTTTTCTTTCGAGAACGCCGAGGGGCAGATGTGTGACTCCGGCGTGCTACGAGCATTTGGGAATGACCCCGTCGGGTCAGCAACAATTGATTTAACGAGGTATTTTAATGCGCTCGGTCAACGATTTTAAGGATTTTGAACTCATAGACGCGGACGCGGGCGAGCGTCTTGAACGCTGGGGCGATATTCTGCTTATCCGTCCCGACCCGCAAGTGATATGGAACAAGGGCAAAAGCGACGGACGCTGGCAGAAAGCGGCGGCGGTTTATCACCGCTCTTCTTCCGGCGGCGGTTTCTGGGAGAAAAAGGGATTTGTGCCGGACAGTTGGACCGTTTCCTACGGCGATTTGACCTTTAATCTTAAACCGATGGGCTTTAAGCATACCGGGCTTTTCCCGGAGCAGGCGGTAAACTGGTCGCTTGCGAGAAAGCTTATTGAAAGCACAAACCGGTCTGTTTCCGTGCTCAATCTTTTCGCCTACACCGGCGGCGCGACCGTCGCGTGCCTTAAAAGCGGCGCGGCGGTAACTCACGTGGACGCGTCGCGGGGAATGGTGACTTGGGCAAAGGAGAACGCGGTATCCTCCGGTGTGGCGGACAGAAGCGTGCGCTGGCTTGTGGATGACTGTATGAAGTTTGTTAAAAGGGAAATCCGGCGCGGCAAAAAATATGACGCGATAATTATGGACCCGCCTTCTTACGGCAGAGGACCTTCCGGCGAGATATGGAAGCTTGAACAGAGTCTTGACGAGCTGCTGAGCGACGTCGGCAAACTGCTAAGCGATGAGCCGCTCTTCTTTATGCTCAATTCCTATACGGGCGGACTTTCGCCGTCAATTCTCAATTATATGGTAAAAACCTGTGTTGCCCCAAGGGGTGAGGGTCGGGTCGGCACCGAGGAAATCGGACTGCCCGTAACAAAAAAGGATATAGTGCTGCCGTGCGGCAACACCACTGTTTGGACGAGGTAAATGGATAATCATATCGAACTGAAAAACGTTACGTTTTCATACTCTGACGGCGAAGAAAAGCGCGATATTATAAAAAATATCAGTCTTGGTATCGAGCGCGGGAGCTTTACTGTAATTCTCGGGCATAACGGCTCGGGTAAATCGACGCTCGCAAAACTTATGAACGGACTTTATAAGCCGACAAACGCCGACGGGTGCGTTCTCGTCGACGGCATTGATACGAGGGATGAGAAAACCGAAATAGAAATACGGCGAAAGGTCGGTATGGTTTTCCAGAACCCCGATAACCAGCTTATAGCGTCTGTCGTTGAGGAAGACGTTGCTTTCGGACCGGAGAATCTCGGGTTGCCGTCCGAAAAAACGCGCGAGCGTGTTGACGAGGCGCTTAAATCTGTCGGTATGTACGAGTACCGGAAATCTACGCCGCATCACCTTTCCGGCGGACAGAAACAGCGTGTGGCGATAGCGGGTATCATAGCAATGCGCCCCGAGTGCCTTATTCTTGACGAGCCGACCGCCATGCTTGACCCGAAAGGCAGAGCGGAGGTTATGGATATAATAACCCGCTTTAACCGTGAAGAAAAAATGACCGTAGTGCTTATTACTCACTTTATGGAAGAAGCAGAGCTTGCGGACAGAGTGTTGCTTTTGTCGGACGGCGAGATAATACGCGACGGTACGCCGGGCGGGATTTTTTCGGATATTAAAACGCTTAAAGAGACCGGGCTCGACGTCCCGCAAAGCACCGAGCTTTTATACGAACTTAAAAAAAGCGGTATCGACGTTGATACCGATGCTATTTCTGTTGAAGAAACAGCCGCGCGTATCACTGCGGCGTTTCATTTGGAGGATAAATAGTTGTCAAAAATCATTGAGGTAAAAAACCTGAGCTTTTCGTACGACAGCGGCGCGAAGGACTCAAAGTACGCCGTACAGGACGTTTCTTTTTCTGTCGGTTACGGCGAAATAATCGGTGTGATCGGTCATACGGGTTCGGGTAAATCAACCCTTATCCAGCACCTTAACGGACTGCTTAAACCCACTGCCGGCGAAGTGCTGTTAGAGGGCAAAAATATATGGGATGAGCCGAAAAAAATCAAAGATGTTCGCTTCAAGGTGGGACTTGTGTTTCAGTATCCCGAATATCAGCTTTTTGAGGAAACCGTGTTTGCGGATATTGCTTTCGGTCCCAAAAACATGGGGCTTTCGGGCGATGAACTTAAAAGCCGTGTTGAAAACATTTGTGAGGTTGTCGGAATAAGAAAAGAATATTTCGAGAAATCTCCGTTTGACCTGTCCGGCGGTGAAAAGCGGCGCGTGGCTATTGCCGGCGTTATGGCAATGCAGCCCAAGGTGCTTATTCTCGACGAACCCATAGCCGGTCTCGACCCTAAGGGCAGACGGGATATAGTTTCGATGATAAAGAATTACCGTGAAAAATTCGGCGCCGCCGTAATAATCGTTTCACATAACATGGAGGATATGGCGGTACTCGCCGATAAACTGCTCGTTATGAACGGCGGACGGCTTGAAATATTTGATAAGGTATACAATGTGTTTTCACAGGGCGCCCGCTTGAATGAAATAGGTCTTTCCGTTCCGACGGTGACCAAGATACTGTATCTGCTGAATGAAAAGGACCGTAATATCCGTACCGATATTTTCACGCTCGATGAAGCGGTGAAATATCTTTGCGGATACGGCGCGGGTGACGCGCATGCTTAAAGATATTACTTTCGGTCAGTATTACGGAAGCGGTTCCTTTATTCACCGACTTGACGCCCGCACAAAGATACTGCTTTTGATATTCAATATCGTTTTTCTGTTTTTGGCGAAAAACTATTATTCTCTCGCGCTTTGCACCGTATATGTCGCATTTGTGCTGCTATTATCAAAAGTGCCGGCGCGTATGTTCCTTAAAAACATTAAAACTATTTTGCCGATTATAGTTTTTACCGCGCTTCTTAACCTCTTTTACGGCGGCGGGGGAACGGTGCTTTTTACGCTGTTTTGGAATCTTACGGTAACTACCGGCGGCATATACAGGGCGGTTTTTATCGCGGGCAGGATAGTTTTGCTTATCCTTATAAGTTCACTGCTCACCTATACCACGACTCCCAACGATATAACCGACGCGATAGAGTCTCTGCTTTCTTTCCTGCGCATTTTCGGCTTGAGGGGCGCGGTTCACGTGCTTGCTATGATGATGACGATAGCGCTCAGGTTCATACCCACTCTCGTTGAAGAGACCGAAAAAATAATGAACGCTCAGAAGGCGAGGGGCGCGGACCTCGAAAACGGAAAACTGTTTGATAAGATAAAGGCGCTTATACCGATACTTATCCCGCTCCTTATTTCCTCGGTGAGGCGTGCTTATGAGCTTGCGGAGGCGATGGAATGCCGCTGTTATAACGGCGGCGTCGGCAGGGTAAGAATGAAGCGGTTAAGGTTTTCCTCTCTTGACCTTGCCGCGGCGCTTTTTAACCTGTTGTTTTGCGGCGGTATAATCATCCTCAATATTCTGCTTTGATACGAGTGTGAAATATGAAAAGATATCTGATTACAATCGCTTTTGACGGTACGGCATACCACGGCTGGCAGGTCCAGCCCGGGCTTATGACGGTACAAAGGGTGATGAACGAAAGCCTTGAAAAGCTTTTGGGCGTGCCTACCGGCGTTACGGGTTGCAGCCGCACCGATACCGGCGTTCACGCGAGAGAATTTGCGTTTCATATCGACTGTGACGACGGCATACCCGAAGAGGCGTTCCTTAAAGGTCTTAATTCAATATTGCCGAAGGATATCGCGGTGAACGCCTGCAGGGCGGTGCCGGCGGATTTTCACGCGAGATATGATATTATCGGCAAGCGTTACGTTTACGGTATGTATTCCGGAAACAAAAATCCTTTTGACGAAAGATACTTTTTGCATATTGACAGCGAACCGGATATTGACCTTATGAACGAATTTGCCGTAAGAATTACAGGCGAACATGATTTCTGCGGTTTTTCATCATCCGGCAGAACGGTTGAAAATACTGTAAGGAAAATCAGCGCCTGCGCCGCTGAAAGAAAGAATAACAAGATTTATTTCAGCGTGACGGCAAACGGCTTTCTTTATAATATGGTAAGAATACTTGCGGGAACCGCGCTCGCCGTGGGATACGGCAGACTTGACGCCGATGTGGCTGACAGGGTTTTCGCGGAAAAAGACAGGTCGCTTGCGGGAGATACGCTTCCCGCACACGGACTGTTTCTGGATAAAGTTTTTTATTGAGAGGTAAAATATGCCTGAATATAAGAGAAAAAAGACTCATGCCGGCAGACCGAAAAGGAAAAAACCGGAAGTAGTGGTGACCGAAAGCAACGCGGTCAGGCGCCCGAAAAGAGTAAATAAAGATATAACGCAGGACGACAGCATTCGCGTCGTGCGCGGCAAAAAGGGCGAAAAGCGTAAAAAGCTGCTTATAATTGCCTCGATAGCCGCAGTGATCGCGGCTCTGCTTATCATCCTTTCAATAGTGTTGCCCGTAGGTCTTATTGAAAGCGCGCAGAATTTCTTTTTGTCGCTCGGCTCGGGTTCTTTCCCGGCTGAAATATCCGGCACCACGGTTATAAACTGTGTGCCGAAAGGCAATTATTATTACGTTTTGACCGACACAAGCGTAATGGCATATTCAAACGGCGGTAAAAAGATTTTTTCATACGTTCACGGCTTTTCGTCGCCGGTTATAGTTACAAGCGAAACAAGGGCGCTCGTGTTTGATCAGGGTAAGAATACGGCGGTGATATATAATCTTGCCGGGGTAGTTGATACCGTAGAGACGAAAGGCAACATTCTTACGGCGGATATTGCCAAAAACGGCGAGTATGCCTTCGCTTTGAAGTCCGATTCCTATGCGAGCAGCGTTCTCGTTTACAGCCGCAACGGCAAATCGCTTTACAATATCAACTTTGCCACGGATATGGTAAATCACGTGGATATCGCTTCTTCCGGCAAAAAGATTGCGATTTCAACCGTGAATTCAGACGGCGGCAAACTGTCTTCCTGCATTCGCGTTTATAATTTCAGTAAGGCCGATCCCGATTATAAGCTTGATTTGGGTCAGGATATCGCTTATGACGTGGAAAACGCAGGGAAGGGCTTTTTCGTGTCGACTCATAACAAAATCAGGTTTATCACCTGGTCGAAATACAACGGCGTTGATTTTGATTTTGAAGGCGAGCTTTCCTCGCTCAGGTTTTCAAGCGCGGGCGTTCTGGCGCTTTATAATAAAACCAACGACAAAAGCGAAAACAACGTAATGCTTTTCTCAAACTCGGGCAAAAAGATATCTGAGTTTGAGATAAAAGGCATAGTAAACGATATACGGTTCGCAAAAGGCTGCGTTTATTCCATGGGTGACAGCAAGGTGGAAATATTTGATAAAAAGGGTAATAACCTCAGGAGCGACAGCTGCGGTTTCGGCGGTATCAGACTTGCTGTGACCGGCTCAAATACAGTCTGTATTATTACCGACAGCGAAATTCAAAAAACAGAGATAAAGAAGGGTAATTGATGTTGGGTTTACTGCTTGACGTTATCGTCGTCCTTATAGTTGTTTTGGCGGTTTATTCTTCCGCAAAGCGCGGCTTTGTGCGCACACTGATAGAAGTTGCGGGCTTTGTGGCGGCTTTTTTGATAGCGTTTACAGTCAGTTCACCACTTGCGGACGTTACTTATGATAAAATTGTTGAGCCGTCAATAATTTCAACCGCTCAAAACGCCGTGGATGAGGGTGACCGGGTTGCGGAAAAGTTATGGGACGCTCTTCCGGGTCTGGTAAAAAACGGTTCAGCCGATTTCGGCTTTTCAAAGGACTCGTTTACCCGGAAAGTGGATACTTTGGTCACCGATAACGCTTCGACTTCCGCCGTTAAGATATCGGATAACATTATAAAGCCGGTAATCACAAAAATATTCGGCGTGTTCTATTCGACCGTTATCGTGATCGCGATTATTATTCTTACAAAAGTTCTTGCCGTTTGGATAAACAAGATGTTTTCCTTTTCGGTTATCGGGAAGGTCAACGCGTTTCTCGGCGGCGTGGTCGGCGTATTCAAGGGAGTGGGCTTTGCCGTCATCTTTTGTATGATAATAAGCATACTGATTATAGCGTTCGGTGAATTTTTCCCGTTTACCGCGAAAAATATAAATTCGTCGAACCTTTTCAAAATATTATACGGCTTTTCGCCGTTCGTTTAACAGTTAAGGAGAAATATATTAAATGAAACTTTGTTCAAAATGCAAGAAGCGCCCCGCGGTGGTGTTTATGTCAAATCCGCTTAATCCTTCGGCAGAGCCGGAGGGACTTTGCCTCGTATGCGCGAAAGAACTCGGCATAAAGCCGGTTGATGATATGCTGAAAAGTATGAATATCACCGATGAGGATATAGAGCAAATGAGCGACCAGTTTATGGAGATGATGGCTCCCGAGGCGTCGGATGACGTTGACGATGAAGCTATGAACGACGAGACCTTCGATATGGGTACTACCCCCGCCATACCGTTTCTTAAAAACCTTTTCGGCGCGCCGAAGCAGTCGGATGAGCAAAAGGAAAAAGGCACAAAGGGCGAGGAGAAGCCAAAGAAAAAGCGCAAGAGGTTTTTGGATCAATACTGCACTAACCTTACCGCCCGTGCAAAAGAGGGAAAACTCGATAACATCATAGGCAGGGAAAAGGAGCTTTACCGCACCATACAGATACTTTCCCGCCGTTCAAAAAACAACCCCTGCCTCATAGGTGAGCCCGGCGTGGGAAAAACCGCGATAGCGGAGGGCCTCGCGCAGAAAATCGCCGCCGGTCAGGCGCCCGCGCGGCTGCTTGATAAGGAAATTCAACTCCTTGACCTTACCGCCCTCGTCGCCGGGACCCAGTTCCGCGGTCAGTTTGAAAGCAGAGTCAAAGGACTTTTAGATGAGATAAAGGACGCCGGCAACGTAATACTTTTTATTGACGAGGTTCATACCCTCGTCGGTGCGGGTGACCATGTTGAAAACTCAATGAACGCTGCCAATATGTTTAAGCCCGCGCTTTCCCGCGGCGAGATTCAGGTTATAGGAGCCACCACTTTCAAGGAATACCGTAAGCATATTGAGAGCGACGCCGCGCTTGAACGCCGCTTCCAGCCGGTCATAATCGAAGAGCCGTCGCTTGAAGATGCAAAAAGCGTGCTTATGGGCGTCAAGTCATACTATGAGGGTTATCACGGTGTCAAGGTGCCCGACGCCATAGTCGAAAAGGCGGTCAGGCTTTCGGAAAGATACGTTACCGACCGTTATTTACCCGATAAGGCGATAGATCTGCTTGACGAGGCGTGTGCCTGCGCCAGTTTGCAAAACAAGGCAATAGACGAATTATATATTGCAAATAAAAAGGTCGCAGAGGCGCAAAGGGCGCTTGACGAGCTCACCGCCGATCCCGAGAATACCGATTATGAAAAGCAGGCAATGCTGAAAGTTGATATTGAAAAATACAAAAACGTTGCAAACGGCCTTTACGAGGCGGCGTCGGACAATACCGTAACCGAAAAGGATCTCGCAAAGGTCATAGAGCTTTGGACCGGAATCCCGGCTTCAAAGGTGGAGGAAAGCGAGCTTTCAAAGCTATCACAGCTTGAAAGCAAGCTTAACGAAAAGGTAATAGGTCAGCCGGAGGCGACAAGACTTGTCGCGGCGGCTGTAAAGCGGTCAAGAGTGCACACAAGCGCACTGCACCGTCCCGCGTCGTTCATATTTGTAGGTCCCACGGGCGTGGGTAAAACCGAGCTTGTAAAGGTTCTTGCCGAACAGCTTTTCAGCACGCCGGAAACGCTGATAAGATTTGATATGTCCGAGTTTATGGAAAAGCACTCGGTTTCCCGTCTTATAGGCGCGCCTCCCGGATACGTTGGATATGACGAAGCGGGTCAGCTTACCGAAAAGGTACGCAGAAAGCCTTACTCGGTCATCCTTATGGACGAGATAGAAAAGGCGCATCCGGATGTTCTGAATATACTCTTGCAGATACTTGATGAAGGCAGAGTTACCGACGCGCAGGGGCGCACCGTTAATTTTGAAAACACGGTTATCGTAATGACTTCAAACGCCGGAAGCGATAAAGCGACTAACCTTATGGGCTTTGGACAGAGCGCCGCCAAGGCGTCGAGAGATAAGGCTCAGAAGGCGTTAAGAGAGTTTTTGCGCCCCGAGTTTATTGCCCGTGTTGACGAGATAGTCGTTTTTGATCCGCTTTCAAAGGAGTCCCTCATAAAAATCGCGGCGCTTATGCTCAATGAACTGAAAAATTCTCTCGCCGAACGCCGCATCGCTTTCAAATACAGCGATTCGGTTTGCGATTTCGTTGTGGAGAACGCCGATACCGATAAGACGGGGGCGAGAGAACTTCGCAACGTTATCCGCAGAAATATTGAGGATAGAATTGTCGATCTCATAATTGAACGTGAGGATAATATCAGCGGTATAAGCGTTACCGCAAAGGACGGTAAAATAAAAATCGACGTTCTTTAAGGAGAATGGATATGACCGTTAAATTTGTAAAGCTTAATGAAAAAGCCATTGTGCCGACCTACGGTACAGAGTACGCCGCCGGTGCGGATATATACGCTCTGCCTTGCGGCGATACGGAGATTATGCCCGGGCAGACGGTTATAGTGCATACGGGTATCGCCATGCAGATACCCGAAGGCTGCGGCGGCTTTATTTTCGCACGCAGCGGTATTGCCACAAAACGGGGACTTGCTCCGGCAAATAAAGTCGGGGTAATAGACAGCGATTACCGCGGCGAGATAATGGTGTCGCTTCACAATCATTCGGACGTGCCGCAGGTCATAGCTTCCGGCGAGCGCATAGCGCAACTCGTTATAATGCCTTATGTAAAAGCCGAATTTGCCGAAAGCGAAAGCCTTGATGAAACCGAAAGAGCGGATGGCGGCTTCGGTTCTACCGGCACCAAATAAATGCAATTCTCTGATTATGACTTAAAAATACGGTCAATACTCTTAACGCATAGGGAAAAGACGTACTCGCTTTTTTCCTGCGTTACATATTCTCATCATTTTTAACTTAACTTTTGGAGGTAAATAATTTAATGAACGAAACACAAACCAAAAAAACCGCAAAAGGCCGTTATAAAAGGAAAGACGGCGGTGTTTCTGTTGCCAAAAACGCGGTAAACAGTCTTGTGAAAGGCAGTTTCAAACCTGAAAAACAGACCGCCAAAAAGGGCGGCAAGAGCTCTTCTGACGTCAAAAAGAGGAACCGTACAAAAAACGGTAAGCCGGCGTCACAGCAAAAGAATAACAAACCGATAAGAATAATTCCGCTCGGCGGACTCGGTGAAATCGGTAAAAACATAACGCTTTACGAGTTTGACGGCGATATGATAATCGTGGATTGCGGTATGAGCTTTCCCGATGAGGAAACTCCGGGTATAGACGCGGTAATACCCGATTTTACCTATATTGTTGAAAATAAGGATAAAATCAGAGGTCTTGTCGTAACTCACGGTCACGAGGACCATATCGGCGGAATACCGTATCTGCTGAGAGAACTGAATGTGCCGATTTACGCTACACGTCTTACCGTAGGTCTTATAGAAGGCAAGCTTTCGGAGCACAAATCGCTGCCGGAGGCGAAGCTCAACGTTGTAAAACCGGGACAGACGGTAAAACTCGGCAAATTCAGCGTAGAGTTTATCCACGTTAATCACTCGATTCCCGATGCTGTCGGTTTTGCGATAACCTGCGCGGCGGGAACCGTGGTGCAGACGGGCGATTTCAAAATCGATACCACGCCAATAGATGACAAGGTTATTGATATTGCCCGTTTCGCGGAGCTCGGTAAGAACGGCGTTCTTGCTTTGCTTTCGGATTCCACCAACGCAGAGAGACCCGGGTACACACCTTCCGAGCGCATTGTGGGCGAATCGCTCGCAAATCTTTTCAGGAAGGCGCAGGGTCACAGAATAATAGTCGCGACCTTCTCGTCCAATATTCACCGTATTCAGCAGATAATCGACGAGGCGCACAGATGTAAGCGCAAGGTCGCAGTATCCGGCAGAAGCATGATAAACGTTGTCAGAATGGCGGCGGAGCTCAAATATCTTAAAGTTCCGTCGGGCATTCTCGTCGATATAGAGCAAATCAAAAACTATGCGCCGGAGAAACTCGTGGTGATAACCACCGGCTCGCAGGGTGAACCGCTTTCCGCGCTGCACAGAATGGCGTTTTCCGACCATCGGCAGGTCGAAATAATACCGGGCGATATGATAATTATTTCGGCGACTCCCATACCGGGAAACGAAATTCTCGTAAGCCGCGTTGTCAACGAGCTTATGAAGCGCGGTGCCAACGTTATATATGAAAAAATGTACGACGTTCACGTTTCGGGGCACGCCTGTCAGGAAGAACAGAAGCTTATGCTCAGTCTCATAAATCCGAAATACTTTATTCCCGTTCACGGCGAGCAGAAGCATCTGTACAAGCACAAGACGCTTGCCTATACAATGGGTCTTAAACCCGATAACGTGATAGTTGCCGCCAACGGCAACGTTATTGAGGTATCGGATACCGCTATAAAAAACGTCGGCAGTGTTCAGGCGGGAAGAGTGCTGGTAGACGGTCTCGGCGTGGGCGATGTCGGAAGCATAGTGCTTCGCGACCGCAAGCATTTGTCGGATAACGGCATTATAGTCGTTACGGCGGCTATCGATTCCGTTACCCGCGAGATAGTTTCGGGTCCTGACGTCGTATCCCGCGGTTTTATCTACGTGAAGGAATCGGAAGAGCTTATGGACGAACTGAAAGACGTTGTACGCGAGGTGCTTGAAAGTTGCTCCGCATATCGTGTGCGCGACTGGAACGGCATCAAGACACGCGTTAAGGACGGCGTCGCAAAGTTCCTTTACCAGAAGACGCACAGGAGCCCCATGGTTCTGCCGATAATATTGGAAATACAGTAAAAGGGTGAAAAATATGAAAGTAATTTTACTTGCGGATGTAAAATCCAAAGGAAAAAAGGGAGAGCTCGTTAACGTTTCGGACGGATACGCGAGGAATTTCCTTTTTCCGAAGAATCTTGCCATTCAGGCGGATAACGCCGCTATGGCGGAAATGGAAAGCAGAAAAGCGGCGGCTGAACACCACCTGCAGGAGGAAATCGACGCCGCAAAATCGCTTGCAAAAACGCTTGACGGTAAAAGCGTTACGCTCAAAGCCAAGGCGGGTTCCTCCGGCAGGCTTTTCGGCAGTATAACTTCAAAGGAAATTGCCGATGAGATAAACCGGGCGTTTTCAGTTTCGGTTGATAAGAAAAAGCTTTCGGTCGCCGATATAAAGAATTTCGGCGTTTACACCGCCGAGGTGAAGCTCTATAAGGGTATAACTGCAAAAGTTACCGTAAATGTAACAGAATAAAGGTTGAATAATATGAATAACGAAAACTTACTGTACGACGCGGAGGGCAGGCGCGTTCCGTATTCGGTAGAGGCGGAACAGGCGGTGCTCGGTGCGATGATAATCGACCCGCAGTGCATTGCCGACGTAATAACCGAGATAAAACCCGACTATTTTTACATACCGCAGAACAAGGAAATATATAACGCCATTATTACTATGTTTGAGGTGAATCAGGTCGTAGATTTTGTGTCTTTACTTGAAAAGCTCAAGGATAAGAACGTTTACGACGAGGCGGGCGGCAAGGCGTATCTCACACTGCTTGTTGAAAATGTGCCGACCTCAGCCAACGTAATGACGTATACCGAAATCCTGCGGGAGCGTTATTATGCGCGCGCACTGACCAACGCCGCGCGAAATATCCTTAAAGATATTGAGGAAAACGCCGTTGAGCCGGATAAAATGATAGAGCGCGCCGAGCAGCGCATTTATGATATCCGCACAGGCAACGATAGATCGGGACTTACCTCGATAAAGGATGTTATAGAGCAGGAAACCTATGACCGCTTATCAAAAATCGCGGACCCGGAAACGCACGACGATTACGTCGGCATCCCCTGCGGGCTCAGCGAGCTTGACAGAATGATAACCGGTCTTAACAAGTCCGACCTTATAATTCTCGGCGCAAGACCCGGTATGGGCAAAACTTCGCTTGCGCTCAATATTGCGCGCAACGTAGCGGTTGATACCGGGAAGACGGTCTGCTTTTTCTCACTCGAAATGTCGCGCGACCAGTTGGCACAGCGTCTGCTTTCGAGCGAATCGGGTATTGAGAGCAGAAAGTTTCGCACCGGCGAGCTTACGGCGGATGAATGGACCATGCTTACCCGTGCCGGAGAGCACCTTGCAAAAACCAGGTTGTATCTTGATGAAACTTCGGATATAACCGTGCCGCAGATAAAGGCAAAGCTTCGCCGTATGAAGAACGTTGATCTGGTGATTATAGATTATCTGGGACTTATGCATTCGGCGCGCAAAATTGACAATCGCGTTCAGGAAATATCCGAAATAACACGTAATCTTAAAATAATGGCAAAAGAGCTCGCCATTCCCGTAATTGTTTGTTCGCAGCTTTCGCGCGGAACCGAAACAAAAGGCAAGTCACACAGACCCATGCTTGCGGACCTTCGTGATTCCGGCTCGATAGAGCAGGACGCGGATATAGTTTTGTTCCTTTACCGGCCGGATTATTACCGTGCCGAAAATGAAGGTGCGGACGATGAGGGCGCTCCGGAGGGCGGTTCGCTCAACAGTGAGTGCATTGTCGCTAAAAACCGTCACGGTGAAACCGGCAAGGTGGAACTGCACTGGGATGAAAAGCACACAAGGTTCACTTCTATCGACAGGATGAGATAATGTTAAAAAAGGTTAAAGAAGCGCTGTTGCTGCCGAGAGGGAAAAGGGTGGCGGTCGCCGTATCCGGCGGCGCCGACTCGGTGGCGTTGCTCAGCGTTATGCTGAAACTTAAAAGTGAATACGGTATTGACGTTTTCGCGGCACATTTTAACCATAAGCTGCGCGGCGAAGAGTCCGAGCGCGATATGTTTTTCGTAAAGGAGCTTTGCGCGGATCTCGGAGTTGAGCTTGTTTGCGGCGAGGGCGACGTCGGGGAGTTTGCCAGAGAGCATAAACTCAGCACGGAACTTGCCGCACGGCAAATGCGTTATGACTTTTTTGATGAACTTCCCGCCGATTATGTTGCGACCGCGCATACCGCCAGCGATAATCTTGAAACCGTTATTTTTAATCTTACCCGCGGCAGCGGTATAGCCGGACTTTGCGGTATACCGCCAAAACGCGGCAGGTATATCCGCCCGCTTATTTTCTGTACGCGGGATGAAATCGAGGCGTATTGCCGCAAAGAGAATCTCGGATACGTTACCGACAGCACAAATCTTTGCGACGATTATTCGCGTAATCTGATAAGGCATAAAGTAGTGCCTGTGTTAAAACAGCTTAACCCTTCGGTTGAAAACAGTGTTGCGAATACCTCGGTTGAGCTTGCCTTCGACCGTGACGCGCTCGACTCCGCGGCGAAAGACGAGTATAAAAAAAGACTCTGTAAAGAGGGACTCAAAGTTAACGGGTTAGCCGAATCCGGTATGGCGACGGCGGGCAGGGTACTGCGGCTTTTCTGCCTTGAAAAAACCGGCGAATCGCCCGATTACAGGCACACAAACGACCTGTTCGGCGTGGCGGTAAGCGGCGGCAGATGCGGTCTTTCAGGCGGGGCGACGGCAATGCGGCAAAAGAATATTTTGAAAATACTTTTTCCGTATGATACGCCGCATTACAAAGTCAGTCTTGAAAAGATAAAAAACGATTTAATAAAAAAAGATAAAAAAGTTAATAATTTGTTATTAAAAAACCTTTTCGACTGTGATAAAATAGCAGGTGAGGCGATAGTGCGCACACGTGAAAGCGGCGATAAGATACGGCTTTTAGGCAGAGGCTGTACCAAGACGTTAAAACAGCTGTTTAACGAAAGCGGCATTCCGCTTTTTGAACGTGATGTCTTACCTGTGATAGCGGATGATAAGGGTGTTGTATGGGTTTGCGGTTTCGGCGTTGCCGAAAGGGTCGCTCCCGATGAAAACAGTGCTTTTCTTTGTAAAATAAGTTATGAAATAATTTCAGGGGGAAATAATACAAAATGAAAAAAGAAGACGTGCTTGGGGTTTTGATACCGGAGGACGAATTAAAACAAATCTGCAAAAAGCTGGGCGAGCAGATATCCCGCGATTACGAGGGTAAAAATCTGCTTTTGGTCAGCGTGCTCAAAGGCGCGGTCGTCTTTCTTTCCGACCTGCTTCGTGAGATAACCTGTGATTGCCGTATAGATTTTATGGCTGTGTCGTCATACAGCGGAACAAAAAGCACAGGCTTTGTCAAGTTCAAAAAAGACCTTGATATCAGCCCCGAAGGATGCGATATACTTATAGTCGAGGATATACTCGATTCCGGCGTTACTCTCGCTTATCTTAAAAACATTCTGGCGGACAGAAACGCCGCAAGTATCAAAATATGCACACTTCTTGATAAACCGGAAAACCGCAAGGCGGATATAAAGGCTGATTACGTCGGCGCCGTAATACCGGACAAGTTTGTCGTCGGATACGGGCTTGACTATGATGAGAAATACAGAAATTTACCGTATGTCGGCGTTTTATCGCCGAGTGTGTACGAGAAATAGGAAGGGAGATTTTTTCTTTTGAAATGGAATAAAAAATGGCTGATTTATATCGGCATACCGCTGATTATGATTGCCTCATATCTGGTGGTCACCAATATTTCAAAGAAGAGTACGCAGACGAAGTATTCGGAGGTAGTACAGCTTGTAAGAAATAATGAGGTTTCAGAATTCAAAATCAATCTTTACAGCGGCGAACTGAATTACAAACTCCGTTCTGACGGCAAGACATACCGTTACACCGTCGCAAATCCGACGATGTTCTATAACGACGTTAACGATATCGTGCTCGAAATCAACGATAAGGCAAAAGAAAAGGACAGCAATGTTAAACCGATAGAGTACGACGTCATTCAGGGCGGTCAGGGCTCGTGGATACTCAGTATGCTGCCTACAATAATTCTGATAGGCGCGCTCGTCATATTTTGGATATTCATGATGCGCAGGATGAACGCCACCATGGGTACAGATAAAACGCTCGGCTTCGGCAAATCAAAGGCAAAACGCGCCGATAATCGCAAAAAAACCACCTTTGCGGACGTTGCGGGCGCGGATGAGGAAAAAGAGGAAATGGCGGAAATCGTCGAATTCCTTAAAGACCCCAAAAAGTTTAACGAACTCGGCGCACGTATACCGAAAGGCGTATTGCTTGTCGGTCCTCCGGGAACCGGTAAAACACTGCTTGCCCGTGCGGTCGCAGGCGAAGCTGACGTTGCTTTCTTCTCGATTTCCGGCTCGGACTTTGTTGAAATGTACGTAGGCGTCGGTGCTTCAAGAGTAAGAGACTTGTTCCACGAGGCAAAGAAAAACGCTCCCGCGGTTGTCTTTATCGATGAGATAGACGCGGTGGGACGTCAGCGCGGCGCGGGTCTCGGCGGCGGCCACGACGAACGCGAGCAGACTCTTAACCAGTTGCTTGTTGAAATGGACGGTTTCGGCGAAAACGAAGGCGTAATCGTTATGGCGGCGACAAACCGTCCCGATATACTCGATAAGGCTTTACTGCGCCCCGGCCGTTTTGACAGGCAGATAACGGTTAATTATCCGGATGTTAAGGGCAGGGAAGAGATACTTAAGGTTCATGCCCGCGGCAAGCCGCTCGGTCCGGATGTTGACCTTAAAACCATTGCAAAATCCACCGCGGGCTTTACCGGCGCAGACCTTGAAAACCTTCTTAATGAGTCGGCGCTTCTGGCTGTCCGTCACGGCAAAAAGGCAATAACGCAGGAGGAAATTGAGGAAGCGACTATAAAGGTCGTTATGGGTACGGAAAAGAAATCGCACGTCGTAAGCGATAAAGATAAGATGATAACCGCGTATCATGAAGCGGGTCACGCGGTGGTCTCTTTCTTCCTGCCCACGCAGGACCCCGTTCATCAGATATCGATTATTCAGCGCGGTATGGCGGCGGGGTATACAATGTATCTGCCGGATGAGGATAAGGGTCACATGACGCGTAAGCAAATGCTCGAGCAGATTTGTTCATTGCTTGGCGGACGTGCGGCGGAGCAGCTCACGCAGGACGATATCTGCACCGGCGCTTCAAACGACATTGAGCGCGCTACCGACCTTGCGCGTAAAATGATCACCCGTTTCGGTATGAGCGAGCGCCTTGGACTTGTAACCTACGGTAATGACAACAACGAGGTTTTCCTCGGGCGAGATTTTTCCTCAACGCCGAATTATTCCGAAAAAACCGCAGCTACTATCGATGATGAAATAGAATCGGTCGTAATGACGCAGTATAAAAAGGCGATTGAAATCATTAAATCGGCAATGCCTAAGCTTCACGAAGTCGCAAAACAGCTTTTTGAAAACGAAAAGTTGTCCGGTGAAGAGTTCCAGAAGATTATGGCGGCTGAATAACAGAACAGTAAATAATAAACGCGACTGCCGGTTACCGGCAGTCGCGTTTCAATATAATCCTATTTCTTTTTGGGCAACGGTAAATCACCGTACATTGCTTCAAAGAGTTCTCTTAAAAACTCTTTGTTTTCCATATCTTCCACCAAAAGCATTTTTTTTGCGCCTTCGTACGGTGTTTCAAACGGAGCATCCGGCATAAGCCGCCGTGACGACGCCGTTTCTTTAACAAGAAATCTGTCATCGTAGATGCCGCCTATCACTTTGCCGCCCTTATATATTATGTACTCGCCCATCATTGCCCGGAAAGAAACACCTTCGGTCTCGGATAACTGTTCAAGTACAAATTCAAGATATTCTTTGCTTGAAGCCATTTTTTGTCACCTAAAAAAGTATTACAGTATTTTTTCCTGTACTACGGAACTGATAGTTGCTTTCAGTAAGCACAAACCGGATTCGCATATTTACGGCGCGGCTGTTTTTGTAACCGCGATAATATGCGGGTTTACGCCCTCGTACCAGTACAGATAACCGGTAAGGTCGATCACATCGCCGATTTTAAGGTCTTTAACCGCCTTGTAAACCTCGGTGTCCGGCCCGCAGAGATATGACTCGACGGTAAAGGTATACTTGCTTCCGTTTACGGAAGCGTCAAAATACAGGTCGCTGCCTTCTTCGCCGGTGCCGTCCCAGTTGAAAAGAAATGCCGCTTCATTGCCTGCGGTATCTGTCTTTGCCTCAACCGTCATACCGGTAAAATGTACAAGCTCGTTCTGGTGGACAATAAGCTCGTCCGTGCCGAGAAGCGCGGTTACATCAACAGCCTCGGCGACGTAGTTTCCGTCAAGCGTTTTGAATGTGGCGTCGGTTATCTCCGATTCACCCGACCACTCGGATTTTTTGCCTGAAACTCTTATTTTCGTTCCAACCGTCAGCGCGTCAAATTCCTCTTTTGTGCAGGGCATCTGGTAGATGAAGTATGCACCGTCCGGCGCCTGAGTATAGAAGGTTGCTTTTCCCTCCCACCAGGACTGTTTTGCCTGAATGTAGGTTTCAACGGTGACGTCACTCCCGATTTCCGCCGCCGCATATTCGGCGTGCGACATCACTTCTGTGTCAGTAACCTTTCCGGTATCATTGCTTTCTACGACTGCGTCCTTACCGCATGACGTAAGCGTAAGTACAAACACAAAGCACAACGCTAAAACAATAATTCTTTTCATAATAGATTCTCCTTACCATAAAGTATTACAAAGTCTAATTATACAGGTTTTTTTACTAAAATCAATACTTATTTTTGAGTTTTTGATATTCGTTTGGAAAGCTTACCGCAGCGGAGTTAATCGGTAATGTGAAATGATAATATCATTATGCAAAGAAAAAGAAAAATCAATGATGCCGGCGCGTTGCGCCTGATGATGTATCGGCTTTGCCGAAATGATGTAGATTGCTACGCAATCAGTGATGTGATGCGTTCCTTTTCACTTGCCGAAGGCAAACATCACGTCCAAAGGATACATCACGCACGAAGTGTGCATCACGTTCCGCGAAGATGGAACACATCGTTCAAAAAACGCATCTTTTGGTAGACAAAAGATGCGTTTTTGGTGTATAAGTCCGCCATAATGATACGTAAACCGTAGTAAGTCAGCCAAAATGATACACGTTTTGCAACGATACAATAGTAGCAACAATATATAATATTGGCAAAATAAAAGAAGACAAACTACCGTCAGCTAAACTAATAGCCGTAGTGGGGTCAAAGCCCCTTGGTAATATGTCTTCTAAACATAATATACCCACTTCTGCGGAAAATGTCAATAAAAAAGTGAACTCGCGGCTATGCCGCGGTGAAATCTTCGGACTACGCCCCTCAGGTGAAATCGAAGTCTGCGACTTCGGTGAAATTAAATCCGTCCCTTCACCCGCACGAAGTGCGGATTTCACCACGAAGTGATTTCACCGCCCGTTAGGGCGATTTATCCCGTCCGCAAGGACGGATTTAGTTGAAAAGACTCATCTTTTGGTAGACAAAAGATGAGTCTTTTCTGGTCGGAGTGTTCATAACGCAAGTGAATTTTATTATGAAATCCGGCAGAGATACACATTCTGAAAACCGACTGAAACAACTATTCGGCTTGTCTGAAACAAAAAAAACAAAGAAATTTTGGAGGTTTCAGATTATGAAAGAATCAGAAAAGTATATTATTGACGAAAAAACCGGGCTGAAATATGAATTGGTGGGCGATTACTATTATCCCTGCCTTGCCGCACCGGAGGCACCAAAGGTCGGCAGATTCGGGATGATGTATCACGATTATCTGCGTAACCATAAGAGAGTTACATATTCTGGGCTTATGCTTTCTGGCAAATTGAAAGAGCATATTGAAGATATTGACCGTCAGGCGGAGGATATGTTTGCTCAGCTTGTTGATCAAATGAAGCAAGCCGAAGGCGTAACCGAACAGCTCAAAGCTGCCGACCAGTTGGAATGGGTGTGCCGTATGAATTCCATCAGGGGCCGCGCCGAAGAGATCGTGAAAAGCGAGGTGGTGTTCGCATGACGGCTCTTGAAAACCTTTGGTACGGCAATATCCGTCCGGTCGAACAGTTCGTTGAAGGCAATAAGGAATACAAGAACTTGCTTCGCCTTGTAGGAAGCAACCGTGAAAAACTCGAAGCAACTCTTAACCCTGAACAAGCCAAACTATTCGAGAAATACTACGCAGCAGCAAATGAAATGAACTCCGTCTCCGAAACGGCGGCGTTCAAATTCGGTTTCGATCTGGCAGTATGGTTGCTAACAGAATCAGCCCAATAACATTAAAGCGGAGCCGCTTACACGGCTCCGCTAAACACTATAACATATTGCAACATATTTGTTTTTACTCTAATATGTACAATTCACTCAATGCTCTTGTGTATGCTATGTATTTTTCGTTTTTATTCATTTGATTAGCATAAATATATCTAATTGCTTATCACAATAAAAATATCTCTACTCTTTATTGTTCATTTCAACTTGCCCTATAACTTCATTATTGCAGCAAATAACACTCGGTGCTTTTCCGTCCTCTGCGGCATATTCAGGTCGTGAAGAAAGCATATCAACAAGTTCGTTAATATTATTGAATTTTGTTGCTTGATACGGTTGCTCAAACGCCAATTTTTCAACAAATAAAAGATGATCACCTTCGTCTATCAGTAACCCGGTGTGACCGACAAAAGCGGTCGGGCTCATAGTATCTTCCATTACAACGCTTATCAAAGATATGTTTTCCGCGTCAAAATGAATTCCGTGCTTTTCCCAGTTTTGCGGCAGGGCGTTTACCAGTCCGATATCAGGAATTGCGGTCTCACCGAAAAGGGTCGTGAATTCATAATACCTATCCTTAATCATACTGTATTTTGCTTCGTTTTCTATCGCATCAACATCCATCATAAGATAGGTGCCGTTATACTCTTTTTCGGGGTTATCGACCTTTATCAAATCACCCATTAAAAGCATTGCCGTCATTCTACAATTCGCATCCGAATAGTTATGAGTTTTCTCCCAATAATCTGCGCACGCAAAAGTATCCCCTTTAAGGTCGGAGAGTTTAGTCCATTGCTGCGGCAATTCTGTTTTTTTAGCCGAAGTGTCGGAAAATTCTTTCACCCATTCTTTATAAACACTCGTGTTTTGAAGTCCGCTTTTTTCGAGTGCGACACATACCTCGTCAATAATTTTATTGTCTATCAGATACGCCGATTGCGGTAACTTGCCGCTTTCAGGCGTGTTTTTGTTACAGGCAGTGAAAGTTACCGCAACAAATGCAAGTATAAAGCATAGTATTCTTTTCATTTAGTCATATCTCCATAAAATAATTTTGACTGTGCTAATCACAATTTATCTTCCTTTATTACAGATTTTCCAAAACAAAATCCGCAAGTATTTTTTGTGTCTCTTCAAATGATACTGAAGGCTCGCTGTCAGGCATCAGTTTTTCAAAACAATGCCCTGCATTATGGGATAAAACCAGTTTTGCCTTAACATTCGCCTTTTTGAGTTTTTCATATAAAATTTCGGACGAATTGGCAAAAACTATCGGGTCTGCACCGCCTGCAAACAAAATCGTAGGCGGTGTCAAAGAATTAACATATTCCATCGGGCCGGCTTTTTTTCTGTCATCCAAACAGGAGGGGTCCGAAAACAGATAATCTATCCCGAAGCCTATTGTTTTAGGATACCCTTCGGTATGAAAAACCGTTGCAGGCGAAAGTGCCGCCACAGCAGACGGTTTTATTCCTTTACCTTTAAAATCATAACGGTTTGAAAAGATATTTCCGTCTGCATAGGCTAACATCAAAGCAAGGTGTCCCCCTGCAGAATGACCTGATGTTACTATCCTTTTAACATCAATGCCGAATTCCTCGCTATGCTCGAACATGTAGCCGAGTGCGTCGAAACAGTCTTCAAGCGTATCGAAAACAAAAGTCTCTTCACCAACTGTGCGGTATTCTATTGATGCAACGGCAAACCCGTTTTTTCGCAGTATTTCAACGGAAATATTTGAAAAGTTAATCATACTCTGGCGGTCTGCCGAATGCCAGCCTCCGCCGGGAATTAAAAAATAAAGCGGAGCGTAATTATACATTTTAACAGTAGGGGGCAAAAAAGAAAGTTTCAGTTCTTTTTTGCCCACCGTTTTATAAATGCACTCCGTATCTGATAAATACAAAGCAGCCATGACTATATTACGCCTTGTTCTGTGAACCGAAAAGTTGCATTTTGGTCTTTACTGCCGCTTTAATAGCCTCAACCTTTTCGTTTCTCATTTCAAGATAACCCTTATTTTCGGCTATTGCCTTTTTGACCGCATTTTCACCGGCAACACAAAGGTCGGTAAAGATGTTAACTTTGGCAATACCCTCTTTAATTGTGTTCTTGAAATCGTCATCCGAAAGTCCCGAACCGCCGTGAAGAACCAGCGGTGTGTCAACATTTGCTCTGATTTCTTTTAATCTGTTAATATCAAGGCAGGGCTTTGCTTTATATGCGCCGTGTGCCGTGCCGATAGCAATAGCAAGAGCGTCAACACCTGTAGCCTCAAGAAAATCTTTAGCTTCTTTTACAGTTGTATAGCGGTCGCTTGTAGCGTTATCGCAGTTTGCCGCTTCGCCTACATGACCGATTTCACCCTCAACAGTAGCACCCATAGAATGAGCTATACGGACAACCTCTTTAGTATCGGCAATGTTTTTGTCCGAGTCCCCTGCCGAGCCGTCAAACATAATACTTGTAAAGCCGAGCTGCAACGCTTCCATACATCTTTCAAATGTAAGGCCGTGGTCATAGTGAACAACAACCGGAACTGTAGCTCTTTTTGCCGCCGCAATAATTGAGGGAGCAATAAGCTTTAATTCGCCGTAAGGCAGTAAAACTTCCGCTGTGCCGAGAATTACGGGAGATTTCATCTCTTCTGCGGCTGCTATTACAGCCTCTAACATATCGGAATCGGTAGTATTGAAAAGACCTACCGCATAATGTTCCTTTTGTGCTTTTTTAAGCACATCATTTAAGTTTACAAGCATATTTTATCCCTCTATTTTTGTTTCTCTTATTATTGCTTTATCGGTAAATACATCGGTTTCGTCGGTGCTGTGGGTTGAAAATTCCGAAACAACCGCACCGTCTTTACCGCCCTGGAACCAATGCTTTGTTCCGGGATAAATTGTATACTGTTCGCCTGCATGCAAAATAACCTCGTGGAAAACAGTTACGGGGCTGTCGGGCAACTTGGCTTTAATTCCGTCAGAAGTTCCCTCACCGTCAACATAAAGATAAACTTCACCGTATCTGCAACGGAAGGTTTCCTCTTTGCCTTCCATTCCGTTTGTGGGAACATGGATATGCTCGGGGCAGGTCTGACCGGGAAGCAATACCATTTCTTTGGCACAAACGCGGTCGGTATTGATATAAACTACCAACTGTAAACCTATGTTATTAACCTTTCCGAGACCGAAATCAGCAACCTCAATGTTTGCCTTTTCCTCATCGGTAATCACAATGTTGGCTTTGTCATAATAAGCCAATGCTTTTTTTGCCTGCTCGGCGTATTCTGTTTTTGTCATAAAAGTCACCCTTTCAATTATCTTTGAGTTTTATCATATTTACCGAATACAAGACCTGTTTTTTCGTCCCGTTTCCAGTATTTCTCGTCATATGTATATACGTTCTTATTTTTGCTCATTTCCTTCATAAGCTCTTTGGTTTCCGCCATTGACTTAATACCGGAAAGCGCATCCAAAGCAGTAAGGTTTTCAGCGCCCGTAGCACAAGCGGTTTTTACGCAGTCATAAATACCGTCGCCGTTAAGGAAGCATGACAAAAATCCTGCTATACTGCTGTCACCGCTGCCTGTTGCAGACTTGATATTGTCAACATGGTAACTTTCGCAGATAATTTCCCTGCCGCTCCATTCTTCTGCATTTTGGGGAGCAACTCTGCCGAAGCCACTGAGGTTTTCGGCGGTGCGGATGTAATAACCGCGGACACCGCACTTAATTACGGCAATTTTAACGCCGTATTCAATAAGTTTTTCACCCAAAAGCGGTAAAATCGACTCGTCCATTGTTTCAAGCGGGTCGTTTTCGCCGGTGTGAATTTTTACAAATTCATCATACTTATCAGGGAAAAGCATAAACATTGTTTCTTCAACGCTGGGGATGAAAATATCAACATATTTAAGGGTATTTCTTAAAATCTTGTCCCAATTCTGCTGTCCGCTTTCGGAGTTTTTGTCAGGCTGTGCCATATCAAGTGATGTGGTAGCGCCTGCTTCTTTAGCACGCTTAAACATTTCGGCAAGTTCCTTGCCGTCGTTCATATATATCTTCTTCATCTGCGGCGGATAACCGAAATGGAAAAGACGGCAGTTTTCAACCTGACTGTAATCTACATCGTCAGCACCGAAGTTTCCGTTTGCACCCGGGTCATGAAGGAAAATTCTGTCGTTACCGGGAATAACAACCGCAACAGTATATGAAGATTCAACATCCTTGTCAACGGCAACGATTTTTTCTGTTCCGTATTCGGTGATTTTTTCACCGATGATTCTGCCGAACATATCATCGCCGACTTTACACATCAAAGCCACATTCTGCCCTAAAATACTCATGGCAATACCGGTGTTTGAAACCGGTCCGCCAAGTGAAATGCAGCACTTACCTGTGTGAACAAGTTTGCCGGGGAGAAGCACCTCGCCTACGGTTTTTCCGTGAATATCAAGTGTGGGAGTAAGGTCAAGACAAACGTGACCTGCAATAATAGCGTCAAAATTTTTAGCCATAAAATAACCTCCTGCATTTTAAAGCCGAATATTAAAATTCAGCATAAACTGTAATGATTTTCTTGGGGCCTGCCTCTATTTCGGGTTTAATTTCACCCTTTACGGCAAGATAAAACGTCTCCTGCGTGAGTTCTTCCGAGAGATCGGGATTACCGGTCCTTGAGAGGAGATAACGGTACACAGTCTGTGCGTGTTCGCGATATATTTTTTCCAAAGACTGCATAGTCATATCTCCTCCTTTCATTCGTCTGTACATTAAAGCCGAAAAAATGCAATTCGTTACATCAAATTAAAAATTTTTTATATCAGGCATTTGCCGATCGGGCGTATTTTTACTACAATTTGGCTTAATCTGGCGAGTTCAACTCTCGCCAGATTAAATTAACTTACCATAATCAAAGACGAAAGCAAGGGCGAATAGATTTTATAATGCTCCTCGGCTCTACCGGGGAAATACTTGTTAAGCAACTCCCATGTATCGTATTCTGTATTCATAAACATACCGTGCGCACCGATTGAATAATCGATTGTCTCAACATAACCGGTATAAGACGTGGCGGTAACATCATCGTTTTCACCCTCTGCAAACCAGTTTGTCGCCTCAAAATATATGTATTCTATGCACCTGTCCATAAAGCCCGTGTGGTCGCTGGCGGCAAGTGTCGCAGGTGAAGGCACAGAATAATTGACAGGCGATTGATTTTCAAAAGTCCATGGATTTGTGTACAAGGTTTTTATCTTAATTTCGGGACCTTTTTTATGCTTCTCATAATATCCGTCTAAATCGGCGGTTCTCATCACATTAAAGCCTATGCTTTCGGCTGTTTTTGCCGCAAATTTATATCCGTCTGTTTTACTCGGTTTTGTATATTCATCAATTAAGTTGTTTAGGTCTCCGCCGTAAATATTGCAATAATCACCAAACGCCAATGAGTCAATATTTATCATATAGATTGTTGATTTTACCTCTTCTTCGCTCATGTTTTCCGCATAATAATTACTGCCCTTACATCCGCACTCTTCCGCATCAAAGAAAATATATGTTATAGTGAAATGCGGCTTAATTTTAGCAAGTCCCACGGCATTTGCCAAAAGCAATGCAATACCTGAACCGTTGTCGCCTATTCCGTCACCGTCATAATGTGCACCCGCTATTATCCTGTGCGAGTCGTCTTCACCTTCGACTGTAAGCACAATATTTGCTCCGCTTTGTTCTTTATCGTCATAATCGCTGTAAGTGAACTTTTGTAATACTATTTGTTCCTCGTTGTAACCGCCTTTTTTTAACTCGGTAACTATCCAATCGGCAGTTTTATCGTGGTCTTCTTTGCCCATATTTCTGTCCTTAAAATTCTCGCCTATATAAGTAAGGTATTGAAAGGCGGCGGCACTAAAATCATAACTGTTTAAATTTCCTCTGTCAACTTTGGAAGTAAGCGCGGATATTAAAGAATTTTTTATCTCTTCTTCCGGATTCGAAGAACTATCATAAAGTTCTCCGCAGGATGCAAATACAGTTAAAACAACTACGGTTAAAACTGCGGCAATTATTTTTTTCATTAGTTTCTCTCCTTATATTACATGGTTAATTATAGACTGGTATTAAAAAAATAGCAAATAAATTGTTTTAATGCTTTTTAATAATATGGGTATCGCTCATATTTAATGTTTTTGCAAGGAGCAGCGTCAAGATACCGCTGGCGACAGCCGAAACGCTTGCCATAAGCCAAACTCCGTTTAAGTTCCATAATCTGTTATTCAATCTCGCCTGTGCGATAAATAAATTTCACCTGTCCATCCATACCATCAGGGAGTCCGGCAAAGCTCTTATAGTTTTTAGAAACCTTTACCGTTGCTTTCAAGCGTTCGATAAGGCCCGTAAGATTTCCGTTTACGACGCCGATGAGTTTTTGAACGCCCTTCTCATTGAATTCTTTAAGACCGCCGGACAGTTTCATAGAACCGTCACGAAGCTCAGTAACTCCGTCAACCAGCGCAGGAGTCCCGTTTTTCATTGTTAAAATTCCGTTATAGAGTTTATCTGCTCCGGCTGAAAGTTTTGCGCTGCCGCCTTTTAGGCTCGCTGCGCCGGCTTTAAGTTCATTTGCGCCGCCTGCCGCCTGTGTTACACCTGCCGTGTAGGTTTGAAGTCCCAAATAAAAAGCATTGTACCAGCGCTTTATGTGAAGAATTGCTTTCTTGTTTTTTGATGCAAAATCCGTTGCCGCGAAAAGAGCGGCTTCGGCGGATTCTATGGTGGGATATTTATTTATGATTTCATCTGCCTCTTCGCGAATCATTTCTTCTATAAGAGTAGGGAGATCCTGATAATGATAATAAAAAGAATTGCGGTTGATGCCACATTCCTCCACAATCATTTTTACGGTGATCTGTGTAAGCGGTTTCCGCTCAAGAAGAGATATAAATGTTTCTTTAATCAGTTCTTTTGTCAAATTCTTCAACCGCTCGCCCCCTCGTATGCGAATTTAAGCTGATATCATTGTATCATAAAACTTAAGTTTTGACAATATTGAAATATGTAATTTGGCAAATGTTGCTTTTTTACTTGACAAACGAACAAATGTTCGTTATAATGTTATTTGTGACAATTTGCCTTGTGCGAAATGTCACGAAAACTGAATATCGGTGTCACATATACATATTGCCGGCGTTAGCCTGCTAATGCTGCGGTAAGCTGATTAAATTACCGCACACATCCCTTTTGCCTCTGGAACACGGGCGGGATGCAAGACAGTGTTCCCGGATCCTAACAAGAGCCGTTACATAGACACACTTTTTTAAGCGAGGTAGTTGTCTCGCTTAGTGGTGTTTCTATGTAGCGGCTTTTTTGTATACAATTTGTAAATTTTTAAGAAACATATGCACAAAAAGGCTGTTTTTAGACGTTATATGGAGGGGCTAAATCTGAGAAATTTTAAAAATTTTTTAAAGAGCTTAATTTTTAGACCTTTTCAGTGCCTTTTATATGGGGATACTTGCACCTTGACAATTTAATGACCGTCTGAATGGGATACGACTGTGCGATGATATGAGCGCGGCGACTCCGGAGAGATCCTCGGGAAGGAACTGCATTCAGGGAAAACGGCAAAAACAATACTATACATATTTTGCTACGAAAGGGGGGTTAAAAAATGGAAAAAGAAAGCAATCCGGCGGGAAACGCAATTTCGGAAGCGGTTTCCGAAAATAAGCGCCGGCGTGGCAGACCGACCGTATTTGAGCGCGATCATATGGAAGATTTCGACCGCCTTATTACAGGTGCGTATAGGGAGAAAACTCGAAGAACAATTGTCGCCCATTATTACCGCAGTGCTGTATTCGGCATTTTAGAGGATCACAATGACATTCCTTACCTTGAAGGAATCTTTCGAATCGACGGAAACGCCTGTATCGAAAAATGTGAAATCATTGAGCAGCTCGGACGGATGCATGTGCAGGACGGTTACGGCGAAGACACTATCATTTACGCCGCAACGCTTGCGGCAAGATTTTATCACAACGGTAATACCGTAAAAGAAATTGCGGCATATTTACGGCGCGTCAGAAAAGAAAAAAGTTGGGATGTTTAATAATTTCGGAAACCGCTTCCGAAATTCATTATGTCTCTATTGGGTACGCTCCGCAGAGCGTACCCCACCGAAGGAAATATGATGCGCCGACGGAAATGGCGCGGCATATTCTCCGCAGGCAAAGGCGGTGTCCGCAGATACCGCAATCTGCCTCGCAGAGCCCACGACCATGACATCTTTGCAGCTTTGCTGAAAGTGTCATAGTGGGTTACGCACTTTTTAAAGTTGCGTAACCGCAAAGCGAACCATTGTAAGAAAAAAATAAGGAAAGGAGCGATGAATTATCGCAAAAAAGAACTATAGCGTCGCCCGCGTAAAAGCGTACACGACGGAGGGCGTAGGAAAAATCGAACGCCATAACGAGCGCAAGAACAAAAACTACGGGAACCTGAACGTTGTACCGGAGCGGTCGCCGATGAATGTGCATTTCAAAGATCCCGGTGAGATGACCTACAACGAAACGCTGAAAAAGATGCTTGATGGCGGAAAGGTATCAACGAGAGGGCTGAAAGAGAATGCAAAGGTCTTTGACGAAATGGTAGTGGATATAAACACACAGTATTTTGAAGAGCACGGCGGCTACGATTATGCCGTCCGATTCTATGAAGAAGCGTACTGTTTCGCCGCTAACAAATACGGCGAGGAGAATATTATCTCCGCCGTTATGCACGCCGACGAACTGAATAAGGCAATGACAGAGCATTATGGTTATCCGGTGTATCATTATCATATGCACATTGTGGCAATACCCGTCGTGGAGAAAAAGATACTCTGGTCAAAGCGGTGCAAGGACAAAAATCTTGTAGGCACGGTAAAGGAAACCGTACAGCAAATAAGCCACTCAAAAAAGTGGAAGTCTCTGCCGCAGTTAGATGAACGAGGTTCACCGGTTATATTGCCAAACGGCAAGCCTGCGCTTATACCGTCATACAGTCTTCTGCAGGATAGGTTTTTCGAGCATATGAGCAGTGCCGGTTTTAAGGATTTTATTCGGGGTGAAAGAGGCAGCACGACCGAACACCTTTCTTCTCTTGATTACCAAATCAAAAAGGATACGGAACGGCTGAATGAAATACAAAAGAAAGTTGAAGCCGAAACCGTTCGGTATGACGTCATAAGTCCCGAGCACAAGACCTTTATGGAGATTGACAAAATGGGAAAGAAAGGCATCACCGGTAAGTACACAGTGGCGAAGGAAGATTATGAAGCCCTCACCGCACTTGCGAAGGAAGGTATTTCGAGCAGAGGCAAAATACGGGATCTGAAAGACGAGAACGGTCGGTTACGGAATCGTGTCTGGAACCTTGAAAGTCAGATAGAGCGGTTACAAAGCCAGCTTGAAAGACTTGAAAACTTCTGCCGTCCGTATCTGGAAGCGATGAAACGGTTTCCCGAAAAGGTCAAAGCTTTCTTTTCAAACCTGCTGAAACCAAAGGAAAAACCAAAAGAACAGCCCGAATTACAACCTAAAAGAACAAGAAAAAAGAAGGAGGAAATTGAAAGATGAGTAAAGACAGATTTATTATCGGTATCGGACAGGGAGAACATGAATACACCGTCAACGGCGTGAAGTATATCGTAAACTCCGAGTTCAAAAAAGTTGACTTGAATAATTTCAAAGATACGCTCGCGGAGGTCATCGGAAAGTATATTCAAAACGATCTCGCACAATGGACAAATGACGAAAACGGTGGTATAATGAGCACAGAATGTGTATCGACTGCCGGGAAGGAGGACTAATGCAGTCGAACAAGAAAAAACAAAACGCGGGGATCACCGCTTTGTACTGCCGTTTATCCCGTGACGACGGCACCGAATGCGAGAGCAATTCCATCGCCAATCAGAAAAAGTATCTGGCGCAGAAAGCAAAGGAATACGGGCTTACCAACACAAAGTATTACCTTGATGACGGTTATACAGGTACGAATATCAACCGTCCGGGCTTTCAGTCGATGCTTGACGACATTGACATGGGCTTTGTCAGTACCATTATGGTAAAAGACTTGTCCCGTCTCGGTCGTGACTATGTGGCGGTCGGCACCTTTCTCGACAGTTACTTTCCCGAGCACGGCGTCCGCTTTATCGCCGTAAACGATATGGTGGACAGCGCGGAGGGAGAAAACGAGATCGCACCGTTCAAAAACGTTATGAACGAGATGTATGCGAGAGATATTTCGCAAAAGATCAAGACGTCGCATAGGCTTCGAGGCAATATGGGCGAGCCGCTATCTCCGCCGCCTTACGGGTATATGAAAGACCCGCTGAATAAGAAAAAGTGGGTAATCGACCCGGAGGCCGCCGGAATCGTGCGAGATATTTTCCGTATGTGCATCGAGGGCAAGGGCAACGAGACCATCGCCCGGCTTTTGCAGGAACGGCAGGTGCTTGTGCCGATGGCGTACTGGCAGAGCAAGGGATTACCGCGCGGAGGCAAGAAAACACAGGAGAACCCGTACAAGTGGTGCAAATCGACGGTTGCCAAGATCCTTGCTCAGCAGGAATACTGCGGTGACGTGATCAACTTCAAATCCTACTCGAAATCTTTCAAGAACAAGACACGCATCCCGAATGATCCGTCAAAATGGAAGATTTTCAAGGACGTTCACGAGCCGATCATCAACCGCGACACCTTTGAGCAGGTGCAGGCGCATATCGCCAAAACAAAGCGGCGTGCGCCAAACAAAAAACTGGCTGAGAAGAATATGTTCTGCGATATTCTCTACTGCGCCGATTGCGGGCATAAGATGTGGTTTAACGTTTGTCATCCGAACACAAGCATCACCCACTTCAAATGCTCCAATTACAAGAGTAACAGAGGCACCTGCGAGGGAACGCACTATATCCGTGCCGATTCGCTTGAAACCGTTGTGCTGATGGAACTAAAGCGTCTGACCGACTTTCTGAGAGACGACGAAGATTCCTTCGCCGACCTGCTGGAATCCAAGACGAACAGCGACATCGCCGCACAGCAGAAAGCCACTCAGGAAGCGCTTCAAAAAGCCATCGTCCGCAGTAAAGACGTGGACCGGCTGTATGAAGGACTGTATGAGAATATGGTAAACGGCAAGGTCACGGAGCAGTGGTATATGCACATGTCGCAGAAGTACGAGATCGAGCGCGGCGAATTGCAGGACAAAATAAAGCAATTTCGGATGCGGCTTCTGAATTTAGAGGACATCCGGCACGAAAAGGATCATTTTCTCTCGGCAATACGCACTTTTATGGAGATGCAGACGCTTACGCCTGTACTTCTGCGAGAACTGATCGAAAAGATCGAGGTGTACAACATCGAAGGCACCGGCAAAAACCGAACCCAGCGAATCAAGATCCATTATCGTTTTATCGGAGCATTGGAAATTCCTGCAACACCGTTGCAGAATTTTCACAAGCTCAACACCCGTCGGGGCGTCGCGGTCGAATATCTTCCCCATACCGTGACCGCCTGACAAAAATAGAGCAGACTCACCGAGCCTGCTCACCTACATACGAAAATCAGATAAGTTGAATATATAAAAAGCCGGGTGTCCATAACTCACTTGCGTTATGAACACTCAGCATGGCTGGGGTGGCAGGATTCGAACCTACGAATGCAGCAGTCAAAGTGCTGTGTCTTACCGCTTGACGACACCCCAATATTAAATTGTTTCAGATGAATCCTGCCACAAGTGGCAGGGTACTCTGCGCCATGGATTTTTTCGAACACTGCGGGTGTTAACGAAAAAATCTCATTGCTCGAGACTCCGCGGTTCGCAAAACCTGACGCGGTTTTGCGCCCACTTCGACGAACCTACGAATGCAGCAGTCAAAGTGCTGTGTCTTACCAAATGACGAAGCAATGAGGGGCGAAAATTTTGCCGCTTAAGCGTTACGGATTTGACCCTTATCAGCTTCCGGCCTGACGACACCCCAATATTAAATTGCCGGCGGAAAAATCGCCATAATATGAAAGATGAATAATGAATATTGAATATCTCAGAAAAGCCACACAGGTCAATTCCCCAACTCTCTATTCATTATTCATTTTTCGCTTATAACTATTGGGGTGGAAGATGGGACTCGAACCCACGGTCTCCGGTGCCACAAACCGGCGCTTTAACCAACTAAGCTACATCCACCGTGACGTACAAGTTATTATACCACAAAGCCGCTGTTTGTCAAGGTATTTTTCGTTGAAAAAAAGCGAAATCCGCCTGACAAAAGCAGATTTCGCAGGAATTCCTATTTTTGCGTCACTATTAAACGAAACTGTTTCGGAGTAATGCTTTTTTCGTTTGTAAAGCATTTGATGAAGTGACTGAGGTTTGCAAAACCACATTCGAGCGCGATATCGTTGAGACTCAAATTTGAATTCGTGATGAGATTAAGAGATTTTTCAATGCGCTTTTTAATCACATAGTTCGAAAAAGATACGTTGAAGGTGGATTTAAACATTCGGCTGAAATAACTGTACGAAAGTGAACAGAAATCCGCTGCCTCTTCAAGCGTTACAGAAGCGTAATTGTTATCGATGAAATCGAGCACCGCCAAAAATACGTCGGGAATGGCTTTGGACCTCTCCGCATCAATGTTGCTTATTGAATTTTCAAAAACGTACGCCATAAGCTGCATTATATTTGCGCGTAGCATAAGGCGCTTGAAATAGTCGGTATGAGAGTAGTTCTCATACGCCTCGAAAAACATACTGTTTATACGCTCTCTGTTTTTCGGATTTGCTCTGAAAACGTTATAGCTGCCGGTAATCGACAAAAAATAGTTTACGGGCGGTATTTTTCGGCTTGCCGGAACGTGCAGTACCGAAGGTAAAAATTTAATGAATATATGCTCGTTGATATCACTGTTTGTGTCGGTGGAATGGGGCGTGTTAGGCGCAAGATAAACAAAATCTCCGGGTGAAAGCATTATGGTCTCGCCGGGAATATTGACCTCCAACTCTCCTTTAACACAGTAAAGCAGTTCTATACATTCGTGATAGTGAAATATGCCCGGATCGCTGCTGCGTCTGATCCTTCTGAAAATTCCTTCCATATAAATCGGTAAATTAGCATCGGATACATTAAAAGACTTTTTTTCGTTTATCGGTTTGCGTTCCAAAGTTACCACCTCACGAGTATCATTATAAAGTCTTTGATATTGAAAATCAACAATATTTTTCGCTTATATTCGTTATTATTTTTATTTAGTGCAAAAAAATGACAAAAAACCGCAAAAAAATGATATACAAATACTTTTCGGTGGTGTATTATTAAGTAGTATAATTGCATTATCATGCATAATGCCGCGAAGTAAGCAAGTTTTATTTGGAGAGAGAATACAGTGAACAGTGCAATAAAGAAATACTTGAATGAGAATATTGATAAGACGGTCAAAACCACAAAAGAAAGCTGCGATACGCTCATAGGTCTGCCTTTTCCTTATACCACGCCCTGCGCGGAGGACAGCTTCCAGGAAATGTACTACTGGGATACATATTTCACCAACGCGGGTATGCTTTTGCTCGGCAGGACAGATATTGTAAAAAACAATATCGAGAATATGTTTTATCTTGTGAATAAATACGGATTTATGCCGAACGGTAATCGCACATATTACCTCAACCGTTCGCAGCCGCCTTTTTTATCCGAAATGGTAAAAGATCTCTTTAACGTCACCGGCGATAAAGAGTGGTTGGCTCACGCTTACACGGTGCTTAAAAAGGAATATGACTTCTGGCAGGGCAAGCGCGTAACGCCGACCGGACTTAACGGATATTTCAATTACGAGTTGTTTGAAGACGTGCTTGTAAAGAATTATTCGTATTTTTACAGAAGACTCGGTCTTACCGCAAAGGAAAATCCCACAAGGGAAGATTTGCTTGATGCGTATTACGGCGGTGTATCCTGCTATGAAAGCGGTTGGGATTGCAGTTCGCGCTTTAAGGGCGAGGGCAACAAGTTTGATATGATAGACCTCAACAGCCTGCTTTACGGTATGGAGGAAAATATGCGTAAGTTTTCCGGAATTCTCGGCACGGGTGAGGAAGCAGAGTGGGAGGCGCGTAAGCAGTCGCGCCGTGATAAGGCGGCGCTTTTATGGAACGCCGAACGCGGTCTTTTTATGGACAGAAACTTTGAAACGGGCGAGTTTTCAACCTATGCTTCGGTTGCGAGTTTTTATCCTATGTATGTTAATATGGCGTCAAAAGAAGAAGCAGAAAAGACAGTTGCTCTCTTTGATGACCTGAATTTGGAATACGGCATAAGCGCGGGCGAGTCGAAAAGACAGCTTAACTGTCAGTGGGATTATCCTAATGTTTGGGCGCCCTTGCAGTTTATTATGTATAACGCGCTTAAAAATTACGGTTATGACGCGCAGGCGCGTACCGTCGCGGAGAAGTATGTCGCTTTGGTAGAAAGATGCTTTGAAAAAACCGGAAACCTTTGGGAAAAGTATAACGGCTTGACCGGTGATGTCGCCTGCAGTGATTACAAGGCGCCTAAAATGATGGGGTGGACCGCCGGGGTGTACGTTTATCTGAATCACGAACTCGGCTTGATTTAGAGGGTGTTTTTATGAAAAGAAAATTTGGTATTGAGCTTGAATGTCTGCGATTTTCGGGTCTCGATAACGCTGCGGTTCTCAAAATTATAAAAAACGCCGGTTTTGACGCGGTTTTCAGCAACCAATATGATATGAAAACCGTGGGTGAAATAAAGGCGCAAGCCGATTTGCTCGGCATTGAAGTTGAGTTTTTGCACGCCCCGTTTCGGGGAATTAACAATTTCTGGTGCGCGGGCGACGCTTACCTTGCGATAAAGGACACTATTTATCAGAGCGTAAACAGCGCCGCCGAATACGGTATACCGGTTATCATTATGCACGTTGATTCGGGATGGAATCCTCCGCCCATCTGTGATATCGGCTTAAACCGCTTTGACGCACTCGTTCAGTATGCCGGTGAAAAAGGCGTGAAAATAGCGTTTGAGAATATACGCAATTTCGGCACTCTCTCCGCTATGATGCAGCGTTACCGCTCTCTCGATAACGTGGGTTATTGCTATGACTGCGGTCACGAGCATTGTTACACCGAAACAGTGCATTTTACCGAGCTTTTCGGTGACCGCATACTTTGTACCCACATACACGACAACTTCGGCAGGGACGGGCGCGACGATCCGGACGATCATCTGATGATGTTTGACGGTAATATCGATTACGCCGATATGATGCGGCGGTTAAACGCGGTGGGCTATAAAGGGACTCTCACAGTTGAACTCGAAAAGAATGATAAATACGCTCATATGACTGATGAAGAGTACGTTAAAACCGCATACGAGCGGATAGTTAAGATATCAAAAATGTGACCTTTTTGCACGGTGCAATATAATTTGCACCGTGTCTTTTTAGTTTTGATAATTGTAGTGTTGACAATTCAAGGTGTTTGTGTTAAAATGATTTGGTCACACGGAGAGGTATCGAAGCGGTCATAACGAGGCGGTCTTGAAAACCGTTTGGCAGCGATGCCACATGGGTTCGAATCCCATCCTCTCCGCCAAAAGATATCTCGGAAGTTAATATATTGTTTATGATGTTTATCATTATGGAGTAGTACTCAAGTGGTGACGAGGCTCCCCTGCTAAGGGAGTAGGTCGGGCAACCGGCGCGAGAGTTCAAATCTCTCCTACTCCGCCAATATTAAAAGCACCCCTTTTCGGGTGCTTTTAATATTTTGTAAAGCAGAGGAGAGATTTGAACAGGGCGGTTTTGCTCAGCAAAATTGCGACCTTTCGGTGAACGGTCGCAAAGCCCGCGTGCGTGCTTCTTTAATACCGTATCGGGCAAACTTAATAAATATATATAATATTTTTTGTGCGGGTTGCATTTCGTTTTTGTAATTTAACCGAAAAAGGCTGTTATTTCATAAAAAAACCGTTGCAATTTACATATTCATAATATATAATTATTATTGTAAAGCACATGACTTGGTATATCGGTTGTGGCGACTATACAATATAGACACATACGGAGGATTATTATGGCATTTTTCGATGATTTAGGTAAAAAGATTTCCCAGGGCACGCAGAGCGTTGTTCAAAAGACTAAAAATATGACCGATGTTGCAAGAATAAACGGTATGATTTCCGATGAGGAAAAGAAGATAAACAGCACCTATCTTCAAATCGGTAAACTTTTTTACGCAAAGTACAGGAATAATTGTGACAGCGAGTTTGCAGGCATGGTGGCCGCGGTTGCCGATTCCGAGTCGAAAATCGCTGAATACAGACAGCAGATAAAGGATATAAAAGGCATTACGCACTGTGAAAAATGCGGAGCCGAGGTTCCTGTCGGAGCACAGTTCTGTAACGCCTGCGGCAACAGAATGTCCGCTCCCGCAGTTGCCGATCCGAATATGGTTAAATGCCCCGCCTGCGGCGCGATGATTGATAAGAATATGCGTTTCTGCACTTCCTGCGGTCAGGCAATGACGGTTGTTTTGGCGTCTGCGGCACCTGCGGCTCCGGTTACCCCCGCTGCGCCTGTCGCACCGGTTGCTCCTGTCGTACCTGCCGCACCGGCAACTCCCGCCGCTCCGGCAGCTCCCGTTGAACCCATCGCCGCTCCCGCGGCTCCGGTTGAGCCCGTTGCCCCCGCGGTAAAAAGATGCCCCGCCTGCGGCGCTGAACTTGAACCCGATTCTCTTTTCTGCACCCAGTGCGGCGCGAAACTCGGGTAAACACCTCTTGTAAAAATCTTTTTTACCGACGCTCCTACGGACTTGAGCGAACTGATTCGGTTACATTATTTTGTACATACAAAAATTTTTTTGAAAGGTGGAAACTCAAATGTCAAAATTTTGTGCAAATTGCGGCGCTCAGGCTGATGACGCCGCTATGGTGTGCGGCAGCTGCGGTACACCGTTTGAATCCGCGGGTGCGGATAACACTACCCCGGCGGCAGGCGTTGCCCCTGCGGCTTCCGGCTTGCAGAAGTACATCAAACCGATAATTGCCGCTGTTGCTGCCATTCTTGCTATAATTCTTTGCATCAGCATTTTCGGCGGCGGCGCTAAAAAGGCCGCGAAGAAAACCATGAAGGCAATGATCAAGGGCAATGAGAAGACTGTCGCTAAAATGCTCAGCGCGAGATACGGTGATAAGGATGACAGAGAAACCTACGCCAAATACTTAGCTCTTGATGATGACGATGTAAAAGTCACCTTTAAGGTTAAAGGTACCGAAAAGGTTAAAAAAGATGACCTTAAAGACATAAAAGAAGCAGTTGCCAACGGTGGCGTACTTGATGAAAAAGATGTTAAAAAGGCAGTTAAAGTTAAAATCGAGGTTACTACTAAGGATAAAGACACAGGTGATAAAGATACCAGTACCATTCGTCTTACTATGACGAAAGAGAAGGGCTCTTGGAAACTTTATGACTTCAACTGATTACTGATCGGCGATTTCGCCTCGCTTTCGGGCGAGGCGAAATATTTATTTAATGAAAGGTGTGAAGGATATGTCAAAATTCTGTACTAACTGCGGCGCACAAGCGGATGACGCCGCCTTTGTTTGCGGTAATTGCGGTACTCCGTTCGGCGCGGCTCCGGTTGAAGCCGCTGTTCAGGATCCGGCTTCGGGTAAAGCGTCAGGCGTATTAAAAAAGATACTTGTCCCGGTTATATCTGTTATTGTTGTTTTGGCTTTGGCTCTCGGCGCACTTAAGATTTTTCAGTCTGTCGGTGTTAAGGGAGCGGTTCGCAAAGGTCTGAACGCCGGCATAAACGGTAAAGCCGATAAGCTGGCTTCGGTTTTAAGTATTCGCTACGGCGAAAAGGAAAGCGCAAGAAAAAAATCGGCTAAGGAACTTGATTTTTACCTGACAAACAGCGAGTCCAAAAAATATAAAATTACTTATAAGATAAAAGGCGTAAAGGATATGCCTTCGGATGAACTTGAGGATATTCAGGAGAGCATCGCAGAAAGATTCGATGAGGATGAGGATTACGTATCCGATGCAAAAATCGTTAAAGTTCAGGTTACCACAAGGGTTAAAACCACCAAAGAAAAAAGCGGTTTGTATAAGGGTGATTATCATACAGTTACCAAAAAGGTGATAATGACAAAAGAAAACGGCAAATGGAAGTATTACGGATATTATAGCGGCGATGACGATGACGATTGATTCGCGAATCGTAATAAAACCTGAAATGTTAAATCATTCTGATTAGAAAGGTGAGATTTATATGTCAAAATTCTGCACTAACTGCGGCGCTCAGGCGGACGACGCCGCCTTCGTATGCGGTAATTGCGGCACGCCGTTCGGTGCGGCTGACGTTGCCGAAGACGGCGCTTCAGTTAAGCGCGCAGGCGGAATAAAGAAATTTATAAAACCGGCTATTGCGCTTATTGTTGCCGCTATCATTGTTGTTTCCGGCATTATCGCTATTTCAAACTTTACCGGTGCGAAGGGCGCCGCGAGGAAATATTACAGCGCCATGAAGAAGTCTAAATCCTCGGCGCTTGCAAAGGTGCTCAGCATAAGGTACGGCGAGGACGAGGAAGACAGAGAAGAAGCGGCGGAAAGTATGGTTGGCGATGATGACGATGATGAGCAAGACAAGTATAAAATCAGCTATAAAATCAAAGAAGCCAAAAAAGTTTCCTCTTCCGAATTGAAGGCGATTAAAAAGTATATTAAAAACAATACCGACGAAGACAGCGATTATATTAAAGCCGCTAAAAAAGTTAAAATAACCGTTACTTATAAGGAAAAGAAAACCGGTGACGGCGGCAGAAATACATCGTGGGTGGTATTCACAAAGGAAAAGGGCAAGTGGAAATACTTCGGCTCATATTACGAGGTAGAGTATCTGGCGAAGAATAAGAGTTCCGGTATCTTCACGCCGGAGGAATACTACGATGACGACGAAGAAGAAGATTACGACTACTTCGATGACGATGATGAAGACTACGACTACTACGATGATGACGATGAAGATTACGACTACTTCGATGACGACGATGAAGAAGATTATGACTACTACGATGACGACGAAGATTACGGCGACTATTACGACTGGTAATTTCAAAGGGGTCGTTTTCTGAACGACCCCGCACTTTCAAATAAATAAAGGGAAAATTTATAATGAAATCAGTTTGCTTGAAAAAGAGAATATTCTATCTGATTATATCGGTTTTACTCGCATTTGTGTTTGTGCTCTGTACGGCGGCTTGCGGCGCTGAAAAGGAAAAGTACGCTTCCGGCGAAAACGGCAGTCCATCAAAGCGTGAAGAGCCGTTTGACGCCATCAAAACAGATGAAGCTTCCGAAGCCGCGGATATCGCAATGACAGCCATCGTCAGCGGTGACAAGGAAACGATGAAGGAGCTTTTGAGTTCAAAATTCGGCGACAGGCAGAAGATTGAAGAGCGTTCGGTGGATATGGTACTGCCGGAGAACGTCAGAAATGAATACGAAGTTACGTATACAATCGGTGAAACCCAAAAGATAAGCAATTTAGGCGAGGTTAAAGCCGAAGTCGCAAAAGGCGGCGTTATTGGTGAGGGTGACGTAACAGACGCAGTCAGAGTTACGGTAGAGCTTGGCGTAACGGATAAAGACGGCAAAACAACCAATAAAACGCGTTATATGATATTTACAAATGAAAAAGGTATCTGGAAGCTCTATGAGCTTACCTGATACGCACATATTATGCGGGCGGAGATTATCCGCCCGCGTTTTTTTGCTTTTTTGTAATTTGTTGTGGCAAATATCCGGGTTTTGTGGTAAAATATTCCTCGGCATAAGGGAAGTCGGGTGAAATCCCCGCACGGGCACGCCGCCGTGATAAGCGATTATTGTTTGCCGTATATCTCCGCCGCAGGGGATGAACGCCATTGGAAGCAATTTCCGAGAAGGTCGGTAAGCATGCTTTAAGTCGAAAGACCTGTGCCGGAAAAGCGAAACAGCGCCATATCGGCAGTTGCGAGCGCCGACTATGTTTCGCGACAGATTATAAAGGAGAAATGTTTATGAAAAAAAGGAATTTTTGTGTAAAAATCTCCGCGCTTATCATAACACTTGTGCTTATTGCGGCTATGGCGCTTTGTGTGACTTCGTGCGGAAATGCCAAGTCTGATAAAAAGACCGGTTCGACAACGTCTTCAACTCAGACCGGTGATGTGAAGACTGCCGAGCCGAAGGAAGTCGGCGAGGGCGAGACTTCGTTTAAGTTCACCGTTACTTATGACGGCGGGAAGTCTGAAAACTACATTGTTAAGACCGACAAAAAGACCGTTGGCGACGCATTGCTTGACGCCGGTCTTATCTCCGGCAGTGACAGTGAGTACGGACTCATGGTCGATACGGTGAACGGCGTACGCGCCGATTTCAATCTCGATAAAGCGTATTGGGCGTTTTACATTAACGGCGAGTACGCGAATACCGGTGTCACCGCTACCGAAATAGAGGCGGGCGCGGAGTATTCATTCGTATATACGCCGGCGTAATGAAAAAAGCGATAATAAGTCTGCCGGAGGCGGTGCTTTACGCATTGCTCGGCTCGTTTATGTTCGCCTCAAAGCAGGTTATGGAAGTGTTCCCGAACGTACATATACTCGGCATGCTCACCGTGCTTTATACGCTGCTTTTCAGGGTAAGAGCGCTTATCCCCGTATACGTCTTCATTCTTTTGGAGGGCATACTTTGCGGGTTTAACATCTGGTGGGTGCCGTATCTGTACATTTGGGCTGTTCTCTGGGGCGCGGCCATGCTGATACCGCGCAGACTTAAACCTGTTTGGCTTTCACTTTGCTGTATCGCTGTTTGCGGCGCTCACGGCTTCTTGTACGGAACGCTTTACGCGCCGTTTCAGGCGTGGGCGTTCGGGCTGAATTTCAAAGGAATGATCGCCTGGATAATATCCGGTATTCCGTTTGATGTTGTGCACGGCGTGAGCAATTCTTTTATGGGCATACTTATAGTGCCTTTGTACCTGCCCCTGAAAAAAGAAGTTGAAAAGCTGAAAAAACTGTAAAAAAACACAACCTCGTGTTAATCGGGGTTGTGCTTTTTGTTTATTAAAGAACCTTGCTGAGGAAGTCTTTAAGCCGCGCGCATTTTGGATTTTCAAACACCTCTTGCGGCGTGCCCTCTTCCATAATTATTCCGTCGTCGATAAAGAGGACTCTGTCGGCGACTTCGCGGGCGAAGCCCATTTCGTGCGTAACTATTACCATAGTCATACCGCTTGCGGCAAGCTGTTTCATAACGGCGAGCACCTCGCCGACCATTTCGGGGTCAAGGGCGCTTGTCGGCTCGTCAAAGAGCATAACGTCCGGATTCATGGCAAGCGCGCGGACGATAGCCACACGCTGTTTCTGCCCGCCGGAGAGCTTTGAAGGATATACGTCGGCTTTTTCCGCAAGTCCTATTTTATCAAGCAGTTGGAGCGCTCTTTCCCGTATTTCGTTTTTTACCTGGGCGCGCGTCTTGTTTTCCTTTTTGCAATTCTTTTTTTCAAAATATAACGGAGCGAGCATTATATTATCAATTACGGTTTTATTATTGAATAAATTGAACTGTTGAAACACCATAGACATTTTGCGGCGATATAAGTTAATATCAACTTTTGGGTTTACCAAGTCTACGCCGTTATACAAAATCTGCCCGTCGGTAGGGTCGTCAAGACAGTTGAGGCAACGAAGGAAGGTTGATTTTCCCGAACCGGAAGGACCTATGATGGCGATTTTTTCACCGTCGTGTATGGTTAAGGAGATGCCTTTCAGAACATTTGTCTTTTTATCAAATGTTTTTACAAGATTATTTACTTCTATCACTCTTTTTCAGACTCCTTTCCATCCACTTTATAAGTAATGAAATGAACATAACAAGGACAATATATATCAGCGCCATCGCCAGATAGGGGACCATAAACTCGTAATTGTTTGTGCCTATGTATTTAAACGCGACGTATAAATCCATCGCTCCGACGAAGCTGACTATTGAAGTGTCTTTAATAAGTGCGATAAACTCGTTTCCGAGTGTGGGAAGTATGTTTTTTACGGCTTGTGGAATTATTATTTTAAACATTGTCGTGCTGTACTTGAATCCTATTGCTCTGCCGGCTTCCATTTGCCCCGGATCAACGGAGTTGATACCGCCGCGCATAATTTCAGATACGTAAGCGCCGCTGTTAAGCCCGTATATTATCATACACGATTCGATAGCGTTTACGGTAATACCCATCAGCGGGCGCAGAACATAGTAGCCGACAAGTAATTGAACGACAAGCGGCGTGCCCCTGAAAAAAGCGACATAGACGCGGCAAATACGGTCAAGAATTCTCGGAACTATTTTGTATTTAGGCATTACCTCGATTGAGGCGATGATTATACCGATTATTATTCCTATAACAAGACCTGCAACGGCTATAAGAACGGTGTTCTTTAATCCTTCAAGAACCTTTAAGTACCCTTGTTTATCTATCAATTCTTCCCTGAACAATTGATATCTTAATCCAAAATTTCCCATTAAGTCTCTCCATATAATAAAAGTCATACCTCGCCGTTGGGGCGAGGTATGGTATCAAGATAAATAGAAATCAGTTGGCAAATTTGTTGATTGCTTTTGTAATGCAGTTTGCCGGAGCTTCATCAATAATAACATAGCTTACGTCGCCGTTCATCATAGCTTGTACCGCCAATGAACCGGTTGCAAAACCGACTGCCTTGGCATTCAGTTTAGCAAATCCGAAATCATCGTCGCCTTCTACGTAGAAATTTCCGGTTGTACCGGTCTGTACGCCGATTTTTACAGATGAATCAAAGCTTTGGAGAATTTTATCAACATCCTCTTTGGTCTTGCAATCGTTGAATTTTGTGTCGTCGCTTTTTACTATGAGCTTTTGAGCGGCATTGTAATAGGGATTGCTGAATTTAACAAGCAATTCACGGTCGGGTTTTATTGTGATGCCCGCCATACCGATATCCGCATCGCCGTTGTTAAGAGTGTTGAAAATCGAATCAAAATCTATTGATTTAATAACAAGCTCTTTTCCTAAATAATCTGCAAGCATTTTTGCAAATTCCATATCGATGCCTACGTATTTGTTACCGCTTGTATACTCAAACGGTTCAAATCCCGGCTCAGTAATGACGATCAGCTGGTCTTTTGAGGTATCTTCCTTCGCGGACTCAATTTCGACAGGTTTGCCGTCGCCGAAATAGTGGTCTATCACTTCGTCATACTTGCCGTTCTCTTTGATTTCGGCAAGGAAGGCGTTAACGGACGTCAAAAGCGCCTCATCCTTCGGGTTTACCGCAAAAGCATATTCTTCACTTGAAAGCGGAATATCGATCACCTTTGCAGTCAGGGCGCTTCCTTTTGAACCGCCGTTACCGCTGCTTTCACCGCAAGCCGCCAGTGAAAAAACAAACATAACGGCAAGCAGTAAAGCCATAATTTTCTTAAAGTTTTTCATTTTAGTTTTCCTCATTTCTTTTTAGGATGTTACGAGTATAGCACCGTTTTTCTGCTTTGTCAAGCATTATTTGCATAATTATACATTCTTTTTTGACATAAAATGCGTTGAATTTGCATATATATTGCATATTGACGAATATTATTCATAAAATTTGCATATTAATACAGACTTTGCAATGTGAACGACTGCTCGCGCTTTACGGCGTTAAGCGCCGTTGTTATCTGACTGACAGTCGAATAAAACTCAAAACCGTTGTTTTGCCTTATCGCTTCGGGCAGTATGGAGGCAAGCTTTGTTATGTCGTCGAGCAGACAGTGGTTTGTATAAGCGGAAATACCTTTTGCGCGCTCGATCCAATTCGCCTTAAAGCTTAGCGCGGCCTCAAGCGATTCCTTTAATCGTCCGCTTTCATAAAGGTCTTTGCATTCGTTTATCTGAGCTTTCGCATCCTCTATGCGGCGGCAAACGGCAGCGTTGCTGACGGCGCAGGCGGCGATTATCAGCGCAAGAATAATAAATGCGGGTATCAGCCGTTTCATCAGACGCCCGCCTCCTTATTTATGATTTTATATTTGCCGTCGCGGTCAAGCGTCATGACTAAAACTTCATTTAAGCTTGTACGGTTGGCTGTAATAATTTCTTTAACCGTATTTTTGCCTACCGACAGAGCGTCGAGCGATTCGGATATTATTTTGCCGTCGCATACAACAGGAAGGGGGAGAGCGTCGGGCTTATTTTTAATTTTAAGGTCCTGCGCGGTGACGGTTTGCTTATCCGATTTCAGCAATACGCTTAAATTGCCGTTTGCTTCCAAAACGGCAAAGTTCACGTCTTCGATATTAAAAACGCTTTGACCGCGCAGCAGCTCTATCAAGTCGAGCACCGTCATACGAACATCGCGCATCGCCTGCATATCTACCGTGCCGTTTTTGATTATAACGACCGATTTGCCGCTTAAAAGCTTTCTGGCGGCAAAGCACTTAATGGTCAGCGCCGATACACCTATTTCGAGTATCACAAGCATAAACACCGCGACAATTCCGTTTACGAGCGGCTGGTCCTTGTCCTGTAAGGGTATGGCGGCGATTTCGGATATCAGCAGAGTAATTACAAGCTCGCTTGGTTGCATATCTCCGATTTGCCTTTTACCCATAAGCCGTATCGCTGTTACAACAGTCAGATAAAGAATAAGGGTTCTTATTATTATCGGTATCATAGGGTCACCTCAAAGGTATTATTGCAAATTTCTGTTGCAATATTATAGTATCGATGTTAAAATAAATATAATAGTCTTAATGTATAGGAGTTGATTATCCTTATGCCGGACGACCCCGGGAGTAGCATCGCGCTTCTGATTTTTTATTTTCTGATGATAGTGCTTTGCGGATATTTTGCCGGTGCGGAGACCGCGCTTTCAAGCGTGAACCGTATTCATATTATGAGTTATTCCGATAACGGCGACCGCCGCGCACAAAAGGTACTTTACCTTCTTGATAATTTTGATGAGGCGCTTTCGACACTTCTTATAGGTAATAATATAGTAAATATCGCCTGCACCACCGCGGCGGTAGTTATTGTAAGACGCGCATTGAATTCGATGAGTGATGCGCGTGCCGCGTCGATTGCCACACTTGTAACAACGGCGCTTTTGTTCTTTCTCGGCGAAATGCTGCCGAAGTGCTACGCGAGGTACTGTAACGAGTCGTTTTCAAAATGGGCGGCTCCGGCGCTTATACTTCTTATGAAGATATTTAAGCCGCTGGCTCTGTTTTTCGCCTTTATATCAAAGGCGGTGTCGGCGCCCTTCGGCAAACATATCGAACCGGAAGTAACCATGACCGAGGATGAACTGCAAACGATAGTTGAGAACATTTCCGAAGAGGATGATTTCGATAAGGATACGGGCGAGCTTGTAAAGTCCGCGCTTAAATTCTCCGATAAAACGGCAAGGGAAATAATGGTTCCGTGGTCTGACGTTGTGAAAATCGAAGCGGGAACAAAAATATCCGATATACCGGAAATAATCAAAACCACGTCGCATTCGCGAATACCGGTTATGTCGCGTGACGGCGAGGTAAGAGGAATTTTGCAGATAAGAAAATTCCTGCGCGCTTATATAAAGAATAACCGCGTTATACTCGCCTCGGTAATGGATTATCCTTATTACGTCAAGCCGGATGTGAATATTGACGACCTTCTTACAGACCTCAGCAATCACAGAAGAAATCTCGCGATAGTAAAGCGCGGGCAGTCGCTTCTCGGTGTTATAACAATTGAAGACATACTTGAAGAGCTTGTCGGCGAGATCTACGATGAGGAAGAGATCGGGGGTGACGCCCCGTGAGTGATTTTGTTTTGTATCTTGAAATCGCCGTGCTTTTGGCGTTTTCCGCCTTCTTTTCGGCGAGCGAAATGGCGTTTGCTTCGGTAAGCACTCTGCGGCTTAAAACTCTTGACGAGACAAAAAGCACGCTTTCAACCCGCGCGGCGCTCAAAATCAAAGGCAAGTTTGACGATTCGCTCGCCGCGATACTCGTAGGCAACGGTCTTGTAAACAACTTTTCCGCGGCGATAGCGGCGGTAATAATCATTTCGCTTCTGGGTCAGGGTTACGCGTTTGTTTCAACCCTTATTATGACCGTTTTGGTGCTCACCTTCGGCGAAATAATACCGAAAAGTCTGGCAAAGCGTTTCAGCGAAAAGTTCTGCCGCATTTCAGCAATTCCGATTTATGTTATAACCGTTATACTTAAACCGTTTTTGTTTGTGGTAATTAAATTTATCGAATTGATTTCAAAGCTTTGGCAGGACAGGGTGGACGATACCGACGCCGTATCCGAGGACGACCTTGAAAACATTATAGATATAGTAGGCGACGAGGGCGTGCTCGACGAGGATGAAGTCGACCTGCTTCAGAACGCGCTGGATTTCGATGAGGTTTTAGCTTATCAGATTATAACTCCGCGCGTCGATATGGAAGCGCTCGATATCCGCGACCCGTACGACGTGAATGTTAAAAAGATACTTGAAACGACCTATTCGCGTCTGCCCGTATACGAGGATACGCCTGATAATATAATAGGCGTACTCTATATTAACCACGCCTTAAAGGCAATGGCGGATAAGAGTACGATAAGTATCAGAAAAATCATGCTTGAACCGGTTTTCGTGCACAAAACCATGCCTATACCCGACGTACTCGAAAAAATGAAAGAGAGCAAATGTCACCTTGCGGTGGTGCTTGACGAGTACGGCGGTACGCTCGGTATTATCACTATGGAGGATATACTCGAACAGCTTGTAGGTGAAATATTTGACGAAACCGACGATATCGAGCCGGAATTCGTCTGCATTGACGACACTCATTACGAGGCGCTCGGAGATATGCGAATATACGATTTCTTCGATGAGTTTGATATCGATATTGAACAGAACGAAGATTTTGACGGCGATATTACGACGCTTGGCGGCTTTGTAACCGCAATGCTTGAGGGCGAGGTTGAAAAAGGAGATACTTTTGATTACCTCGGACTTCGGTTTACCGTGGAAGACATCGAAGATTTCAGGGTGCTTAAAGTCGGCGTGGAAATATTGCCGACGGAGCTTGAAGAATAATTAAAGAGGACTGATTTTTCAGTCCTCTTCTTTGTCTTTGTACCATATCGAATACTTACACCCGCAGTAGTTTTGCCGGTATAAGCCGAGTTCGTTTGAAAGCTCGGTAGATCTTTTGTAGCCCTCTTTTTTCTTAAAGTCGGAAACTAAGAATTTTACGCCGTATTCCTCTTGTGCCTGCAAACCGATTCGGTTTAACAGCTCGGCGTTTTTATGCGGGCTTACCGTCAGCGTGGTTGCAAAATAATCCGCGCCGATTTCTTTTGCCTTTTTCGCGGTTTCAAAAAGGCGAAGTATAAAGCACTTTTCGCACCGCGCGCCGCCTTCTTTTTCGCTTTCTAAGCCTTTTACCGCTTCGTCGAATTTTTCCGGCTCGTAAGGTGCGGGTATCATTTCGGCGTTGTTTGAAAAGGCGGGGAAGTTAAGCAGTTTATCAAACTGTTCTTTTCGTTTTTCGTATTCGGCGGCGGGGTATATATTCGGGTTATAATAGTACAGTTTAAGAATGAAATGTGCGCTTAGTCTTTCGAGCACGGCGCTTGAACACGGAGCGCAACAGCATTGAAGAAGCAAGGTCGGCTTTTTGCCGCCTTTTTCTATTTCGCATATTACCGAGTCCATTATAAGTTGATAGTTTTTTTTCATTACACTATCAACCCTTGATTTCGTTTACATATCTGCAAGCGGCGAGCGCGGCAACGGTACCGTCAGCCGCGGCGGTGGTGACCTGCCTTATTGCTTTACTGCGGCAGTCGCCGGCGGCGAATACGCCTTTTGTTTTGGTCACGCAGGTTTCGTCCGTATCAAAATACCCGTATGCGTTAAGGTCGGCAAGGTTCTTGAACGGCTCATTTTCCGGTATAAGACCGATAGCCACAAAAAGCCCGTCGGCAAAAAGGCGCTTAATTTCGCCGGTCGCGGCAATACTTATTTCGACGCCGCGAAATTCGCCGTTTTCGGTGAGCAAGCCGGTTATTTTAACGCCTGTATAAGAAGATACGTTATCGCGCGCAAAAAGCAGCTTTTGCAGACTTTCTTCACCTGTGAAGAAGTCAAGGTCCTGCAGCATCGTTACGCTTTTGCATTTATCGGAAAGCAGTATCGCCTCTTGAAGCGCGGAATTGCCGCCGCCCGCCATAAGTACGTCTTTACCGGTGTAAAAGTCGCCGTCACAAACGGCGCAGAAGGATATACCCTCGCCGATAAGGTCTTCTTCGCCGGGGAGTCCCAACAGGCGGTGCTTAACGCCGGTGGCAATTATTACCGCGAGGCACTCATATACGCCGCCCTCCTCGGTCTTTACGGTTTTCGTATTGCCTTTGTCCTCGATGGACGCGACGGTTTCAAATTCAATGTCGGCACCCTGTTCGAGTATCTGAGACATCATACTGTCCGCGAGTGCGGTGCCGCTTATCGTTACTGTTCCGGGAAAATTTTCAACCTTCGGCGAGTGGGTTATCTGGCCGCCGAAGCCGGTTTTCTCGATTACAAGCACGCTCTTGCCGTTCCTGCGGGCATATAGCGCCGCGGTCATACCGGCGGGTCCGCCGCCGACAACGATTATATCATACATAGCAAAATCCTTTCTGCAAAATTAAATATTTAACGAAAAACATTAAAAAAGTGTTGACAAAGATAAAATGATATGCTATACTACGTTTAACGATAAACGTTAATTGTTTTACGATTAACAAAAGGAGTTGTATTTATGGAAACAAAAATGAACAAAAGAATCAACACTATCGCCAAGGTCGGAAGAATACTTGCAACGATAGCAGCGGTGTTTATGATTATCGGCGCCGTAGCTTTCGCCGCGGGTATCGGGGTGGTCGCGTCAATGCCTGAGGACGCGCTTTCGGTTGAAGTTACCGGCACTGCCGATGTAACCGCAAAGGGTAAGATACTCGAAAGCGTTACCGATGCAATCATTGATTCGGCAAAGGGCGGAAAAGGAAAAATCATGATCGGCGACACAAACATTGCGATCGGTGATGTTAAAGATTCAGTCTCCGGAGACGTTACAGCCCGGAAAACCGAAAACGGCTTTACGCTCGGCGTGAATTCACATCGCCTTGATATCAGCAAAAAAGGAGTTTTGACCGCTTTTTCGTTTACTTTTCTTGATACCGTTTGCATTACTGTCGTGCTTTTTATGATCAGAGCGCTTATGAAAGCGATCGAAAAGTGCGAAACACCGTTTTGCGACGATGTAATAAAGAAAATGCGAAATTTCGGTTTCTCGCTTATACCGCTCGCGGTTTTCAGCGGAACAAGCGAAAGCGCGTGGAACTTCCTTTCTGTTAGTTTTCATATCGGCATAGATTTGAAAGTTGTGTTCGGAATCATTGTTGTGTTCATGCTCGTTATGATTTTTACCTATGGCGCGTCGCTTCAGAAAGAATCGGATGAGACACTTTAAGGGGGCGTCAATATGGGACGGATAATTCTGCGCCTTGACCGCGTTATGGCGGACAGGAAAATCAGTCTGAACGAGTTGTCTGAAAAGGTCGGCGTTGCAAACGTTAATCTTTCAAAAATGAAAAACGGCCACATAAGCGCAATCCGTTTTTCGACCTTGCAGGCGCTTTGTGAAGCACTGCGCTGTCAACCGGGCGACTTGATTGAATATCAGTTTGGCGAATAAATAAAAAGGCTGCTCAGGCAGCCTTTTTATTTTATTGTTTGCTCATTATATAACCCTTAATATCCGAAACGCCGCGGTATTTTTCAAATTCGTCGCCGTTCATAACTATAAGAGTCGGCGCCTGTTTGATACCGTATTTTGCAACGAGCTCCGCGTTTTCGTCAGCATTGAGCGCCTGATACTCAATACCTGCTTTTTCGAGAAGCGCCGCCGCCGCTTTGCAGTTCGGGCAGGTAGCCGTCTTGAAAAGAATGATATCGGCTGTACCGGCAGACGCGCCTGCCGATGCGGCGGACGCCGGATGCTCTTCGCAGGAGCAGGGGGCGTCGTCAACCGGGGCGGGCTTGGGTCCGGTATGTGTCAAATGCGAGTTGCCGATGTTGTAAACCTTACGATCCTTATACTCCTGGGCTTTGCCGTCATTCCAGTTCTGTATCGGGCGGTAATAGCCGGTGATACGGCTGTTGACTTCGGTTTTCTGACCGCATATCGGGCATGTGAACTGCTCTCCGGTAAGATATCCGTGGTCTTTACATACCGAGTAGGTGGGCGACATGGTGTAATAGGGAAGCTTGTAGTTTTCCGCTATCTTGCGAACGAGATTCGCCGCCGCTTTCCAGTCGGGCAGTTTTTCGCCGAGGAAGGCGTGGAAAACGGTGCCCGAGGTATAAAGTGTCTGTAAATCATCCTGAATATCAAGAGCCGAGAAAATATCCTCTGTGTAGCCGACCGGCAGATGTGACGAATTGGTGTAATACGGTGTGCCGTCCATATTAGCGGTCTTGATATCCGGAAAATCTTCCTTATCGTGCTTGGCAAAGCGATAGGTGGTAGATTCTGCCGGCGTCGCTTCAAGGTTATAAAGGTCGCCGTATTTTTCCTGATAATCCGAAAGGCGTTCGCGCATATGGTTAAGAACATCGCGCGCAAAACGCTGAACACGCGGGTCGGTAAGGTCGGCGCCGAGCCAGTTTGCGTTGAGACCGACTTCATTCATACCTATAAGACCGATGGTAGAGAAGTGGTTTGCAAAGGTGCCGAGGTAGCGTTTGGTATAGGGATAAAGACCCTGGTCGAGAAGCGTGGTTATAACCGTGCGCTTGGTTTTAAGACTTCTTGCCGCGATATCCATAAGCTTATCGAGACGTGCGTAGAAGTCCTTTTCATCAGTCGCCTGGTAAGCGATACGGGGCAGGTTGATAGTTACGACGCCGATAGAACCGGTTGATTCACCCGAGCCGAAGAAACCACCGGATTTTTTGCGGAGCTCACGCAGGTCAAGACGAAGCCGGCAGCACATTGAGCGCACGTCGCTCGGCTCCATATCGGAGTTGATATAATTTGAAAAATACGGGGTGCCGTATTTCGCGGTCATTTCAAAGAGGAGCTTGTTATTCTCGCTTTCGCTCCAGTCAAAATCACGGGTTATCGAGTATGTCGGTATCGGGTACTGGAAGCCCCTGCCGTTGGCGTCGCCTTCGATCATTATCTGGATAAACGCCTTGTTGACCATATCCATTTCTTTCTGGCAGTCGCCGTAGGTGAAGTCCATCTCCTTGCCGCCGATAATCGCCGGCAGATTTTTAAGGTCGTTAGGAACTACCCAGTCAAGCGTAATGTTTGAGAAAGGCGCCTGCGTGCCCCAGCGGCTCGGCGTATTTACGCCGTAAACAAACGACTGTATGCACTGCTTGACTTCCTTTTGAGTAAGATTATCCACTTTAACAAAGGGGGCAAGATAGGTATCAAACGATGAGAACGCCTGTGCGCCCGCCCACTCGTTCTGCATAATGCCGAGGAAGTTGACCATCTGGTTGCAGAGGGTGCTCAGATGGCTCGCCGGGGCGGAGTTGATCTTGCCCGGGATGCCGAGGCCCTGCTGAATGAGCTGCTTGAGGCTCCAGCCGGCGCAGTAGCCGGTGAGCATGCTCAGATCGTGCAGGTG
>JAEEGL017196785.1_pt1 | contig 75749 bp, 63 predicted proteins | sample 9134231 | NCBI WGS metagenome assembly JAEEGL01 (sample SAMN16246548, study PRJNA631951) | gut metagenome | biome: gut microbiome; feature: rumen; material: fiber-attached | host: Bos | place: Iran: Karaj | collected 2018-10 | reverse complement strand
TGTCTTCGGAAGAGAAACAACATTGAGCCCTTCTGCGGACAGGAGGTTCGCTGTCTTCAGAGAGCCGTTTCCTCCAAAAACAACAAAGCAGGCAAGCTGAATCTTGTATTAGCTCTGCTTCATTGCCTCAACCTTATCAAGTCCGTCCTCATCAGGTTCTCTTATTGTCTTAAAAGGTGTTCTGGAGCTTCCAAGGATAGTTCCGCCCTTGGAGAGGATTCCCGAGAAATCCTTGGAGGTGAGCATACGAAAATCGCTGTAGATAAGCCCTCTATAGCCATTCTTGAAGCCGTAGAACTCCACGTCCACTCCGCTGTGCGCAATACACTTAACAACGCCGCGCATTGCTGCATTCAAAGCCTGACAGTCACCGCCACTAGTCAACATACCAATTCTCATCATGTGAAAAAGGCCTCCTTTGAATTAACATATTTGTTACTGCACACTACTAGTAATTATACAAAATAAAACAACCTGTGCCAAGTAATCCGGTTGACGCGGTTGTATTAAAAAAGTATAATAAAAAACGCTTTGGAAGCAGGTCCAAAGCGTTTGGAGACGTATCAAAGTGGTCGTAATGAGGCGCACTCGAAATGCGTTTGTCCGCAAGGGCACGCGGGTTCGAATCCCGCCGTCTCCGGCAGCCCCATCACAAGGGATGGGGCTTTTTTTATTTTTTATTTTTTACTTTGAGCTTTTTAAGCTGATGTAAACCGAACAACTTCTTTCCTGCTGCAGCAAAGGCGGCAACTCCTGCAAGACATGCCACACTTGCAGCTGCGGCACCGGTGGATTTCTCAGGGGTTGCTGACAAAGGTGGTTCTTCGGCAACTATATTTTCAGACTTCTTATCATCTGTATTTGTGTTGTCCGCTCCTGTGGTATCTTTTCCATCAGGGGTGGATTCCTCTTTTTTCGCACCAAGAACAGCCTCTCCTGACTGATCATCCGTGCCAAAGCTTGGCAAATCCAGTTTCAGATCAAGGTCAAGTTTGGAAACTCCTGCCACGGCAGGTATAGGAGTTATCGGCTTAATAGGCGCTATCGGTGCAATATAAGGCGTTTCGTACGTCGGATCATCATTACCACCATCAGTCTGGTCACCACTTGGCGTATCATTTATCACAACTGCCGGAGCAGTGTATTTAAATCCGGAGCTTATGACGTCACTCAGGCTTTCAATGATGCTCTTGATCTTGGCAACGTTAGTATTTGCCGTAGCAAGATCCTTTACAGCCTGGCTATATTTTGCTCTTGTATCCTCCAGCTTCTGGTTAAGATCTGTAAGCCTCTTGTTGTCGATATTTTTGGTATCCCTTGCCGTCTTAAGAGCTTTGGCTGCATCGTCCACCTTATCTTTTACGGCCTGGACTTTTTTGAGTAGATCTCCCGCAACAGTGGCATTTCCACTAAGTTTTTTTATAGTCTGGGCATTAGTAACGGCACTTTCAGCCTTGGCAAGTTCAGAAGGCAGGTCTTCAATCTCCTTCTTGAGCTCCAGATACTCATCTTTTCCCTGATTAAATTCAACTTCGTCAACAAACTTATAAGTATTAACCACACGCGTTGCCTGGCCGGGTTGATAATCAACATCTCGCTTTACAACTTGAATGTGATCTATTATAAGCTTACTATCAGTGTTCTTTGAACTCAAAGTACTGTAATTTACTGAATTACTGCCCAAGCCGGTGCAGATCTCGCCATTGGTGTAGTATATTATGTAATCATAACATTCTCGATGAACCTCGCCATTTAAAGTGTACCTGAACGTTGCACCGACTTGCGTTTCCCACTTGTCAGCTTTGAAATATGTCAACTCACCGCTCTGCGCCAACTTATATTTCACCAAAAGCTCTGTTAGCTTTTGGACATCCCCATAGAAATGTTTATTATCAACTTCTCGAATTTTCTCCTGCTGTTCCTTTATGCTCTTAAGCAGCTTATCGAGAGTTCCTTGATCATATCTCTCCAGTTTTCCCTCAGCATCTACTAATCTCTGTTTAACTAATTCACGCGTTCTTTCCGCCTTTTCCAGATCATAATCGTTTTCAAGAGCACTCTTTGCCAGGTCTCTTTCAGCCTCAGCCTTTGCCTGGGCCTCCTTAGCGTCAGCCAGTTCCTTTTTCTTAATCTGATAATCGTCAATTCCGGATGATATAGCAGTTTCGCCTGCCCAAAAGTCCCAATAATCTTTTCCAGTATAAATCGCGATATGATCCGCTTTATGGTAATCACCTTGGTTAACAGCAACCCCAGCTGCATTTAGGGCATCATACTTGAGATTGATTGAATGCTGCTGCCCATCCTTTGTTTTATAATTTACAGTTATTGACCCGTCCTGATTTTTTTGTATATCGTTATTATCTCTGGCTATTTCAAAACCTTCACGATCAACACTTGGATCCTGAGTAAGTGTATACTTGGCTATAAGATATGTCAGTTCCCAGTTCTCCCTTATGTATTGTTGTGAATCCTTGTGAACCACTGCATCCTTAACCTTATCCTGCTGAGTCTTAATATCCGTAAGGAGTTTCTCAAGATAGGAATCTTCCTTCGCGGCTTCTTCCTTCTGGGCCGTAATCTCTGCAGCAACGGTCACAGCACTTTCTGCAGCATTATAAACCTGCTGGGCAGCGTTCTTGAGTTTTGTTTTCTCGGTATCAAGATCAGTCGCTGCATCCTGTGCATACTTTTCTGCATCGTCAACTGCCTTCTTGGCCTTATCAATGGCAGTCTTTAAATGACCATCAGTGATCTCTGCTGTAGGATCTATTGTAATGCTGCCATCCTTCTCCTCTTCATAAGTGATTCCATTATCTTTAAGCACCTTCTTAAAATCGTCCCTTGCAGCATCAAGAGCATTGTCCGCAAGTTTCTTTTTATCAGCAGCTTCTGCTGCTGCCTTCTCTGCTAGATCAAGGGCCTTGTTGGCATCATCAAGTTTGGTCTGTGCTGCATCAGCTTCACCCTGAAGCTTTGTAAGGTCATTATTTGCTGCAGTAAGATCATCCTCAGCCTTGGCTTTAGCTGCATCTGCTTCTGCCTGGCTTCCATAACCGGCAGCTGCTGCAGTTTCTATTTCGCTCTGAGTTGTATTTACATCATTAAGAGACCCTGTAGCGTGATTTGCAACACCCTCCACGGCCTGCTCTGCTCCGTATGTACCAGTTGTCAGCTTTTCAGCGTAACCTTCTGCAATTTCAGCTGCGCCTATCTTGCTTTCGTAGATCGCCTCAGCATCATCTGCAGCCTTGAAGGTCGCATCAAGATCTTTGAGATCATCGGCAATGATCTCCAGCTCGCCCTTAGCCTCTCCGGGGTCTGCTGCCACCTTAAGGTCATCTGCAGCCTGAGTTGCCTGCTTCACATCCTTAAATTCCTCGTCTGTAGTAAGTTCCTTAACAGTTTCAGCAACCGCATCAGCTGAATTCGAAACAGTCTTGGTCTGATTGCTGGGGGTAACAGTCTCCTGGCTGCTGGCAGAACCGGTTGTTCCTTCGTCAGCAAACACCTTAACGGGAGTTACCGACATAGCAGTCATGGCAGCAATTCCCACAGCAATCCCGCGTATAACCTTAGTATTTCTAACATTTCTCTTCATAATCCGCCCCTCAGAACAAAAAGGTCCTCTACCAATAATTTTCCATAGTCATTATAAATCTTATGCACCGGAAAATAAACTTTTTATTAAATAATTGTATACGAAAAAAAAACAGCGGATAAAGCACCACTGCTCATCCGCTGTAAAAGCCACATATTACTGCCACTTGCTCTTATTTCATACCAAAAATGAACTCCGTACCACATTCACTGCAAACAGGACGGCCTCCGGAATAAACATTGTGGGTCGTATCCCTCTCGCAGTGTTTACAGTAGCGGATCTCTGTTGGCATTACGCTGCTCTTTGCAGCCATGCCCCTGCCCTTACCGCCGCTCACCTTTGAAAGCTCATCCTCATTTAAAATATTCTTATCATGATCAAGCATGGGTGTACCCTCCCTTCATATTCTCTGTTTATTTATACGAACTTACCTCTTTTATGGCAAAAGAAATATCCCGCCACTAAAATGTATACTTAAGAACCATCTCACTGATGGTCCTGTACTTTCCTCTCGGCACGGTAAACTCTTTTCCATCCTCCATAACAATGCTCTCTTTGGTGATCTTAAGGACCTTTTTTAGGTTCACAATGCTCTTTACCCCAAGTTCCACAAAGAAGGGCTCGTCAAGCTCCTGCCTGATCTCCTGCATGGTGCTTCTGACAAGGTAGCTGTCCTCTCCGATAACGATCCTCTTGTAATGGTCCTCGGACTCCACGTAGCAAATGTCAGCCGTGGCCACCCTGTGGACCTGTCCGCTGTCCCTGAAGGTGAAGTATCTGACTTCTTCCCTTACACAGACCCTGTCCATGGCATCAAAAAAATCCTCCTCCAGTATGGGCTTCTCCAGATAGTGGACTGCGTGGATCCTGAATGCATCCCTGTAAAAGGCATTGGAAGAAGTCATGAATATGATCTGGGCATCTTCGTTATTCTTTTTGATGGACTGAGCCAGCTCTATTCCGTTTATCCTGTCAATGTAGATATCCAGCAGGAATATGTCGTAGGCATTTTTTTCAGCGGCATCAAGCAGATCCAGAGACGTGTAGAAAATATCCGCCTTAAACTCAATGCCATCCCTTAACTTTCTATATTTCTCCAAAAGCTCTGCCGCCTCAGCAGCAGAGCTTTTCTCATCATCACATATTGCTATTTTGAACATAGCATCCCTCAGCCTGCTCCTGCCATAACGGCAGGACAAAACTTTTATCCCTTAAAATCTATGGTCTGACCGATGGTCTTTTCCTCAGGCGTCTGGATGGAATCCGCCCTGACACTGAAGTTAAAGTCGTCTATCTTCCTAAAGAGCTCCTCTATGGAATCTGCCATTAGGATCTCGTAGTCCTCCTCGTCCTCATCACTGGGGAGCTTATCTGCTTTTGCGCCCTCCCGGAGCTTTTCCATCTGCTCCTTCTTGGCTTCCTTCTTTTCAGCAGCCTTCTCAGCTTCCTTCTTTGCAGCTCTCTTTTCCTGGAGCTTCTTGGTCATATCGGTGTTGGACTTACTCATAACCGCAAAGAACGATGCCTTGCCGTTGTCGCCAACCTGCATGCCAATGGTCTTGATGCCGGGCTTGGTTGCCATTGCTGCCTGGAGCTGTGGCATCTGGGCCTTAGCCTGTGCGATCAGTCCCTCGTACTTAGCCCGATATTCAGGATCTGTGGCCATTCTCTCGATCTTTTCCTCGTCGATGAGAACTACCATCCTGTTGGGATTGCCAAAGGAGCTGGCGTTCTGCTTGGCGTAATCCTTCATGTCCTTGCTCACAAGGACAAAGTCCATATCGGAGTATTTCTTTTTAAGCTCCTCGTAGTACTTGGCACCCTCCTCAGAAAGCTTGGCCTTTCCTAACATCTTGCCGTAATTGCCGGTAGTCTTCATGGTCTCTTTTGCAGCTTCTGCCTTGGATGCTTCATACGCTGCGCTGCTGCCTGTCATAACATCAGAAATATTGCTCATGGTTCCCTCCTTGTCTCGAGAATATCTCGCTGGCATCCGTGCCAAACAAATCTATATGTTACTCTACCTTGTCTCCGGTCTTTGCACTGTACACAGACTTCTCTGCCACATTCCCTGTGTCGTACTCAGTTTTGGAGAAAATAATCTGCCCCTTCTTTTTGTCATACTCCGTCTTATATATATATCGGACATCTTCCTCAAGAACTTCACGTTCTCCAAGCCAATATGGACATTTTTTTTCAAAAGAGTCCCCTGACTGAACATCAAGCATTGCATTGGATATATCTACTTTAACGCCAACATCAGTAAGTATCTGGTGTTCAAAGTCGCCGTAGTCCCCAATCTCTGCGTCCTCGCGACCGATGGTTGCAAGATACTCCTCAGCGTAGGAATTCTGCTGCTTTTCAAGTTCGACTCTGTCGTCTTCCTCAACTGTAATGCATCTGCTCCAGTACTTCTCAGGGAAGTTGTCCTTGATCCAGTCAACGAAATTACTTCCGTCCGGAGCCTGCTCAAGGGAATCAAAATTGTACTCCCCTTCTTCATTGAGAGTAAGCCTTATAACACTTGGGATAACTCCGTGTCCTGCACAGCACACAAAGTTGCCGTCTTCAAATTCATATCTTCCGTAGGTTGTAAGGCAGTAGCAGATCTGCTCGCCATTTGAATCACTGCCTTCCTTGGAAAGAAGGATATGTCCCTCGCCGGCGCATTCTCCCTGGTCAAAGTACTTGTCATCATACTCTATGACAGCCAGTCCCAGTGCATCATCAAGAGATGTTGGTCTTGCTTCCTGGATTGTTTCCTCTTTAGAACTCTCTGCAGGTGCCTGTGTAACTTCCACAGAAGCCTCCTGTGTAGATGCTTCCTGGGCAGGTTCTACTTCAGGTGCTGGCTCCTGCCTTTTCCCACAGCCGGCCATCAGGGATACTACCATTAATGAAGCCAAAAAGGCTGCCAAAAATTTTTTTCTCATAATAATCCCTCCTCATAAATCCTCTTCGTCAACTATATTGTACCATTTTATTACATCTGATGTCTTACAACCTTGTACTCGTCGTTATCCTGGTAATAAGGGCACTCGCTGGCGTTTCCGCTCATAAGCCTTCCGTAGTCGTCCTCGTCCATGTTCACCATGCAGGTGTAGCACTCCCAGTCCTCATCATAGGCGTAGTTTGCACAGGTATCACAGATCATACAAAATCCTCTCTCATTGGGTTAAAGATATCCAGAAGCTTGCCAGCCTCAAGGCACACGCAGCCGTGAACCACATCGTTCATCTTAAGCATGGTATCTCCTGCCTCCACAACCTTTTTCACCCCGTCGATCTCAAACTCAAATTTACCGCTTACAATGTAAGTAATCTGGGTGTGAGGGTGGTGATGCAGAGCTCCCACTGCGCCCTTCTCAAAGGTGTTCTCAACGCACATAAGATCCTTGCTGTAGGCAAGAACGCGCCTTACAACGCCGTTTCCCTGATCTTCTTCCTTTACGTCCTTATAAAAAACCCATCTCTCATCTAACATTTTTTAATCCTCCGTTTTATGTTTTTAGAAATTCATAGCCTCTATGTATTCTGTTCCAAACTCATCAAGGGCAGCAAGCTCCACAACTGCTGCATTCTTGCTAAGACCAACCAGCTCTTCTTCAGCTCTTTTCCGGTATTCCTCGCCCTTAAGGGCCATTTTGGAAAAAGATATTGCTCCCTTGAGAGAAGTGTTCCCTACCGGTACTATCTTACCATCAAACCCTTTTGGAAACATCTTAAGATTCTCTATCCTATGGGGGTCGATGTGACTTCCAAAGCCTCCTGCCAGGTAAACCACATCAGGAGTCCTGCCATTTAAAAGAGTCTTTGCACCGGTACAGACAGCAGCCTTGGCAAGCTGGAGATTTCTTATATCCTGCCGGGTGAGCCTTATGCTGCCATCAGGTGTAACAGGAAAGCCCTCTTCAAAGTACTCCTGCGTCAAAAGACCTGTCTCATCGATAATGCCTTCCCTTACTGCCTCGGAAACAAGCTCCATCACTCCGGTTCCACAAAGGCCGATGGGGGCTTTATCTCCTATGGTCTTGAAGCGGCAGATCACCCTTCCAGCGCTTTCGCGGCTTAGGTTAACATGGCAGATGGCTCCGGGGACAGAAGCTACGCCGCAGGATATTCCTCCTGCCTCAAACACGGGGCCTGCTGCCGTTGAAGTAACCCTTATCTCTTTATCATCCAAATATACCATCTCACCGTTGGTTCCAAGGTCAACAAAAAGTACGTTATCAAGCTTCATTCCTTCCTGCTTAAGAAAGTATATACCTGATACAATATCTGCTCCCACAAATGCCGATATCCCCGGCATACAGGTAAGAAGCTGCTCCTCGTAGTCCTCAAAGGCTTTGTCAGCGATCATCTGCTCAAGGCCAAGCCCCGATCCGGGATCAGCGTAAGGGTAAGTTCCAAGCCAGGAAACATCCCTTCTGCCAAAGAGATTCATCATGGTGGTGTTTCCCGCTACGGTAATGTAAGAAAGCTCACCAATAAGCTCGCCATCCTGCATCTCAGGATGTATAAGCTCCCAGATGAGGTTTTCCATATCTTCTGTCACGAGTCTTGCCATATCCTCAAGGGCGGCGCCATCCTCCGCTGCGGATATCCTGGAGATAACGTCCGATCCGTACTTTCTCTGGCGGTTAACACAGGACCTGGTCCTTGTGACAGCACATTCATCCACGCTCTTTTCAACAAGCGCAGCTGCAATGGTGGTGGTTCCAAGGTCTATGGCAATGGCAAAGGTTCTGCCTGGATCTCTTTTCCCAAAAGAATCTGAAGGGTCCCCGGAATCGGTCTCCTCAATAACCATTCCATCGCCTGCGCCATAAAGCTCTATCTCGCAGTCGCCCTGCAACACGGCTCTGCAAAGAAGCCTTGTCCCCTCCGAAAGCTCTTTTTCAGAAAAGAACTTCATATCCGCGGCGGTTGGCGTCGGAGCTCCGGATAAAAACCTCACCCTGCACTTTCCGCATCTGCCCATACCTCCGCAGGGTCTTTCAAACAAAATCCCGCTTTGGCTCAAAAGATCTGAAAGAAGTCTCCCTTTTTGGGAAGTGAGTCTTTTCCTTATTCCGTTTTGATTTACGATAATTAGTGCGCCATTTGATTTCATACACCTTTAGTTTAGCATGAATTCTCTACAAAGTAATGGAATTTTCTGTCAATTTGTGCGAAAATAGAAGGTACGTAATAATGATTTTTCAAGTATGAAAGGAGATAGTTATGGGGCTTATATCAGCAGCACTTTCAGCAGGCGGCAGTGTACTTTCTGATCAGTGGAGAGACTACTTCTACTGCGAATCACTTAGCACTGAGGTGCTTCTTACCAAGGCAAAAAAGAAACAGGGAAAGGGAAATGAAAACATCATTTCCAACGGATCGATCGTAGCAGTCAACGAAGGACAGTGCATGATCCTTGTGGATCAGGGACAGATCACTGAAATCTGCGCAGAACCCGGCGAGTTCGTTTATGACACCTCAACAGAACCGTCAATCTTCTACGGAGATCTTGGGGAAAACATCGTTAATTCTTTCAAGGAGTTCTACAAACGCCTTAGCTTTTCCGGCGGCACAGCCAAGGATCAGCGCGTTTACTACATAAATACCAAGGAGATCATCGGCAACAAGTACGGTACAGTTAATCCTGTTCCTTTCCGCGTTGTTGATACCAATGTTGGCCTCGATATGGATATCGATATCCGCTGCCACGGCGAATACAGCTACCGCATCGTAGATCCTGTTCTTTTCTACAGGAACATCGTTGGAAACGTTGACGGCGAGTTTAAGAGAGACAAGATCGATTCACAGCTTAAGAGCGAGCTCCTTACAGCTCTTCAGCCTGCATTTGCCAAGATCTCAGAGATGGGAATCCGCTACAGTGCTCTTCCCGGACACACTACAGAGATCGCAGATGCCCTCAACGAAGTACTCTCAAAGAAGTGGACAGGGGTTTACGGCATCAAGATCAGTTCCTTTGGCGTAAGCTCAGTTAATGCTTCCGAAGAGGATGAAAAGACAATCAAAGAGCTCCAGAGAGCTGGCGCTCTTAAGAACCCCAACATGGCAGCAGCTACTCTTGCCAGCGCGCAGGCACAGGCTATGCAGGATGCAGCCAAGAATACAGCTACAGGTCCTATGATGGCATTTGCAGGAATGAACATGGCTCAGCAGGCAGGCGGGATGAACGCAGGACAGCTCTTTGCCATGGGCGCTCAGCAGCAGCCACAGCAGGCAGCTCCTCAGATGGCTCCTCAGTCAGCAGGCAATTCCTGGACCTGCTCCTGTGGCAATGTAAACACAGGTAACTTCTGCCCTAACTGCGGATCACAGAGACCTGCAGCAGGCTGGACATGCTCCTGTGGCAATGTTAATACAGGCAACTTCTGCACAAACTGCGGATCACCAAAGCCCAACTAAAAAACTCACCACTGCATGCCAGCTTACGTGGGGCATGCGATATAGAGGATAATATGGCCCTACACGAATATGAATGCCCCGCCTGTGGCGGGGCAATGGAATTTAATCCCGGCACCCAGAAACTGAAGTGCCCATTTTGCGATTCGGAATTTGACGTCAGGGACTATGTTGCCAATCACAATTCAAACTCCACAGGTCAGTCCGCTGAAAACTTCCAGACGGACAGCAGCGACGATAACACTCCTATGTATATCTACAGCTGCGGATCCTGCGGAGGCGAGATTCTGGCAACGGAGTCCCTTGGCTCAATGAAGTGTCCTTTCTGCAGCAATAACGTTGTTGCCTCAGAAAAATTCACAGGTGCATTTAAGCCTGACTATATCATTCCTTTTAAAAAGACCAAGGAAGATGCAATGCAGGCTTATTCAGGTTATGTAAAATCCAAAAAGCTCCTGCCAAAGGTCTTTTTCGCCCAGAACCACATCGATGAGATCAAGGGCGTCTATGTGCCTTTCTGGCTCTACAATGCAACAGAAAACTACGACGGCGTATTTGAGGGGACTCAGGTAAGGACCTGGAGCGACTCACGCTACAACTACACCGAGACCAGCTATTTTGATATCAGGCGCGCAGGAAGTCAGGACTTTGCCAATGTTCCGGTTGACGGCTCCAAGGAAATGCCTGACGACCTCATGGAATCCATCGAGCCCTTTGACCACAGCGAGATGGTTCCCTTTAACATGGGTTATCTGGCAGGATTTCTTGCCAACAAATATAACGTCACTTCACAGGAAGACAAGAAGCGGGCTGAGGACAGAATGGCAGCATCCGCCAGAAACAATTTCAGACAGACCATCTCCGGCTACAGTTCTCTTAGGAACCTCTCCGAGCAGATAAGCACTTCAAAAGAAACCATCAAGTACGCTCTTTACCCTGTGTATGTCCTGAACACCACCTGGGAAGGGAAAAACTACCTCTTTGCCATGAACGGGCAGACAGGTAAATTTGTAGGCAATCTGCCATTTTCAAAGAGACAGGCAGCCAAGTACTACTTCCCTATTGCCGCAATAGTTTCAGTTGTTGCATTTATCCTGGCACTGATGTTCTTATAATCACTAAAAAAAGTTGGAAGATAGCATGAAAACTATGATCAAACTATCAAGGGCCATCTCACGGATTGCACTTTTTATGACAATCTTAGTTCTGACCCTTTCCTTTAAAACCTATGCTGCCGAAATATTATGGGACAGCTATGATATCCCGTCCACCAGGCAGAAGCCAAGGCTCCTTGACAGGGCAGACCTTTTGTCTGACAGCGAGGAAGCAGCTCTTTTACAAAAGCTTGATGATACCAGCGAAAAGTGGAGCTGCAATATTGTAGTGCTTACTGTGGATGATCACAATGGCCCGATCCAGGACTACGCTGATGACTACTTTGACTACAACGGATTTGGCACAGACTATAACGGAAACGGCATCCTGTTAATGCTCAGCATGGCTGACAGTGAATATGCATTCAGCACTTCAGGATCTGCCATATCTGCCTTTACTGATTATGGTCTGGATTACCTGATAGAGGAGATGGGTGGAGATCTTTCCAATGGCAACTATGCTGATGCCTTTAACATCTATGTAAAAAACTGCGACAGGCTCCTTGATTCCTACTCCAAAGGGGACGCTGTAGACGTTGGGTCTGCACCTCCAAGGACCTCCTCCGACATTCTTTCATACATTATCGGAAGCATCGCAGTTGGCCTTGTTGTAGCTCTTTTCCCGATACTCAAGATGAAGTCAGACTTAAAGACCGTGAAAATGGCTACAAGCGCAGCAGGCTACAATGCAGGAAATGTTAAATTGACAGTCCGCGAGGATCACTTTGTAAGAAAGACCCTTAACAAGACCCCAATTCCCAGAGACAACGACAGTGGAAGCAGAGGCGGCCACGGCGGAAGCTCAACCCACATCTCCAGTTCAGGATCCACCCACGGAGGAAGCCACGGACATTTTTAATAAGCAGGAGGATTAACTTCAGTGACTACTACTGCAGCCAGAATCCGAAGAGCTTTATTATCAATAATAGCAATAGGCATCATATCCGGTGCCTTATTGCTGCTTGGCACAAGCAAATTCAACACTCCGAATCAATTTGAAATAGTCCAGCTTGATGACGGCTGGACTATTAGTCGTGGAAGCAGCACCTGGGAGCTGGATAGTGTCCAGAACTCCAGCGTGGGTATTGTAAATGATGGTGACGAGATCATCCTTACCCGCACTCTTCCAAACTCGGATGTAGATCCCGCTACTTTGTACTTCAGATCTATTCTCTCATCAATAGAAGTCTACGTCGACAAAGAGCTCGTCTACTCATTTGGAGAAGAGTACGTTGCCGGAAAGCTCATGCTTCCCAAGATGGAGAACTTTATTCCACTGCCGAAAGGTTATCAGGGAAAAGAGGTCACGGTAATAATTTCAGCCCATGATAATAATGCCTTTTCCGGACTTTCTGCTTTTACCTTTGGCAATTACAACGACATAAAAAACAGCCTCGTGCAGAACAAGCGCCTGCCAATGGTGGTTGGAGTATATCTTTGCCATCTGGGCTTTATGCTGCTTATCATGGCTCCGTTTCTGGCCTTTTCTCAAAACCACGATTTCAGCATTTTCTTTTCAGCAGTAACCTCCATCATGATGGGGGTTTATATACTGTGCTATAACGACGTCTTCTGGTATCTTTCAGACAACCCTTACTTTTACACCTTCATCGAATACTTTGCTCTGTTCTGCATCCCTTTCTCTATCATGGCCTTCATCTTCACTGCCGGTCAGGCACATTTCAAAAAGATGGGGATGATGCTTCTTGTTCTAAGTGCGATATTCATTCTTTCCACATCTCTTTTCCACCTGTTCAACTGGGTCCACATCTGCACCTTTGTTTCCTGGTTCCACGTCCTTGCGGTGCTGGAAGGAATATTTGTGATCGTGTCCCTGATAATATCGGCTTTTTCCTGCCAGGACACTGAAGTGGATCTTCGGGGCAAGACCTCCTCAACTAAGATCCTTATCGCAGGACTCATTGTTTTCACCGCCTGCTCTGTTGTGGACATAGTCAAATTCAATATCATGAAATATACTGCAATTGGCGAAGTAAATGCCCACATCAACTTCATGACGGTAGGCGCCCTTGTATTCATCATGAGCCTTCTGCTCAACTACTTTTATCACTGCATAGAATATATCAGTGAATCAACTGTAAAGGTGCAGCTTGAAGGTCTGGCATATACCGATGCTCTCACAAATCTGTCAAACCGCGCCCGCTGCGAACAGTACCTTACCGACCTGTCCGGAGACTTTACAATAATAAGCCTTGACCTTGATTATCTTAAATATACCAATGACAACTACGGCCATGACCAGGGCGACAAGCTCATTCACGGCTTTTCCGAAATATTAGCAAACTGCTTTACTGACGCTTCCCTTGTGGGAAGGATGGGAGGCGATGAATTTATCGTCGTTCTTCCCTATATTGATGATGAGAGGACAGACAGAGACATCAAGTGTCTTTCTGACCAGCTGGAATACAGAAACTCCAAGGAGTCCAGGCTTCGCTTTTCTGCATCCTGGGGATATGCCTCCAGCAATGACAAGGAGCTTGGCGGAAACCACAGTGCCAACAATGTATATCTCCTTGCCGACAAGCGTATGTACGTCATGAAGAACCGGCACCACAAGGAGTCCCTTGGAAGGCTCTATGATGACCTTCTTAACAAGGTCCTTGGGGAAGGAGGTAATGATGAGCAATAAAAAGCAATTACTTCCTATCATCTGCTCCATGGCCATAGCCATATTTGTATCCTGGCTCATCGGAACCTGCTTAACCTGCAGGCTCTCCTATCCTGTTATAACTATGGAAAATGGATACGAGCTTTCTATAAACGGAAACGCCTACCAGGATGCTGACCCCTTTGAGATTTACAAGTACTTAAACAGGACTCTAAGTTATGGCGATGAAGTTATATTAAAAAAGCACCTCCCTGACATAGGCATGGTTCCTTTCCCGGTAATCCTCTTTAGGAGCAGATATTCAGTTCTTGAGGTTTATCTGGACGGAGAGCTTATCTATGAATTTGGGCGTGACCTGTATGAGCAGAAAATGTTCATCGGTAAGATGTATCATTTCATCTCCCTTCCCCAGGACTTTGCAGGAAAAGAGCTTGTTCTTAAGATGACTATCGGAGAAAAGGATGCTTTTTCAAGCCTTCAGCCGCCTAAGCTTGGAAGTCAGCCTGATGTGGAGAGCCAGTTTATCAGAGACCACCGGATGATCATTGCCACCGGAATGTTCCTTATTATCTTTGGTATTTCTTTTGCCCTGATAACCATGTTCTTTGTTGCAGAAGTACCTGATATTATAAGCTTCCATGTTGGCTCACTTTTCTGCATCAATCTTGGCGTTTGGATAATGTGCTATTACAACGTTCTTACTCCATTTATATATACGCCCTACGAGACCCAGCTTGAGTACTTTACCCTTTACCTGATAGTGCCATTCTGCTATCTGATAGTTTACTATGCGCAAAAGATTGAAAAGAAGCACCTCTACGTTTCCGTCGGTGCTATTTCATGTCTCATCACGCTTATATTGTATATACTGCATTTTGGTTTTAACATTCACCTTCGGGAGACACTTGCCATTTACCATCTTACCGGAGTTTTCGGCTTCTTCCTCATTTCTTATTACATAATAAGGAATTTTGTAAAAAAAGATCTGACCAAATCCGGAATGATACAGATGAGCGGCCTGATCGCATTTTCAATAGCAGCGTTCTTCCACCTTATCATTTACATTTTGGACAGCAATCACATCAAGAATAATTACTTCATAAGCATAGTGATCATCGATACCGGCTGTCTGATCTTCGTAATGTGTCAGGTGGCAAACTACATGCTCTATATATCCCAGGCCTACGCCCAGAGACTTGAGCACGCATCCCTTTCCCATCTGGCCTACGCAGACGGTCTTACCAACCTCCCCAACAGAGCCAGAACCGATAAAGTCCTGGAGGACCTCAACCATGCAGATACCGATTACTGCATCATCAGCATCGACCTCAATGGACTAAAGACAGTAAACGATGACTTTGGACACCCCACAGGAGACCGCTATATCAAGGACTTCGCCAAGGTTCTTACCAACACCTTCTACAATGAAGGGTTGTGTGCACGGATAGGCGGCGATGAGTTCCTGGTTATTATTGAAGATTCTATCGGAAAAGATATTGATGCCCTCATAGGGCGGATGACCAGTGCCCTGAACGTAATGAACGCGCTATACACGGAGTACCACAGAAGCGTCGCCACAGGCTACGCCTATAAGCACGAATGCCCCGGTCAATCCTCCCATGAAGTATATCTTCTCGCCGATGAGCGCATGTACGAGGTGAAGCGCCGCATGCATGAGGAGCTTGGGATACATAACAGGTTATAAAAACAAATCCATGTCTGCTACTTGAATTATAAGTAGGTTCTCGCAGTCTGCAATATCAAATATCTTGTGCCGAGGTGCATCCGAAACCGTAGGTGGGTAGTAAGACTCACTTGGCATTAAACTTGACGCTATATTGATAGCCATAGGGCTGGTGTCCTTGTTGAGTGATTTAAACCCTAGAAAATGAAGTGTTTTAAAAAGTCGAATAGGACCAGAGCAAGTATAAATGACGTATGACCTTAGTTTTTATACGCAGAAACGTAACTTTGATCAAAAAATTAGGGGTTGATTGCCTCTTAGATTCAATCTGGCCCTATGCTCCCCAAAAACACACCGTTTTTTATGCCATAAATCGTAGGACGAGATTACTCTACCAAGTCATATGACCCCATCCATGCCTGCTTGATCAAAAACGAAGCCTGCCCAAACGCAGGTCAATAGCACCGTGGAATACCGCAGATGGCGCGAGGGATATACAATATCCCACTAAAAAACTATAAGAGCGCCAGCGAGGATATGCCGCGAAAGGCTATTGATATGCATTTGGACAGGCTTACAATTCAAGTGGCAGACATGGATTTGAATTTACTTTTTTCTATATCTCTATATTGTCTAAGCAAAAACTCGCCCGCAAAGCGGACGAGTTTTTTAATTTAGATCTTCATGGCGATGTCCCAGGCTCCCCAGATTGCGGAGCGAACATTTCCAACCTGCTTGCAGTCACCAAGGAGGTGCACATTCCTGGCTGCCTGAAGGAGTGGAATCGGATGATATCCTACTGACATGATAACGCTGTCTGCAGGAAGTTCCACGGTCCTGCCATCCTTAAGGTTAACCTTTACGCTCTTTTCAGTGATCTCTGCTACACCTGCATTTAAGTATACAGGAACCTTGTTGGTCTTGAAGCAATCACGCAGGTAGCTGGTATTTGCCAGACACATGTTCTTAACTGCAATAAGATCATCCTTCATCTCTACGATCTGAGGATTCTTGCCCTTTCTGAACAGATCAAGCGCGATCTCGCAACCGGTAAGGCCGCCGCCGATAATCACTACATCGTTACCAACCTGTTTGTTACCAAGAAGGTAATCAGTAGCGTCCATGGCATACTCTGCTGCTCCTGGAATAGGGATCCTGTTGGCCTCTGCACCTGTTGCAATAATGTACTCATCAGCAGATGGAAGAGAATCTGTTCTTACCTCGTAGTTGTAGTGGATCTTGACATCAAGCTTTTTAAGCTGGTGCTTCTGCCAGGCAATGAGCTGTTTATCTTTTTCCTTGAAGGCAGGTGCTGCAGCTGCGATGAACACGCCGCCAAGCTCGCTGGTCTTCTCGTAGATCTCAGGCTTATGGCCTCTGAGGGCAAGTATTCTTGCTGCCTCCATACCACCGATACCGCCGCCGATGATGGCAACTCTCTTGGGATGATCCGTAGGCTTAACCTTGTACTTCTTGCTCTGCATGCTGCGAGGGTTAACTGCACATTTGCACATTCCTGCTGACTCGGTAAGATCCTGGTCATTGGCTGTTCCGTTGTGCTTGGTAAGGTTAAAGCAGGCTGAGTGACAGCAGATACAAGGACGGATTTCCTCTTCTTTGCCTCTCTTTATCTTGGATACCCACTTGGGGTCTGCAAGGAACTGTCTTCCAACTGCCATGGCGTCGATGCCGCCCTCCCTGACAGCTTTGGCTCCAACATCAGGCTCCATCTTGCCTGCACAAACAACAGGGATGTCCACGAACTTCTTGATGTGTTCTACATCCTCAAGGTTGCAGTTCTGAGGCATGTACTGCGGTGGATGAGCCCAGTACCATGCATCGTAGGTACCATTATCACAGTTGAGCATGTCGTAGCCTGCATCCTGAAGGTACTTAGCTGCTCTCTCTGACTCCTCCATGTCTCTTCCGATCTCTTCAAATTCTTCACCGGGCATAGCACCGTACTGGAAGGCCTTTGTCATGGATCTTACGGAGTATCTCAGGGAAACAGGGAAGTCCTCTCCGCATTTTTCTTTTATCTCTTTTACTATCTCTACTGCAAAGCGGTAGCGATTCTCGAAGGATCCGCCATAGTCGTCAGTTCTCTTGTTGGTGTACTTTAATGTGAACTGGTCAAGGAGATATCCCTCATGTACTGCATGGACTTCTACGCCATCGACACCGGCCTCTTTGCAAAGACGTGCTGTCTCTCCGAAAGCGTAGATGATGTCCTTTATCTCTTTTTCAGTGATGGCTCTTGTGGTTACATCGTCAGCCCAGCGGTTAGGAAGGACTGAAGGCGCAGCTGTAAGGTACTCTGCATCGATGTAAGGTTTTGCAAGGGTGTTAAGAGCCTTGTTCTTAGCAAGCATTGCCAGAGGTGCTGTGAGAGCAAAGCTTCTTCCAAAGCCTGCTGTCATCTGCACAAACATCTTGGCGCCGGTAGCATGGATCTCATCCATGAAACCAGAAAGCTCTTCAAACTTTTTCTTATTCTGATAGAGCCACTTTCCGCCTAGCATGTCCTTTACAGGAGCAATTCCGGGAATGATAAGTCCACAGTCATGCTTTGCTATCTTTAAAAGAAGTCTTGCAGCCTCTTTGTCAAAATGGCTTCCTCCGGGCTCCATCCAGCCAAAAATACAGGTTCCGCCCATAGGGGCCAGTACTATACGGTTCTTTATTTCCAGGTTCCCAATCTTCCATGGGGTAAATAAAGCTTCATATTCCTGCTTCATATAGCCTTTTCCTTTCCATTATTTTTTCTTACCCAGGTGTAATTCCTTCATTCCATCTACTTCGTCGCAGACGGGTTTCATGCTGCAATGTCCACAATCAGTTGGCATGCCGTCCAGGATGTGAGTTAAGGTTTTTGTTATGGCATCAACTTTGTCAGCGTTTGGGAGGATCTCTTTTACCAACGCTGAGTCAGTGATAAATATTATCCTGACATTCTTAACACCGGGAACAGCCTTATACTTTGCAATATAAGAAGCTCCCACACTTGAAAAGTCGATTCCCTTCTTGAGTGCTTCCCTGCTGATCCGGACCTGCTCCTGATTGCTCTGGGATGAAACCCTTACCATGTACCCTTTGGGGAAAACATGGTATCTGACGAACTCCAGATTCCTTATGGCCTGGAAGGCCTTCTCCTGATCTGCTTCTTCGCCAAGGTCCTCTGTTTCTAAGATGACCACTCTGGCAAAGCCGCATCCACCTGCAATCTCCCCTATGTCACTTCCGTAGATCAGTATCTCGTCCTTTGTGACCTTACCGGAAGTGGTTACGCAGGTATAATTTACCGATGGCTCCGGAGCACCGCCAAGCTCAAGTCCGGCATCCCTTTGCATGATGAACTCGGTATTTTCAAGGCATTTCCATGCTTTGGTCAAGTCGCCTGAAACTCTTTTGCCCTGAAAATGTGACAGCGCTTCCATTGTCACATCGATCATATTGTCATATAACTTCATGGCCGGATCTCCTCTTAGAACTTAATATCTGCCTTCTTGCGATCAAAGATCCTGTTGACCTGTGTGTAGGCCCATGCCATGAGCTTCTGATCAAGATTCCAGAAATATACCACAAACAGTATGCCTGTGATGATTGTAAGGATTTTTATTATTTTGAGAATGATCTTAATAGTCTTGCTCATCCTAAAAGTCCTTTCTTGTGAGGGTTATCTTGCCATTCCCTTCTGTCTTGCGTACTCAGCAGCACCAAGAGCACCCATGAGCTGAGGGTCAATTGAAAGCTCAACAACCTTGAGCTTAAGAACCTGCTCGATAGCAGCCTTAAGTCCGGCATTTTTGGCGCATCCACCTGTAAGTGTGATGGAATCTGTAGCGCCGGCCTTCTTGGACATTACAAAGCACCTCTTGGCAACAGCCATCTCGATACCTGCTGCAATCTCGTCCATTGGCTTGCCTTCACCAACAAGGGTGATAACCTCTGACTCAGCGAAAACTGTGCACTGAGCTGTGATAGGTATAACATTCTTAGCTGAAAGTGAAAGGTTTGAGAACTGCTCAAGGGTCATCTCAAAGGATCTTGCCATAGCCTCAAAGAACCTTCCTGTTCCTGCAGCACACTTGTCGTTCATGGCGAAGTTTTTAACCGTTCCGTCTGTGTCGATGGAGATACCCTTAACGTCCTGACCACCGATATCGATGATAGCCTTAACTGAAGGGTTTGTTACATGTACACCCATGGCATGGCATGAAATCTCAGATATATTCTCATCTGCAAAAGGAACCTTGTTACGTCCATAGCCTGTACCGATGAGGTACTCAAGGTCCTTGGAACTACCCAGTCCTTCTACCTGGCTGCAAACTTCCTTCATAGCCAGCTCAGCTGACTCCTGTGCAATAATCTTACTCTTAATGGTAGTACCTGCCACCATCTTGCCGGTCTCGTCAACGATCACCGCCTTTGTGTAGGTTGATCCTACGTCACATCCTCCAAAATATTTCATATCTTAAAAATCCTCCTTTTATATTGTCTTGGTTGTAAGCTTTTTCCTGCAGGCAGGAAAGCAATGACTTTGAATCCCTTTATCACCATGTTGTGTCGTCTTCGAAATCAAGAAGTGACGGGTCAACCGGCTCTGCTTTCATGACAGTTCTCATAAATTCATTTACTTCTGATCTCATATCTTTTCTTGAAACTGTTCTTGGATCCATCAGATCGTGGCTGCACCAAAGGAGCTTGATTCCACGCTCTCTTGCCTGGTCCTCGAAAAGTCCCTGAACAGTTGCCATATTCTTGCAGGATACATGCTGGTACATAAGTACAAAATCAACGTTCCATGCCTCGCACTGCCTCCAGAGCTCTGTAACTACGTGGTCGTAGCCGCCGTTTGTATGACGCCTCATTACCATTCTCTCATAAAGCCTTGCCAGATCCTTAAGGGCTTCATCTTTGTTCTCTGTCTCAAGTGGCTTGGTGAAGTTCAGGGACTCCATCTCTACCAGGATATCCACTCCCCAGCAGTTAGCCATCCAGTTGGAGAAGTTAGCATAGTAATGAGCAGGTATCGACCAAACTATTGCCCTGTATTTCATCTTGCCGCGCCAAGCTTCATCCTTGTTCTCGTAAGCCTTGAGCATGAGCTTGTCGACTTTCTGGAATGTAGAGATGATCCTTGGGTCAAGTCCTCCGTCCATCTCGTAGTTCCACTTTCTAAAGAGCTCGTAACATGGGCCGATGAGCTGCGGGTACGGAGTCTGGTTGATCTCCCACTTCTGGAGCTCATACTTTGTCTCCTCGTTAAATCTCTTCATTGCAGCAAAGTAAGCATCCCAGTTCCACTTTGCTCCGGTGTTTTCTTCGATAAACTTAATGCAGCCCTGGATATCTTTTACCGCTGCATCCATAAGGGCCTCATCCTCATATCTGACAGGGAACGCCAGATGATAGGTGGGCAGATCCTTGAATCTTCTGCTGGTGTAAGAGGATGCCATAACTGATCCGTCACAGGGCATTGAGCTTGAAATGAAGCAGGCACCCATGTGAGGAAGTGCATCTACGACTACTGAACCACACTCAGATGAAGGAACAGGACATGTATCTGACGGAAGTCCATAGGACTCTATAGCGTCAATGTATGGCATACATGCCAGCTGATCGATCTCAGATAAAAGAAATACCGGCATCAGCTGATAAGGAATTCCGATAAGGTCTGGAAATCCCGCCATGATCTGTGACATGGTCATCTCATCGAAAAGAACTATCTTCTTGGAAAGAGCTGTGCTGTTTCCTACCTTTTCATCGGACTTCATAAGAAGTACCAGGTTCTCTGCAACATATCTGAATATCGCATAGATGAGCTCGTGGTGCATCTTGAGGGCTCTTCCCCTTAGACCAAGAGTGTTCTTGTCCATAAAGGAATGGCAGCAGAAGTAGGATATCATCCATCTGTAGTGAACGGCGCCCATCATGGCAGGAACAAGGTCTTTTGAGAAGGTTGCAAGAAGCATTGCCCACATCCTTCCCCACTCGTAGAAATCAACACCTGTGTCCTTGACGCCTCGCCACTCACGTCTTACTGTGGCCATCTTGCCCTTGGCATAGAGCTTACCAAGCTGCTTCTCTCCGTTTATCATGAAGTCCTTAAACTCCTCGGGAGACATGTTCTTTAGAAGCTCTGCCTCATAGGTAAGGCGCTTTTTCAGGCCCCTGGCATCATTGCCAATCCCCTTGGCAACGTCCTTCCAGTTGGTCTCTTTGAGAAGGTCCGCCACAATCCCGCCGATCTCCTTCATGTTCTCAGCCTGGGCCTTCCAGTCTATTTCATCCTTTAATCTGAAATTCTTGGGATCTATATATTTCATACCGGCACCTCCTGCTTCTCCTTCTTCAGGCTCTTGATGCGCTTGATCTCAAGTGCTTCAACAAAAGCCTGGAAACGGGTCCGGAGCTGACCTGAGTTATGTACGTTGTAGGACCTGTCAATGGACAGTGTCGGCCATCCGTACTCCTCTGAGAGGATGTGGCTTGCCAGAGGTCTCTCAAATGCCCAGAAGTCACAGTACTTAACCTGCTCATAAATGATTCCGTCGGCACTAAACTCTTTTGCCAGTCTGTCAGCTGTATCTCTTCTCTGCTGTATCTTGTAATCAGCCATATATCTTGGGCATTCAGAGGTCTTCATGTAGTGTCTTGCGATCTGCTTGACTACGTCCTCCTCGTCATTTAAGATGATCTCTTCCCTTCCGGGGAACGAGCCGTAGCAGTATCTGTCTGCCACAACCATGGCTCCGGATTCCTCAAGAAGCCTCGTGAAATCAAGGTCATCCACCTCAGATCCCACAACAACTACTCTTGCCCTGAACCAGGGCTTGGGGTCTGTTTTTCTCTCTTTGATCTCATTAAGAGTCTCCTTAAGAAGCGGAAGGATCTTGGCTGTCGGGCATACGTAGCTCACAAGACAGATCACATGGAACTCATAGCCTGTTACAGGCGGGTTGTCCAGCTTACGCAAATTGCCGATCTCTGTGATAACCCTGCACAACTCATTGTGCTCCTCAACAGCCTTCCTGATGGCCTCGTCGGATACGTCTGTTCCCAGCTTCTCATGCATAACATCAAGGAGACGAAGACGCATCTGAGTAGCAACCTGATCCACGTTATAGTCCTCAACTTTGTAAGGCACATCTGTGTGGGTCACAAAGAAGTGGGGCTTCTTGTTGCAGTCAAGGATCTCAAGGTGCTCATAGCATCTGTTCATGGCTGAGCAGGCATCAACTCCTGCGATGCCGTCCAGATATTCATAGCCTCCCTCAATTCCTCTCTCCAAAAGAGATCTCGCAAATTCACAGGTGTAATTGGACATGTAATATGTTGAGATGTCAATGGAACCTGTTCTTGGTGCACGCATGCGGGTTGAAAAGCAGTTGTCAACATTTAAAAGAACTTCCGGCATGTGGTAGCAGGTATATCCGATGGCATATTGACCTTCTTTTTGTGCTTCCTTGACCAAGTCATTTGCTGCATCATCCAAAAGCTTTTCGAACGTGATAAGATGTTTTAAATCCTGCACGGTTACCTCCTTTCTATGCCTTTAGAGTATTTTTAAATTCAAAAGAGCTTCCTGCGCGCCCTTTAATATTCCTGTATCAGATGGCAGTTCAAATACGCTTCTGCCCTCGATGTCATTCTCAGTCATGGTATCGTCCTGGGGAATCACGGAAACGATCCTGACTCCTCCAATCTCTTTTTCGGTGATCTTCTCAGGAAGTGGAGCCCTGTTTACCACAAGTCCAATTTCATCGTACATTACAAGTTCATCAGCCACGTTCCTTATGGTCTCGATGATCTGGAGTCCTTTCCTGCTCTGGTCTGAAACGCAGATCAGATGCGTTACCTTTTCAAGCACTCTTCTGTTGATCTGCTCGATTCCTGCCTCTCCGTCAATGACCACATAGTCAAAGTCTGAAGCCAGCATCTCGATGACTTTCTTGAGATATACGTTGATGGCACAGTAGCAGCCTGCCGCTTCGGGTCTTCCAATTGCCAGAAAAGCAAAGCCTCTGTCTTCCCCAAGTGCATCGTAGAGCCTGAACTTAGCCTCAGCTAAAATATCCTGGGTATCCCTAAGCTTGCCTGTCACATCCTCGGCAACTCTCTTCCTTATCTGGTCAAGAGTCTCCGTGACATCTACCCCTAAAGCCACAGAAAGACCTACCGCCGGATCCGCATCAATAGCCAGGATCTTGGCGTCAGGCCTCTTTTCAGAAAGAAGTCTCACAATGGCTGCCGAAAGAGACGTCTTGCCAACGCCCCCTTTTCCTGCCAGTGCAATGACTATCGTATTATCCGCCATAACTCCCCCTAAAACTTAATTTTGCCTATATTTAATTATAATAATTTTGGCCAATTTACACAAGAAAACTGGCGGATTATTTTAAAATTTGGCAAAATATGATATGATGTCAGTGTACTGTATTGTTATTTTTTTAGCAATAACAAATTTTTCACAATCTAAACAAAATTTCCAGATTAATTTTAGGTGGGAGGCATTAGCTAAATATGAAGGATCTCGTGCACATTTTTGAGCTCGAGGACCTGTTGCAGGAGGCAAACAATAAACTTGTTCGCCAAGGCAAGGAAGACGGAAAAAAGGCGCTGGGCTATACATGTTACTTTATGCCAGAAGTTCTTCTTGATCTTCCCGGCTGCTTTTCTGTGCGTCTTCGCGCACCCCGCAGCGGTTCCCCGGATATGGCAACCTATTACATGTCAAACCGCACCTGCATGTACGGCAGGTGTCTTTTAGAGCGTGCCCTTGAGGGCGGCTTCAATTTCCTTGATGCCCAGATGGCTACAGAGACCTGTACCGTCACCTGTAGGTTTCAGGAGCATCTCCAGCTGATGGACATCATCAAAAACCCTGATTTCTTCTGTGAATTCACAGATGTTCCCTTTAAGAAAAACGAAAACTCCATAGAGCATTATGAGAAGCAGCTCCAGAACCACGTTCTTGACAGGCTCTCTGAGAAATTCGGAATAGACACCAGCGACGAAGCCATTCTTAAGGCCATAGAGCAGCACAATGAGGTCTGCAGGCTTATCACTGAGATTGGCAATTACCGCAAGCTTGACGAGCCAACCATCACCGGATGGGAATTCTCTATAATCCAGCTGTCAACTTTAGTATGCCCCAAATATCTGATCATCGACATGTTAAAGGATATTGCAATGCAGCTTAAGACAAGAAAACCCGATGCCAAAAAGAATTACCGCTGCAAAGTTGTGCTTACAGGCTCCGAAGAGGACGATCCGAGTTTTATCAAGCTCATCGAGGAATGCGGGGCACTGGTTGTGGCTGACAGGCACTGCTACGGCTCACTTCCTGGCCGGGAGGAGATAGTTGTGAGGGATGGCGAAACACCTCTTAGAGCCATTGCCCGCCACTACCTTGAGACCAGTGAGTGTCCACGCTTCATGGATCAGCACATCATGCGTGAGAGAAAGCAATATCTTGCAGATGTGGCAAAGGAGTACAAGGCAGACGGAATCATCATCTCCCAGATGAAATTCTGTGAATACTGGAGCTATGAGAGGACCATCGATACCCTCATCCTTCCAAGAGATTTTGGATATCCTGTATGCTCCATCGAAAAAGAATATGTCAACAATGCCGTCGGACAGCTCCGCACAAGATTCCAGGCCTTTGTTGAAAGTATAGAGCTCAAGAACATTCAAAAGGAGGCCTGAAAAGAATGGGTATTACTTTAAAAGACATAAAAGCAAAATACCGCGAACTCTTCGTTGTTGAAAAGAGCTCCAAGGAAAAAAATAAACCTTTTGATGCCAAAAAAGCTGCCCATGATTTCTGGTATGGAAAGCCCCACGAAGAGAGACGCCTTGGCGACCTCTATGTTGGAAACACAGGACTTTACAAGCACCGTGAGTGGCGCGGCGTCAAGGATACCATGTACTACTTCAACATGATATGGCTTTACAACTATGCTCACATGGTCACAGACATCATGGAGTATGGCGGCGGCCCTAAGGGAATCCTGGAATTCACAAAGGGAACACTTCGCTACCGCTGGATGGGCCAGACATACCTTACAGTTATGCACTGGTTCGACAGAGGTCTTGAGGGTGTCAGAGGTGAAGCTCTTCAGGCTTCCGCATGGCACTACCGCGGAATGGTAAGTGAGACCATCAGACAGTTCATGAGAATGTTTGAAGCGGATAAAAAGCTCCACGGCGGCGAGGAAAACGAGCTCTGGAAAAAGACCATTGCCCACAACGAGACCTTAAGCGGAAACATCTTCTACGGCTGGAGAGATCAGCTAGACGATGTAGCCCTGGAGATGATCCCTTACTTCGTATCAGTACACGTTAATAACCACACAGTTTTAAACTATATCGATGCAGCACAGTCCATAGGCCTTCCTTCAGATCCATGTCCTATGTGCCAGGCAGAGTATGGTCTGTTTGTTCATGATGATTATCCGGACTACAGCCCTGTAATGCTCACATCAAATGAGGCCTGCGACGGATCAGTAGCCACTTCCGTTCTTCAGGACTGGTTTTTAAACCGCCCTCTTTACGCAATGCCTCAGCCAATGAGATACGATGATCCTCTGGTTCAGGAACACTGCCAGAAAGAGATCGAGGGTGCATGGAAGTTTGTAGAAGAACAGTTTGGCATCAAGATGGACTGGGATCAGTATGTTAAGCATGCCCAGAGCTTCAACAAGCTCACCGAGTTTGAGTGGGAGAAATGGGATGTTGCAGCCAACACTCCTTACTATCCTATTACCGGTGTTGCTCAGGCTCTTTACAGAATTTACTATTCACAGGACGGCGACAGACCTATATGGCATGAGATGGATGCCCATGTTAAGGCCATCATGGACAAGACCGTTAAAAACAAGATAAACTGCTTCCCAAAGACAAGACACCGCGCAATTGCATGGAGCTGCGCACCGCTTTACTACTCACACTGGTGCACCTGGGCTTACAACTGCTGGGGTATCAACACCATAATCAACATGGATTCTCTTATGTTTGACCAGTACCTCAGGACTGATACATATGAGCACGCTCTTGAGGACCTTTCATGGTTCAATGAGAAGGCTCCTATGCGTGCCATGGCAGTAGGCGGACACGAACACATCCTTTCCCTGTTTGATTACATGGAGAGATTCCACTGCGATATGGTCATCATGTACGATCAGCTTCAGTGCAAGGGAATGCAGGGTATCCACGGAGTATTCGAGGACGAGTTCAGAAAGCGTAACATCCATGCAATCTGGATCCCTCATGCTCTTCCTGATAAGAGGACCGTTTCAAGGGCTGAGATCCGTGATATCATCAATGACTACATGACAACAGTAATGCGAGAAGAGCCTCTGGATCCTACACTTCTGGATTTTGACGACTCAATGAGCTGGTAAGGAAGGGGGATAAGTATGAAGGCTGTTAGAAAGTTCTTTTTCAAACTGATAAGAATTGCACTACTGATATACGGTATACTCTTCGTCGTGTTTTATTGGGACCTTGACGGAAAGTTCCTTTACTACATCTGGGAACCTCTTATGATAAAGAGATTTGACAACATGAAACGCGCAGACACTCTTTCAACACCATATTCAAAGAAAGATCCTGTAGAATAATATTGAGAAACTGAAACAGGGGCCGGTTCCTATGGCTTCCAAATACCTTATGACGAGGTTAAGCGATGAGCCTCGAGGAATAAGGTATTTAGAAGCCAAAGGATCCGGCCCCGTTTTATATTTTTATTAGCAATCTATTCTGATCACTGCTCCGGTAAGATCGGCAAATTTCAAAGACCCTTTAAAGGTCTTTTTCTCACCCATAAGATCTGTCAGGGTGATGTTATCGCCATCTATATTGATGGAGCTTACATACTCCATCAAAACCTCATCGGGATTCGAATCCCTAAATGCTGTGGAAAGACACATGGCTGTTCCTCCTTACTCAACTGAACTTAAGAGGTCCAGGATCTCTTTTTTTATGTCCCCATTGACCTTAAGAGCATCTTCTCTGCTCTTCTGGTTGGAGTAGAAGTAGAACTTGATCTTGGGCTCTGTTCCACTTGGTCTTACAGCGAACCATGATCCATTATCAAGAAAGAGCCTTATTGCATTCTGAGGTGGAATATCCTCGTATCCGTTTATGTAATCAATTACTTTATCAACCCTGGCTCCTGCAACTTCTGTAGGAAGATTCTCCCTGAAGAACTTCATCATGCGCTGGATGCGCTGCTGCCCTGCGATACCTTCAAGAACAAGGTTTGGCTCATCCTCTGCAAAGAAGCCGTACTTAGCATAGATCTCATTAAGAACATCCCAAAGGGTCTTGCCCTGTTTGCGGTAGTAGGCTGCTGCCTCGGCTACCAGCATACCGGCAGAGATTCCGTCCTTGTCCCTTATGTCCTCGCATACTGCGTATCCAACTGACTCCTCATATCCAAACAGATATGTATAGCCATTCTCGTGAAGGTAAGGGATCTTGCCGCAGATGTTCTTAAAGCCTGTAAGGGTCTCAAACATCTCAACGCCGTAAGCCCTGGCCATGATAGTTGAAAGAGTTGATGTAACAATGGACTTGACCATGGCACCCTTTGCAGGAAGTGTGCCTGCGCTCTTGTGTCCCTCAAGTACATAGTTCACAAGAAGGTATCCTGTCTGGTTACCGTTAAGAGGAACGTAGTTGCCATTGTCGTCCCTGATCTCTATAGCGAATCTGTCTGAGTCGGGATCTGTTGCCATAAGGAGCTCAGCCCCAAACTCTCTGCCGTATTTCTCAGAAAGAGCAAATGCCTTTGGATCCTCTGGGTTAGGATATCCAACAGTAGTGAAATCCGGATCAGGATTTTCCTGCTCAGGAACTATCTTCCAATTAGTGAAGCCCCTGTCCTTAAGCATCTGTCTGAATGGGATAGATCCGCACCCGTTAAGTGGTGTATAAACAAGAGGAATAGAAAGATCAAGATCGTCTCCCTCATGGATTGCAAGGCTCTCTATCTTATCAAGATACTCCCTGTCATATTCCTCTCCAAGAACTATGATCTTACCTGCCTTAACGCCCTCGTTATAATCAGACTTCTTAATGTCTGTCCAGATATCAACGGCGTTGATGCACTCAGTCATACCATCAGCCACCTCAGCTGAAACCTGGCATCCGTCATCCCAGTATGCCTTGTAGCCGTTGTAGTCCTTGGGATTGTGTGAAGCTGTGATGTTGATACCTGATACTGTTCCAAGGCGTCTTATCATAAATGCCAGCTCGGGGGTTGGGCGAAGGCTTGGGAAGGTGTAAACCTTGATGCCGTTTGCCGCAAAGATACCTGCTGCCAGCTCTGAAAACTCCCTTGAAAAATGTCTTGGATCATGGGCGATGATAACGCCCTTGTCCATGGCTTCCTGGCCCTTGGATACAATGTATGCAGCAACGCCCTGGGAAGCCTTACCAACTGTAAGGAAATTCATGCGGTTTGTTCCCGCTCCAACCTTTCCGCGAAGTCCGGCAGTTCCAAAGGAAAGATCCTGATAAAATCTCTCCTCCTTGTCCTTCTCGTCATCTGCTATTGCAAGCAGCTCTGCCTTTAATGGATCTGTATCCGAAAGTTTATTTAGCCATTCCTCATATCTTGCCTGATAGTCCATATTCTTTTGCCTCCGTTTTTTTAATCTATTTTCCTTTTTTGCTGACCTTTACCTTTAGAGTCCGCAGATAGTCCTTTTGCTCCGGAGTGATGCGGTAGCTCTCTATGGCCTTCTGTATTGCCTTATTGTGGGTCCAGTCATCAAGTTTTTTGCCCTCTATATAGGGGATTATGCTGTCATACTGCTTGGCAAGGGCCGTTGCAAAATACCATGCAATCATCATGTTGACGTAGTATTCGCCGCTCCTGACACCAGCTACCATCTCGGGGTAAGTAAGGTCATAATCCTCATCCAGAAAGTGCTCCATCAGCATCCCAATTCCAAATCGTATGGTGTAGGTCTGATCTGATCTTATCCAGTCCTTAATATGTTCAAGAAGCTCTGTCCTATGCTTTTTGAAGATCTTAGGCGCCATCTGATCGCAGGTTGCCCAGTTGTCCACATAGGGCAGGAACTTAATAAGCTCTTCCATGGCCCTGTCGTAGTCCTTCATCCCTGAAATGATAAAGGCGTGGAGCTGGTCCTCATCAAAATACCTGTGGGGGAGATCACTAAGGAACTCTTCGTATCCCCCGGCCTTTAGGATCTCTTTTGCAAGCCCCCGCAGCTGCGGTGTCCTGACACCTATCATGATGTCAGAAGTCTTGCCGGGGATAAGGCCTGCCTGAAAGTCTCTGTACTTTGTGTCCTGCATCTTAAACAGCTCTTCCTGAATATTAATTGTATCATAATTCATCTTTTATTTCAGACCCCCTCACAGTCAAATTCCGGTATGAAGCTCTCGTCCGCCGTCTCTCCAACCTGGACAAAAGCTCTTTCTACTCCAAGATTCTGTGCGTACTCCACAAGGCTGTCGTATTCTCTTTTTGTCACCTTGCGGTCAATCTCCGGATACTCTTTAAGCTCCCCATTTGGGGTGAACTGGTTCATGAGGCTTAAATATATGCTGTTTCCATAATTCTCATACAGGTACTTAACTATGAGCTTAGCCTGGATCAGCATTCCGGGCATCAAAAGGTGCCTGACGACAACTCCACTCTTCATGATGGTATCATCTTCTTTTTCAGGGAAAAAAACAGGTTCAGGCCTCTGCCTTATCATCTCTCCAATTGCCGCTTTGGCTGCCTCAACGTACCCGGGAGCGTTGCTGTAGCTCACAGCGTCCTCATCCCTTATGTATTTAAAATCCGGAAGATAAATATCAATAAGCCCATCAAGGCTCTTTACAGTATCAAGTATAAGATACGACGAGGTGTTAAATAGAAAGGGCAGATCAAAGCCATGCTTCTTTGCATCCTCTATAGCCGTTCTGATGGTGGGGATAAACATATCCCCCGTCACCAGATTTATATTGTTTGCGCCCTTTTCCTTTAGTTCAAAAAAGATCTCTGTAAGGCGCTCTTTACTGATAATTTTCCCCACTTCCCCGCGGCTGATCTTTCTGTTCTGGCAAAAGACACAGCCCATGTTACAGCCGGAAAAGAAAATTGTTCCGGAGCCTCTTTTCCCCGAGATACAGGGCTCTTCCCACATGTGGAGTGCGGCCCTGGCAATGTGAAGATCATCCTTTTCCTTGCAGTAACCCATGGTCACTGTTCTGTCCACCCCGCAGTTTCTGGGGCAGAGCCTGCAATTTTTATATTCAAAATTCCTCATTTTTTAGCGTTTCTTTCCAAAATCATTTATAATCATTATAGATTATCCACCGGGGTAAAAGGAGAGCAAGGTATGAATAATTTCTGGGACTACAGCGTTTGGGGAACGCTTCTTCTGATTTCCGTTCTGCTTCTTAGCGTAATTGCAGCCAATACCATAAAGCGAATGATCCCGATACTCAGGGACTCACTGATTCCGTCATCGGTTCTTGGGGGCGCGATTCTTATGCTGATCGGAGTTGCCTATAAAGCCATCTCTGGCATCAGAATGTTTGACACATATTTCTTTGGTGCAAACGGAAGCGACAATCTCGAAATAATCACTTATCACGCGCTTGCTCTTGGCTTTATTGCCACCGCCTTTAAATCTTCCCAGGTCAAGACCTCCAAAAAGCGCATGAAGGAGATCTTTAACACCGGCGTCACCACAGTCTCCTCTTACCTTCTCCAGGGCGTTGTGGGACTGATCATATCTATATTCACAGCTTACATTGTTAAGGACTTTTTCCCTGCAGCGGGGATCCTGCTTCCCTTTGGCTATGGTCAGGGAACAGGCCAGGCTCTCAACTACGGAAATCTCTATGAAACCGAATGGGGATTTGCCGGAGGCAAGAGCTTTGGACTTTCAATCGCGGCCATGGGCTTTTTAAGTGCCAGCATCGGGGGCGTAATCTACCTCAATATTTTAAAGAACAGAGGCCTTATATCGCCAAAAGGAAGCGCTGACAACACTCTTCATTCCGAACAGATCCAGGGCAGTAACGAGATCCCCATGCAGGAGAGCATGGACAAGATCACCATCCAGATTGCTCTTGTGACCACTGCATATATGCTCACTTTCCTTTTAATGAGAGGCCTTGGCAATCTCCTTCCGGGAATGCGCTCAGTCATCTATGGTTTTAACTTCCTTCTGGGTGTCATTATTGCCACCATTATGAGGGTTGTTATACAGTCACTCACCAGCAAGAACATCATCCACAGAACATACATCAACGATTTCCTCATGACCAGGATCAGCAACTTCTTCTTTGACCTTATGGTTGTGGCAGGAATCGCCGCAATAAGGCTCCACGTCATAAAGCGCTACTGGATAGTCCTGGTGGCTATGGGCGTTATCGGACTTATTATTACATTTGCTTACAACCACTTCGTGGCGGACAAGCTCTTTCCTGAATACAAGAGGGAACAGTTCCTTATGATGTATGGCATGCTGACAGGTACTGCCAGTACCGGCATTATCCTTCTAAGGGAGGTGGATCAGCACTTTGAGACCCCGGCCTCTGACAACATGGTATATCAGAACTTCCCTGCCATCGTGTTCGGTTTTCCCCTTATGCTGCTTGCCACCCTGGCTCCAAAGGAACCTGTTACCACACTTCTTATACTTATAGGGTTCTTTTTAGTTATGAACATCATTCTTTTCAGGGAAAAGATATTTAAAAAAGGAGCTGGTACTTGACCGCATTAAAGGTCTCATCTCCCAGTAGCTCCAGGTGTCCCGATTCACCTTTTATGTGGATCATAAGCCTGTTTCTCTGAACTATGTCTACGCTGCTGATATCTTCTCTTGGAAAAGAGCTCTCTCCCACCTGCAGTTTATCAGCATATGCCAAAAGAGATATGTCCTTCTCTTCCAGAATATTGTGGCTTACAGACATTTTCAAAAGGTGAACATCATCTTTCCAAAGCAATTCCTCCTTGGAGACGCAGGCCCGCTCTTCAAGGAGTTTTTTCTGCTCATCAAAAGCCCGGGTGATGGTGAGCTTTTCCTTATCTTTTTCTGACAGATATCCGTACTCATCCATGGTAAGGTGATATCCGCAGCTGCAGCTTAGCAGGTTCTTTTTTGAAGACAGGGTCCCAATCTTTTTGCAGGAAGGACATATGAATAACAGTGTCTCAAGGTATTCCGCAGGGGCCTTGCACTTAAACCTTATCGGTCTTTCTTCCTGTTCTTTATATGCATCCGTATATAGTCCCTCTGCTATCTCTTTTCTTATTTCCTCAGGAGACATCTCTTTTAACTTATCAGGAGATATGACTTTGATGACTTTGCCCCCCATGCGGCCTTTTCTTAGGCCCTTTCCCCACCTTGGTGTGGTGAGATATCCACCCGTCAGTCTGTAGACAACCAGTGTTGCTGCGGTCATTTTGGCGATCTTACCTATGGCATCAGACACATTTCCTGTCCTGCCATCAAAGGATCTGTTGCCTTCGGGGAAAAGAACTACATTCCTCCCCTCCTTTATCCTTGTCACTATCTGCTTTATGGTACCAGTTCCTTTAGAACCCTTATCGTGGAGGATTGGCTTAAAATAATTTGCGGCAAATTTTGAAATGCCACTCATCCTGAGCATCGTCTCTGTAGCCACAAAATCAAGGGGCTCCCTGCTTACTGACAACAAAAGGAGAAAATCAAAATCCGTATTGTGGTTACACAAAATAAACTTTGGTCCCTCGATATCAGGCAGTTTTTCTCCGGCAAAATCAGCCCTTCCTGCGACCACAGGGCTAATCAGTCTGTTTACTATGCGGAAAGCGGTATCATATTTTCTGTAAAACTCTTTTTCCATCCTGCCTCTTTAACTCTAATACTTGGTAATATCCGTAAGCGGAATCTTATTGACCCTTCTAAATGATAAGGAATTGATAATAAAGGAGAACAAAATATTACAGGCAAGAGACAGCGCCCAAGCATGCACATAGAGCTTTCTAAGGAACATAAAGCCATTGCCCTCCAGAGTTGAAATAGTAATATTGGTAACCGGTATTCCTATTATCAGACCCAGTATCAGACTGATAACTGTCGTGACCATTATTTCTCTTACAAGATAACCGATGACCTGACCATTTGAAAAACCATTTACCCTCATGGTCAAAAGTTCTCGCATCCTATGGGAAACAAGGATGTTACTGAGGTTTAATAATATCATAAAGGAGAGGAGAATGGAAAATCCAATTACAATAAATACAATAGCGGTATAAAGCTTCATGATTCCCGCCTTCTCTTCCAGAAGGTCATCTGATTTACTGATATCCGATACTCCTTTGAGCCTTGATAGCTCGTCCCTGATCTGTGCCACATTACCTCCGGTCTTTATCAGGAAAGCGTTGTGGTCAGGTTCAGTACCTAATGCCTCTCTATAAGAATCTGCCGAAAGGAAAACCATCTTTCCGGCATGGAGCATGAAATGTCCGCTTATCTTTCCCTGTACCATCTTTAGATTGTTAGTAAAAAAAACCACGTCTCTTCCGGTTGTAAGACCGTTTTTTTCCTCCATTTCAAAGGATGCCATGATCCCCTCATCCTTAAATGGCACTTCTTTTCCTTCCATATCCCTAAATGCAAAGAACCTCTTAAAGCTCTCCTTGTCATCCACCACAAAGGACTCGGTCAGAGTCTGACCATCCTCAGTCTGTATAACTCCCCCGATCTTGGTTGTGGAGACATAGTCATAGTCCTTTATTGCATCAAGTATTATCTGCTTTTCCTCTTCCGTAATGTTATCTGACATTGTCAGGCATATATCGTACAAAAGGATGTTGTCCACCTGATTATGCATGGCTCCTGCATGAGCAAGTTTTATAGTGGTTCCAAGACCTATCAGCATGCAGCAGACCATTATTATTACAACGGATACAATTTCCCTGCCGATATCCGTGACAAAATTGTTCAGGATAAGCCTGGTGTATACGCTGCCATTTCCATTCCTGGAAGCTCTTTTCCTTGCTCTGTTCACCGGCTCATTTCCACTTATAAGGCCAACAGCCGAACAGGATAGGATTTTTTCAGAAGACCAGTACACAGAAAGACATGTGACCAGGGCTGAACCGGTTATCACAAGCAAGGTCGGCACAAATTCATATTTGTGGGGAGGATTTCCAAAAACAAAGGTCTTGGAAATTGAATTGCAGACAAGCCTTTCTATTCCCAGCGCGCCGCCTATTCCCACAAATGCACCAAATATCGAAGCTGTGGCACCAAACAGAAGATACTTTTTTCTAATCTCTGACTTGTACATTCCAAGCGCCTTGCAGGTTCCTGTCTGCTTTGCCTGCTCTTCCACGATAATGGCCATTGTAAAAAAGCATACCACTATAACAACAACAGCATAGATCGGAGAAAAAACGAGGCACACTTTGGCCAGTATATCGCAGTATGACGCAAATTCCATAAAGTACAGATTGGCACTTCTGGTCTGGGTAAACCACTTGCATGGTGTCTCTTTTGCTCTTTCAATCTGCTCTCTGGCCTCTGCAAATTTTTCTTCCGCTTCCTTTTTGGATGCTTCGTATTTTTCCCTTGCTTCCTTTAGCTCTTTTTCTCCCTTCGCCTTCTGGTCATCAAACTCTCTTCTGCCTTCTTCAAGCTCCTTTTCGTACTTTTCTATCTGTGAAAAAGCCTCTCTTTTCTTGGCCTCATAAGTCTTTTTGGCATCCTCGAGCTGCTTTGCTCCGTCAGCTTTTTTCTGTTCAAATTCTGCTTTGGCATCTGCCAGCTGTTTTCGGGCTTCCGGTTCTTTTCTTGCATATTCTGCCTCGCCCTCTGCCAGCTTTTCTTTTGCCTTCTTAAGGTCATACCAGCCCTGATCCAGCTGCTGCCGAGCCTCCTCAAGTCTTTGCCGGCCTTCCTCATAATCTCTAATTGCTTTTTCTACCCTTTCCTTTCCTTCCTTTAGATCAGCAACTCCCTGCCTGAATGCTCCTATCTGCGGGAAAATCTCCTCCAGCACCTCCTTGACTATAGGATTATATTCACTCATATGATCATCATAAATTTTAATGAGCGCGTCACTTTTTTCTATAGCATTCAGATTTTCGACGGAAGTGAACTTGTCTTTTAGCCTCCTCCAATAATCCTCCATTTCCTGGTCATGGTCTTCTATAGCCTGCTGGATTTCTGCATCAAGGACATCTTTAGCAAATGTGATTATATTATTTACTTTCTCATTTGCTTTGTTCAGCGCAGCCTCAAACCTGATCTGACCTTCGTCAAGCTCGGTCTTGCCTTTTACAAGACTGTCCTGTGCCTTTTTGTATTCCTCTTCCTTCTCATTAAGAAGTTTTTCATTCTTGTCTATCTCCAAAAAGCCGTCAAATAGCTTCCACTTCGCGTCATTAAGCTCTTTCTCCATGTTGGCTTCAGCTTCAGCAAGCTGTCTTTCTCCATCTGCGATCCTGGCATTGTATTCTTCCTCTCCCTCCCGGATCTTTTTGGCACCCTCTGCAAGCTCTTTTTCAGCCTCGGCCTTACCTTCATTCAGCTCATTTTCGGCATCTGACAGCTTCTTTTGCGCCTTAGCTATCTTATCGTCATATTCCTTCTGTCCGGCATCAATCTTTTCCTTTGCTTCCGCAAGCTGCTTGTCTGCTTCAGCTTTTGCTTTTTCATACTCTGCTTCAAGACCTTCTGAAAGACTTTCCAGTCGCCTCTGTGTCAATTCATCTGCAATCGCGTCTATTTCGCTTCTGACCTTGTTGCTCTCTTTCATAAACCGCTTGCTGGTGGGACTAATAGAACCCGGAACATCCAGGTCAATAAGAAGGTTTGTGTAATCAAAGGCCGCCTCTTTAGTATTAAAGCAGTTCTTGGGAAAAAGACAGAAATCCACCTTTCCCGGAGACATATAATCCGGGTGACCAACGATTCCTGTTATAACGAACTTACCATCTGAAAATGTATTGGAAAGACGCGATGAAGCTACCTGGATAGTGATCTCATCGCCTGTAGACACTGCCAGTTTTTGGGCAAGCTCGGTACTGATCCCGCACTCATCTGCATTTTCGGGAAGCCTCCCCTCCACAGCGTATGGCACGCTGACTCTGTCAGTTTTGGAAAAAAGATATGCTCCGGCACTTTTTTCCCCGGCACCTATCTGTCCTGCCAGAGAAAGCATTCCCTCTGCATCCTTTATCCCCTCTATCTGAAGTATCCTGTCTATATCCTGCTGCGCAATACCAATGGTGCAGGCCACATCCATATCCTTGAGATTGTGGTCTTCTACATACTTAAAGCCTATGTCTTCCAATGAACGGCACGTGAAAAAAAGCCCCAGGATCATGCTGGTACCGATGAATACAATGGTAGCCATTGAAAGCCAGGAGATAAAACGCTTTTGTATGTTGCGCAAGGCATCAATTCTAGCAGTTTTCTTCATGCATCAGCTCCTACCAGATAAGGTCAGAAGCATGCATGGGCCATGTGTTGATCCTGATGCTGGATATTTTCCCATTTCTTACTCTGATTACTCTGTTGGCCATCTTGGCAATCTCCACGTTGTGAGTTACCATCACAACTGAAGTGTGTCTCTTTGCGATAAGCTCTTCCACCAGAACCAGCACTTCCTGCCCCGTTGTAAAATCAAGGGCAGCTGTAGGCTCATCAGCCAGGATGATCTTTGGATTTTTAACTATGGCACGGGCTATTGATACTCTCTGCTGCTGACCACCACTCATCATTGACGGGTAGTTGTTGGCGCGCTCACTAAGCCCTACCATGTCTATTGCTTCAGCAGGGTCTGCCGGGTTCTTGCATATTTCCGCAATGAATTTTACATTTTCAAGGGCTGTTAAGTTTGGCATAAGATTGTATGCCTGGAAAATAAAGCCAATATAGTCTCTCCTAAAATCCACCAGCTCTTTTTCCGTGGGATGGGAGAAGTCCTTGTCATCAAGGGTTATCTCCCCGTTGGTGGGGCTGTCCATTCCTCCGATAATATTAAGGAGGGTGGATTTACCGCATCCGCTCTCGCCAAGGATAACAAGAAGCTCGTTTTCGTATATATCAAGATCTACACCCTTCAAAATATGGATCACATCCATTCCTGAAGTGTAGTCCTTTGTAATTCCCCTTAGTGTCATTATTACTTTCTTCTCTGTATCCGGGGCATAGTTGTAGCCGTTTTCATTAATGAAAAGAGTGATAAGCCCCGCAAAGGAATGGATAAGGAAAACATCCTCATCCGAGAACTCTTCCTTAGTCCGGTCAAATATCTCGACACATCCCACAGTCTCTTTTCTAAGGATCATCGGCATGAGGTAGACGTTCTTTACTTCAAGACCTGTTATCTCATCCTTTCCTCCCGGAAACCTGTCATCCGCAGAAGCATCGGACAATGAAATGGGCTCTCTGGACTCACAGGCTTCTCCGACTATTCCCTGATTCATTTCAATGGAAAATCCTGCAATGCTAGCCTCTCCCGCGGAAACAATACTATATATATGCCCGGTTTCCATATTCTTAAGCCATATTGCCCCTGATTGAGCGGAAATAGCCTCAAGCATCGCCTCCATAGCATCAGAAAGAGCGCTCTCAACCTGATCGCCCTCCAGCGCCTGCATTATTTTCCATAGGACCTGAGTGTTGATTCCTTTGATAGCCATATGCCTCCTTTGCGCCAAACGCTTACATTAATCATACACTGATGTTAGAATATAGACAATAAGTGAGGGAAAAAGCGTGAATGGTTTGGCATCGGTTTATTTAATTGATCACAAAAATCCTATAGCAATTATTGGCATGGTGGCCCTTGCCGCATCTGCTCCCCTTCAGATTGAAGCAGGGATAATGGATAATGGCAATCTCTTTTACCGGATAACCCAGGTCCTTCTCCCTGTCCTAAGTGCAGTACTTATGATCGTGGCAATCGTACTGTATGGCAAAACAAGACTTATGGTTACACTGCTTCCACTTACCCTTGGTGTTCTTTCTTTTATCTTCAAGCTGTTTATCGATCCCAGATTCAATGAGCTACTGCATCACACCGTTTGCGTGGTATTATATCTGCTGATCCTGGGCCTTTGGGCTCTTACCATCATTAATAAGATAAGGACCAAATGGCTGATTGTCATTATCTTTGCAGCACCTTTCCTGTTTCACATATTTTTAGAGGACCTTCCGGTAATCCTGGGCCTTGCACCAGGTCTCTCTGCCGCAATGTGGCTTAAGGAACTTAGCATGCTGTGCCTGATGTTTGGATTATCTTTATGCGGAATGGCATTTGAAAAAAAATAAAATAATCCTTATATAAGTTTCCTCCCAACTATGATATTATTGTTTCCGTAATCGTTTATCATATGGTAACAACAGGAGGATTCCATGGGAGGATTTTTTGGCGTTGCATCTCGTGAAAGTGCGGTTTTTGACCTGTTTTACGGAACCGACTATCACTCGCATTTAGGAACCCGTCGCGCAGGAATGGCTGTGTACGACAAGAAAAAGGGCTTCGACCGCTCTATCCACAACATCGAGCGATCTTATTTCAGGCCCAAGTTTGAAGACGATATGATGAAAATGGAGGGACATCTGGGGATTGGCTGTATTTCCGACTTTGAGCCTCAGCCGCTTATTGTCCGCTCTCATCATGGAACCTACGCCATTACAACAGTAGGTAAGATCAACAACATCGAAGAGATCACCAACAAGCTCTTTGCCGACAATCGCTCACACTTTCTTGAAATGAGCGGCGGAGATATAAATCCTACGGAGCTTGTAGCTTCTATCATCAATCAAAAGGTAACCATTGTAGAGGGTATCCGCTACGCACAGGAGGTCATCAAGGGCTCTTTGTCACTTCTGCTTATGACTACTGAAGGCATCTATGCCGCAAGGGACCGCTACGGAAGAACACCTGTGGAAATCGGCCACAAGGACGAAGGTTACTGTGTCTGCTTTGAAAGTTTTTCCTATTTAAATCTTGGATATGATCCCTATAAGGAACTTGGCCCCGGGGAGATTGCGTATATCACTCCGGAATCTGTAGAGATCGTGGCTCCGGCCTTTGATGAGATGAGGATCTGTACATTCCTTTGGATCTACTACGGATTCCCTGCATCAACCTACGAGGGACTCAGTGTTGAAAAAATGCGTTACGGCTGCGGTGCCAAGCTGGCCCAGCGTGATATGCAAAGAGGACTTCATCCGGACCTTGTTGCAGGCGTTCCCGATTCAGGTGTTGCCCATGCCATCGGTTATTCAAACACTTCAGGAATCCCTTATTCAAGACCTTTTGTAAAATATACTCCAACCTGGCCAAGGTCATTTATGCCTACCATCCAGTCAAGGCGTGATCTTATTGCCAAGATGAAGCTCATTCCTGTTAATCAGCTCATAAAAAATAAGAGTCTTCTGCTTATAGACGACTCAATCGTAAGGGGAACCCAGCTTCGTGAGACCACAGAGTTTTTGTATAAGAGCGGTGCCAGCGAGGTTCACATAAGGCCTGCCTGCCCTCCGCTTATCTACGGCTGTAAGTACCTGAACTTCTCAAGATCAAACACCGAGATGGAGCTTATCACAAGGCGTGTAATTGAGAAGCTTGAGGGCTATCCTTCACCAAGCGAGGATACTATCCGCAAGTACACCGATCCGGATTCACCTCAGTACGAGGCCATGCTGGAAGAGATCAGGAAGGAGCTGAACTTCACTTCCCTCCACTACCACCGTCTCGATGACATGGTTGAAGCCATCCCAATCGAACCCTGCAAACTTTGCACCTACTGCTGGAGCGGCAGAGAGTAAAGCCCTGAACTATATTCCAAAGGCCCAGAATAACAATAAAAAATCCCTACTGCCTCGAGGCTCATCGCTTAACCTCGGCAGTTAGGGATTTTATTATTGTTATTCTTTACTTTTGGGATATATATTTACGTTATCATTACAGCTGCTTCAGCATCATAACACAAGATGCTACGACAAGTGGCTTGGCAGATATGGATATAATAAAAAACACCCTTTTGACGAGGTTAAGCGATGAGCCTCGAGGAAAAAGGGTGTTTTTTTATGTTTAATCCATATCGTCAAGCCAAATGTCGAGAGCCTTCTCGAGGGTGATGGTGATATCCTTGATCTCCATGCCGTCCTGGGCGAAGTAGAACTTGAGGTAGAAGGTGGAGAAGCTGGGACTGATGTCCATATCGAAGGTCTTCCACTCCTTGTCGTGGCCGGAAAGGGTGATCATGCCCACCACCTCTTTGTCCTTGGTGATGGTAAGCGGGATCTGGGCCAACTCACTCTTGGTGTTTGCTCTTACTGTCATGTGAAGCTTGTAGTAACCCCACTGCTTAAAGGCAACCGATACCATGTTGGTGGTGTTCCTTGCAGTGACAATGGCGCTTACATCCACCTTGCCGTTTCCGTCATCATCAAGCCTGCAGTCTATCATCTTGTCAAAGAGAAGCTCTTCTTCATCTGCATCCTCTTCAAGTCTCTTATCCAGCTCGTTGCCTTTTCCTATATGTCTTGCAAACACAGGCTTGTTCATGATGAATTTGCAGATATTTGCTGCGCATCTCTGGAACTCTGCTCTTGTTACTTCTCCGGCAGCCAGAGCCTCATCGGAGTTGTCACCGTTTGAATTACTTGCTGCATCTCCGCACACCATGTATAGGTCATTCTGAGCTCTTACTACAGAGGCGGTGTCAGTTCTTTTTCCCTGACCAAATACTCCTGCCTCAGCCCACCAGTCAGTCATGATGATGCCATCGAATCCCCACTCGTTCCTAAGTATCCTGGTAACCAGATCGTAGCTGGATGAGGTGTAATAGCCGTTTACTACGCCATAGGAAGTCATTACAGCGTGGGCACCAGCCTCTTTAACCGCGATCTCATAGCCCTTAAGATATATCTGTCTGATGGCTCTCTGGGAAGCTACATGCTCCACAAAGCGTCTTCTTGTCTCCTGGGTATTAAGCGCAAAGTGCTTGATGGTTCCGGTCACACCAATCTGGTGCATTCCCTTAAGCTGGGCTGCTGCGCTCTTTCCTGTAAGCAGTGGATCCTCTGAGAAGTACTCAAAGTTCCTTCCGTTTAATGGATGTCTGTGAAGGTTCATTCCGGGGCCAAGAAGAACATCGATCTTGTTCTTTCTAAGCTCCAAGCCTTCCCACTTGTACAGATCCTCTAACAGTTCCATGTTCCAGGTTGCTGTAAGGCAGGTTCCGTTTGGCATGGCAAAAGCTGTTTTGCCTGAATCCATTCTGATTCCGGAAGGACCGTCAGAGCAGCATGCCACCGGTATTCCAAACTTCAAAAGAGAATCCGTAACTCCACCAAATGCTCCGCCGCATCCAGGGGTAACCTTAGGCGAGCTCATGCCCTCGCCTCTGCAGATGCTTGTAAGATCCTCATCAGAAAACTGCGCGATAAACTCATCCATTGTTACTTTGCTGTGATAAACATCTGTGAGCTTGTAGCCCTTATCCCCTGTCTGAGGGATCTCTGAAGGAAGCCCTGCAATTCTTTCTTCCTTTGGATCAACTGTAGCAAGCGGAACATCCTCATAATCTACAGTGTATTTCCCGTCTTTTATTGCGGCTTTCATTCTCTTATAAGCCATTGTTGGTGCAAGTGCCTCTGAAAGCTGCTCTACAACTACTGTTTCAGGCATTTCGTAATCAGCAATCTTTTCAGCACCTCTAACGTCGCTTCCTACATAGAAAGCATAATTTCCCTTTTCAAGCACATAGGCATTCTTGTAGCCTGTAATTCCGCTGTCATCAAAGCTTGCCAGGTCGTATGCTTTAAGGTCAAATACAAAGCTCTCAAACTGTCCTGGCTCAAGCTCCTTTGTCTTATCAAAGGCCACCAGCTCTTTTGCCGGATTGCCAAGGCCGCCCTGGGGCTTGCCTGCGTATACCTGAACAACCTGCTGGCCAGCTCTGTTTCCTGTATTTGTAACTGTAACTTCTATAGAAATACTGTCATCACCTGCATTAAATGATTTAACGCTGATATCAAATGTTGTGTATGAAAGTCCAAAACCAAAGGGGTAAAGAACCTTGTCTTTTGCAAAAGTCTCAAAGTAGCGGTATCCGACATAGATGTCCTCCTGCTGGATGTTGCGCTCTTTGCTGCCAAAGGATGAATCTGAAGGATAGTCCTTAATGTCTTTTGCAATGGTATCTGTAAGTCTTCCTGAGGGGTTAACGTCACCGGAGAGCACATCAACTGCGCCGTAACCTCCAACCTGTCCGCCCTGCCAGATGTACATAACTGCAGATGGGTCATACTCAGAGACCCACTTCATATCTATGATATTTCCTACATTTAAAAGGACTACTGTCTTGTCAAAAGCACCGGTAACTGACTCTAGCATCAGCCTCTCTTTGTCCGTAAGAAGATAGCTTCCGCTCTTGTTGCTGTTGTCCTGGTCTTCGCCTGCTGTTCTGCCGATGATGACAACAGCCACGTCGCTGTCCTTGGCGATCCTGCCTGCAAGCTCCGGAGTAATGTCCATCTCCTCCTGGAACCATGGCTCTGATGCCCAGCCCTCACCCTTATCAAAGGGATGGTCCTTAATCCAGACATCGTATGTATCCTTCAGCTCCTGGTTTAATGTAAATCTCTTATCCTCTTCAAGGGCTTCCTTAACACCTGTCACGTACCTGGTGTTGACCATTCCGCCTGAACCTGTGCCACTCTTGTAATAGTTGTACTGGCTTCTGCCAAATAGCGCAATTTTAGAACCCTCCTTAAGAGGAAGGACATCCCCATCGTTTTTAAGAAGCACTGCGCCTTCAGCAACACTGCGGCGGGCTACCTGTGCAAATTTCTCAGTGTCAAAAACTTTCTCTGACATTTAGATCCTCCAAATGAATCCGGTTATTACTTAAACGTTTTCGTTGCGCTAATAGTATACTTACAAAAGAGTGATTTAGTAAAGACATATTTCTGCTTTTTATACTATTTTCTTTACTATTTTTATTCCGCCGGCTTATCCCTCATGAGATAATCTTTGTCATCATCGATCATTTTCAGCATGATATCAGCAAACCTTGGATCGAACTGGCTTCCCTTGCCCTTTTCAATCTCGCCTCTTACCTTTTCCTGAGAAAGGGCTCCTCTGTAGCTTCGGTTACTTGTCATGGCATCGTAAGCATCAGCCACGGCAATGATCCTGGCCTCTTCAGGAATATCATCTCCGGAAAGCCCCTCCGGATATCCCTTTCCGTCATATCTTTCATGGTGCCATTTTGCTCCCGCTGCAAGCTCAGGCATCTCCTTGATATTGCTGAGGATCTTTCCGCCGATTGACGGATGTTTTTTGATGCAGGCAAACTCTTCATCCGTAAGTCTTCCCGGCTTATTTATCACCTCGTCGGGCACACCGATCTTGCCAACGTCATGAAGAAGCCCCATCATGAAGATCTTCTCCTGCCTCTTCTCGTCATAACCGTATCTTCCCGCTATCTCTTTTGAATAAACAGCCACTCTTCCGGAATGACCATTTGTATATTTATCCTTGGCATCAATGGCATCAGCAAGACTCTCAACGACGTGAAGGAAAAGATTTTCATTCTCCTTTGTCTTTTCATCAACCATGCTCTCCAGATCCTTCTGGAGCCTTATGAGTTCCACAGCATGTTTAACCCTTAATACAAGGACGTTTGCTACAAAGGGCTTTCTGATAAAGTCCATTGCTCCAAGGGAAAGGCCTTTTGTTTCAATTTCCTCATCCTCTTCAGCAGTCAAAAAGATCACAGGAGTATCTCTCCAGTCACCCTCGCTCTTTTTGATCTCATAGATTACTTCAAAACCGTCCATCTCAGGCATATTGATATCCATCAGAATAAGATCCGGCGCCGGATTATCCTTAATATGATCCAAAAGAGCTTTCCCGGACTTTAGCACAACTGCTTTAAATCCAGCATCTGCCAGGGTATTCCATGTTTTCTTTAAAATAATAGGATCGTCATCGACAACAACAATTTGTGGAATCATTTTTTACCTCCAAAAAGACAATTTCTCTCGGCAATGATATCTTAAATACGTTTATCCACTAACGCAGTGGTGGTATACTCAAAATGTACAGAACGCTTACACATCCCATATAGGAGGACTATTTATGAACTATAATATCCCCGGTATTGATGTAGAGAAAGCCATTAAAAACTCCGGCTCCGAGGAGCTTTTTTCAGAGCTTCTTGGTGATGTTTACAAGCTCATGGATGAAAAGATTGCTCTGGCAGAAACCTACCTTACAGACAAAGACCTGCAAAACTTCACCGTTTTGGTCCATTCCCTCAAGACCACCTGCCGCATGATCGGCGCCATGGACATAGGGGAGGATTTCTATACCCTTGAAAAGCTGGGCAAAGGCGGCAATCTGGATCAGCTTGAAAAGCTTACTCCGGACATCCTAAGCTCCTTCAGATCACTAAAGCCTTATCTTGAGCCTTTTGCTTTTACAGGAAGCGGTCCCAAAAGCAGCTTTGACAAGGAAGCTGTTTCAGCCATCTTAAAAGGGCTTATTTCAGCAATAGATGACTTCGATCTTGGTGCTGCTGAAGCGGCTTCCAAGCAGCTCTTTTCCTATGAGTGCAGCAAGGAGCTTGAGGGCAAATTCACAGCCCTTGATAAGTTCATTGTCAATCTTGATTATGATGAGGCAAAAGTGCTGGCAGGGCAGATACTTGAAAGCCTCTAAGTAAGTGCACCTGGCAGATCAGGCCTTCTCCCATTGGGCTTATTTTCCGGCTATCGTTCCATAGCCTGCTACAGCCTCGTCCACAGTCATCTCTCCGTTTATCACCGCATAGGCTGCTGCCCTGTATTCTTTTACTGCAGTATCCAGAATATCTATGTCTCTATAGCTTATGGTCCTGTCCGCCGAAAAACCTGACAGCGAAGCATATACTTCGTCGATGGAATAATCCTTGGTGGGGGTGATCAGTCCTTTTTCCTGTGCCATAAGCCCAAGCTCCTGTTCACTGGTAAGGAACCTTATGAATTCATTGGTCATGTCAAGATTTTTACTGTTCTTATTAACGCTAAACAAGATCGACATGGAATCCATGTAATATCCGCCTTCATCACCGGAAGGAGCCACGTAGAAGTCATACTTAAACGGATTTTGCGAAAAGGCTTCAGATTTACTCTCTCGCTTTTTAGTTCCTGAAACGACGTCTCCGGAGCAGAGCATCATCGGCACATCTCCTTCAAAGAACCTCATGATAACAGCGTTATAATCATCTTCAATTTCAGCTGTACATTTGTCTATATCTATGCAGTCGCTGTCCACAAACTCTTTTAATCTTGTAAGTGGCGCTCTCATCGCTTCCCCTGCAGAAGGATCCAAATTATTAAGGGCATCTTCCTTGCTTCTGTCGTCTTTAACTGTTTTAGCAAACATCGGGTAAGCAAAGGCGTATCCGATTCCGGGTGTGGTATTGGTATTGGCGCCCATGACAGGAGAAGAATAGCCTGCAGCCTTAAGCTTTTCACAGGTTTCCTTAAGCTCGCTATAGGTCTTTGGCACCTTAAGATTTTCTTTTTCAAATATATCCATGTTGACAAGAATTCCATAGGATGTAGCAAATACCGGAAGTGCCAGTACTTTTCCATCCATCTCCCATTTCAGTCCCGGGCGAATGCAGTCTAAATTGATCTCAAGCTCCGGGTCAGCCAGATTCTCTGCCCCTTCAAACAAAGAGGCGAATTGTTCATCACCGACCATCCATGGCTGAACAAAGTAAATATCTGGTGCCTCCTTGCCTGCAAGGGCCTGCACTATTGTATTCCAGTAGTCATCAAGGTTGGTGTACTCAATCTCGCCCTTTGGATAATGGTTATAGAATCTTTCTATTGTACTCTCCAAAGACTCAAAATTGGAGTAAGTACCAACTACAGACAGCTTATACTCGGTATCCGGTGAGTATTTTGGAGAAAACTCCCTGCTGCCTTTACCTCCAAGTCCGCACCCTGCCACTCCAAGTACCAGCATCGCTGCCAGGGCAATGGAAACAATTTTCTTAGCGTGTTTTCTCATGTCCTCTCCTTTCAATATCATTCACCAAAAAACTCATTTACCTTGGAAGTGATCTCGCTGCGATCAGCTTCTTTTAAATGGTTTCTTATGATCTTTGATTCATCAAAACCATCTGGTGGTATACTGTCATGGTCCATAAGGATAAGCTCCGCTTCATGCTTATTAAGGAAAGCCCTGGCCTGCTCTTTTGATTTGACCATCACTACATTGTAGCTGTCAGACAGCCACTCCTTGATATTTCGCAAAACGGCCACATCGCTATCCATCACTAAAATACTGTGCATATTCTCAGGCTTTTTCTTTTCTTCTTCAGTGCCTTCCTCTTCCTTCTCCACCAGATCCGGAGGCAGATATGCAAGAAGCATGCTCTCAAGTTTTCCGGTATCAATGGGCTTTGTGAGGTAGTCATCAAAGCCTGCATTTATGTATATTTCACGCATTCCGGACACCGCATTGGCTGTAAGGCAGATAACCGGAGTCTTTAAGTTGGGTGTATCTTTGCACTCCTTCATTTCCTTTATGGTCTCAATACCATCCTTGTCCGGCATCATGTGGTCAAGGAAGATCACATCGTAGAAATTTCTCTTGAAAAGAGCTATGCAGGCATCGCCGCTGTCTGCCGTTTCAATCTGCATCCTGGTTTTACTAAGCAGGCTTACAAATACCTTAAGGTTGACCTCAGTATCATCAACCACCAGTATCCTGGCCTTTGGTGCAGTAAACTGCACCCTGTACTGTTTCCTTTCACTGACAAAGCGCTTGAAGGCTGTTTCAAAATCTCCAATGGGCTCCCAGTCAATTACCTTTTGCTTAATGTCAAAAGAGAAAACGCTTCCCTTTCCATATTCGCTCTCCACCTGTATCTTGCTGCCCATCATATTAAGGAAGCTCTGGGCAATGGCCATTCCAAGACCGGTACCTTCAATGTTCCTGTTTTTCTTTTCCTCAATCCTCTCAAAGGCTACAAAGAGCTTGTCCAGATCCTCTTTCCTGATTCCTATTCCCGAATCCCTCACACTGACATGGAGGTTTACATAGTCCGCATCATCTTCACATTTGCTTGAATATACGGAAAAGACAACACCGCCTTCCTTAGTGTATTTAACAGCATTGGAAAGGATGTTTGTGATGACCTGCTTGATCCTTATCTCGTCGCCATGCATTATCCTTGGTATGTTTCTGTCCACATCAATGTCGAAGGTCAGTCCCTTTTCCTCTGCTTTGCGCTGGACCATGTTCACAAGATCATTTAAAAGAGATACACAGTTGTAGTCCACCTCTATGATATCCATCTTGCCCGCTTCAATCTTTGAGAAATCAAGAATATCGTTGATGATCCCAAGAAGGGTATTTCCTGCAGTCCTGATGCTCTCAGCATACACCAGTATCTCCTCGTCCCGGCTGTCTCGCAGGATCATTTCATTCATGCCGATGATGGCATTCATAGGAGTCCTGATGTCATGGGACATTGTGGACAGGAAAAGAGATTTCGCTTCATTTGCAGCTTTTGCAGCTTTTGCAGCAACCGCCAGTTCTCTGTTGAAGCTGACAAGTATGGATAAGTTGAACAGAAGCAGTGCCGCCAGTCCTACTGATACGATCCCCAGAAGGAGCCAGTCTATGGACCTGCTGACCGTCAGCTCTTTTGCCGGAATATATGCCACCAGGATCCAGGAATCAATACCGCTTAGGGGTGTGTAGGCTATGACGCAGTCCTCTTTCTTGGAATTACGGATGTGCATGGAGCCTACGCCTGTGCGGATTGTGTCCACCACCTCCGCGTATTCCAGAGAGGACATGGGATTGTAAGATTTGAAATACTCAAAGAAATTGCTGTTTTTGAGGGACTTACCATGGATCATGTAGTCACCATCCCGATCAATGATGGATATTTCCACATTGTCGTACTCACCCTTCAAAAAAACCAGCTTCTGTTCAAGACGACTGACAGGTACAACCCGGAGAATAAGACCATTTCTAATTACTCCTGTTTCACCATCCAGAACCTTAACATTGTTCAGAACGGCTATGGACTGGACGCCGTCAAGGGGGTTGGTATAAGCCCTTGTCAGGGTTACCACGCCACTGACGTTGCTGATCTCAAGATTATCAAAAATATTTATATGGGAATAATTAATAGAATAATCTGACGGATCAGTGGTGCTGGCAGTAGTGGAAATTCCTGCCATAGATCCGTCATCAATATAGATAAGATGACCTGAAATCTCAGGAGAAACCTTTGCTTTTCTGATGTAAGATATGGCTTCATCAATGGTCATCGGAGTTCCTGCCTCCGCTGACCTGTTGATGTAATTAGCCCAGATATCACACAGATGCTGCTCATCCTCCAGATAATTGGCGATGATCTGCTCTGTTGTAGTGGTCATTTTCTCATAAGACGCAATCGAAGCTCGGTTTGATTCTAATGCCCTATCATTGGCATACTTACCGATAATGAAAAGAATCAAACCCACTATCAAAATGTTAATGATGATAATATATAGTCTCTTCAATCTGCATCCTCTGTAACAAATTAAAAAAAACATATATCAATACAGATTAATTCTACCATTTAACGTTTGTTTATGTTGTTAAAAAAGTATAAACCAAGAATGGCCCCTGCAGCGGTTATCGCAAGAGATTGCTGCAAAAGAATGAACCTGATGCTGCTTGAATGGAAACCAAGGACCTTCAAAGTGGCAATCTATATACGTTTTTCCAACGTTTTGGAGATTGATCAAAGTGTCCATGAGTTGTACCTGCATTTCATTAGTGGACGTAATCTTGACTGCACGATTAAAACACATTACCATAAACCGCACATGGATAATCAGTATATTAAAATAACACACTTTTTTCTTTTGCCTTTTGAGAAAAAAGAACTTTTTATAAAATAAGCATAAACTAACTACCAAACGATAAGTCTTATCGTATAATTATTTAACAAAAAAAGATTTATTTGAGACCATAAGAAACAATTAAACAATAAAGATAATATGGAGGGCTAATACATGAGTGAAGAGATCAAGAGAAACATTTCTGAAAGCGATTTGGAAAAAGTAGCCGGCGGCAATAAAGACTCCATAGTCAAAGACAATATAGATATTGTAGGAAAAGCCATTGCAAGTAGTAGAGATGACCGCAGGGGCTGGGATGATCATGTATATGATCACGAAGGACCTTGATTGTTAAAGATGATAAAGAAATAAAGGTCTCTTGGAAAATATACATGTTTTCCAAGAGGCCTTTTTGATTGAATATCTTCTAGTTCGTGATATGCACATCAAGCTGCTCGTATGGGATATGTATGTCATTTTCATCAAAGGCAATTAGTATACTTCGATTCAGATCCCACTTTACCTTCAGATAGTCTTTACTTTCAACAATACATCTGACTCCCAAAATGATACTGTGGGCTCCAAGTTCATCAACAAAAAACTCCTGTCTTTCCTTTTTAATCCGATCGTCCTGCCCAACTATTTTTCTCATAACTCCCAGGGCTTTATCTACGTCCTCTTCATATCCTATATTCGCATGTAGTTCAAGATGCTTACAGTTATTGCTCACCTGGTTTATGATCGTGTCATTAGTCAGCGCAGAATTCGGAACATTTATCTTCTCGTTATAATCATTAATAATAGTTGTATAGTACACAGTGATGGAACTCACAGTACCTTCTATGCCCTCACCCGAGTCCACAATTATATAGTCTCCCTCTTTAAAGGGCTTTAACAACATAAGGAGGATACCGCCTGCAAAATTGCCAAGTGCGCCTTGCAATGCCATAGAGATTCCAAGTCCCATAGCCGCAATGGCAGCTGCAATAGTCGCAGCTTTAAACAATTCAAGCGCTACCAGTATCTTCATGATTACAAAGATTACAAGGGCATTTTCGACAAGCCAGGTAACTATGGATATCAGGGATTGTGAAAATCCGTGTTTTACCAGCTTTTCAGTTATTTTTTTATCTATCTTCTTAATGACTTTCAGGAGAATAAAAAACAACAGAAACAGTACTATAGCCTTTATGAACCATACTGCGCCCTCTAAAAGAGTATCCTCTATCATTTGCTCAAGCTGGGGTAAACTTTCATTTTGGTCTGTCATAGTCAATCATTCCTCTATAAAATATTCTACACCGCACATATATTATCGTAATATGGTATTATACAGAAAATATTTCGTCTACGCAACGTCACAAAGGCAACAAAAAACCCGCAAAGCCTTGTAAATACTAGCTTTGCGGGTTTTGATTTTTTACTCGAGTTCCACGGTTCCCGGGGGTTTGCTGGTGAGGTCGTACATTACGCGGTTTACGCCCTTGACCTCGTTGATGATACGGCTCATGACCTTCTGGAGAACGTCAAACGGGATCTGGGAAGCTTCCGCTGTCATGAAATCCACAGTCTCTACTGCACGAAGTACTACTGCATAGTCATAGGTTCTCTCATCGCCCATAACACCTACCGAGCGCATATTGGAAAGGGCTGCAAAGTACTGGTCAGGAAGCTTTTCAAGTCCTGCTGCAGCGATCTCTTCTCTGTAGATGAAGTCTGCATCCTGGACAATGCGGACCTTCTCTGCAGTTACTTCGCCGATAATACGTATTCCAAGACCGGGGCCAGGGAATGGCTGACGGAATACCAGGTACTCAGGGAGTCCCAGCTCAAGACCGGCTTTTCTTACTTCATCTTTAAACAAAGACCTGAGTGGCTCTATGATCTCCTTAAAATCTACATAGTCAGGAAGCCCTCCAACATTGTGGTGTGACTTGATAACAGCAGATTCTCCGCCAAGTCCTGACTCTACAACATCAGGATAAATTGTACCCTGAGCCAGGAAGTCTACCGCTCCGATCTTCTTGGCTTCTTCCTCAAATACACGAATAAATTCTTCCCCTATAATCTTTCTTTTTCTCTCTGGCTCTTCCACGCCTGCAAGCTTAGCATAGTAGCGATCTGCGGCGTTTACCCTTACAAAGTTGATATCGAAATTTCCACTTGGTCCAAATACGCTCTCAACCTCATCTCCCTCGTTTTTACGAAGAAGACCATGGTCTACGAATACACAGGTAAGCTGTTTGCCTATTGCCTTGGCAAGAAGAGCTGCAAGAACTGATGAATCAACGCCTCCGGAAAGAGCAAGGAGTACTTTTCCGTCTCCTACCCTCTCTTTTATTTCCTTAATCGTATTCTCAACAAAGGAATCCATGCGCCAGGTTCCGGCTGTCTCACAGATATCCCTGACAAAGTTGTGAAGGATCTCTTTTCCGCGAGCAGTATGAAGAACCTCCGGATGGAACTGGATGGCATAGAGCTTCTTATCTTCACAGGCTGCAGCGGCAACGGGGCAATCTGCTGTATGGGCTATCACATCAAAGCCGGGAGCAATCTTACTGATGTAATCAAAGTGACTCATCCAAACTACAGTCTTGTCCTCTACTCCCTTAAAGAGCTTATCCCTGCTTCCGTCGATGATAGTTTCTGTCTTACCATACTCTCTGACAGGAGCCTTCTCCACATTTCCTCCAAGCAAAAGCATCATGAGCTGGGCGCCATAACAAAGTCCCAGAACCGGAATACCCAGTTCAAAAAGTTCCTTGGTATATGAAGGCGCTCCCTCCTCATAGCAGGAATTAGGACCTCCTGTTAAGATGATGCCCTTGGGATTCATTTCCTTGATCTTGTCTATCGGAGTTCGATAGGAATAGATCTCACAGTATACGTTGCACTCTCTGACTCTCCTAGCCACCAACTGGTTGTACTGCCCACCAAAGTCGATTACTATGACCTTTTCTTCTGTTGCCATGCAGCCTCCTTTTGTATTATGAAATGAATGCCAGCCGCGATGGCTGGCATATTTAACTAAAGAAATCTTCTGACACTTATGATGGATCTGTAAGTTGCCGAACTGTACTTGATTCCGGTCTTCTGGGTGCTGGCGTGGACAATCCTGCCGCCACCGATATATATTCCAACATGTCCGCCGTAATAGATAACATCCCCGGGCTGGGCATCTGAATAGGAAACTTCTCTTCCATAGGATCCCTGTCCCCAGGAGGTTCTGGGCACTGAGATTCCAAAAGCTTTATATACTGACATTACAAAGCCTGAACAGTCTGCTCCGTCTGTGAGGCTGGTTCCGCCTGCAACGTAAGGATTACCAACGAACTGACATGCATAATTAGCTATGTTCTGACCTGTGGCACTTCCGGGAGCTGAATAGGATTTAGAACTGGATGAGCTTGAGGATCCTGATGAAGTATAATAGCTTCCGGATCCGGAATCACCGGACTCCGCCTGAGCTCTTGCAGCTTCTTCTGCTGCTTCTGCATCTGCAGCGGCTTTTTTCGCTGCATCAACTTCTTTTTGCTTGGCTTCTATCTGTTTCTGAAGGCTTGCGATGCTGGCCTGCTGACTCTTTACCTGAGCGGTGTAAACTGCAGCATCCTGCTTTGCCTTGGCAAGCTTAACTTCATAGTCTGCATAGGTTGCCTTGTAATCAGCAAGAAGCTCTTCCATGTAGGCTTCTTCCTCTTCAAGCTCATACTCAGAAGCCTCCAGTTCCGACTTTTCCTCTTCAAGCTGCTTGCCCAGTTCCTCTGCTGCCTCTTTTGCTGCCACAAACTCTGCAAGCTTGATACGGTCGTACTCGTACAGCTCTTCCACGTAGGAAGCTTTATTTAAGGCATCTGCATAACTTGTAGCAGTTAAAAGAATCTGTACATAGTTAAAGTTCCCCTTCTCATACATGAACTTCACTCGCTGTACCATGGATTCGTAAAGGGTCTCTTCCTGATTCCTGGCCTCCTCATACTGAGCATTGGTCTCATCTATCTGCTGAGCCTTAAATGCGATGTCTTCTTTAATAAGTTCAATGTCCGTCATAAGACCAACGATCTCAGCCTGAGTTTCATCTATTGCTTCCTGGGTTTCGCCAAGGGCCTCTGAATTCTCACTTATCTGGCTGTTGGCCTCGTTGAGCTTGTTCTGGCTGGCCGCCTTCTGATTCTCTGCAGCTTTCTTTTGCTTGTCCAGAGCCTTCTGCTCTTCTTCCAGCTTTTTCTGGGTTTCCTTGAGCTCCTCACTTGTTGTGGCATAAGAGCTTACAGGAGTGAGCATGAAAAAAGCAAGGGAAAGTATCATGGCAACGACAGAATAAATCTTTTTCATTCCAATACCCCCCTTGCTTAGTTTTTCTAAAAATCATTATAGCATGATATGCGCATTGCTTCACTGCGTTCTCGCAATCCTACATATCAAAGTTCGCAGTTTCCTACAGTTCTGGGGAATGACTCAACGTCTCTGATATTGCCCATGCCTGTAAGGTACATTACGCAGCGCTCGAATCCAAGTCCAAATCCTGCGTGGCGAACACTTCCGTATTTTCTCAGGTCAAGATAGAACTGGTAGTCCTCCTTCTTAAGTCCAAGCTCGTCCATTCTCTTCTCGAGAGTTTCAAGGTCATCCTCTCTCTGGCTTCCGCCAACGATCTCCCCGATTCCGGGAACAAGGCAGTCAGCAGCTGCTACTGTCTTGCCATCCTCGTTGAGCTTCATGTAGAAGGCCTTGATCTCCTTAGGATAATCTGTAACAAATACAGGCTTCTTGAAGATCTCCTCTGTGAGGTATCTCTCATGCTCGGTCTGGAGATCACATCCCCAGCTTACCTTGTAGTCGAACTTGTCATTGTGTTTTTCAAGAAGCTCAACCGCCTCTGTGTATGTGATCCTTCCAAAGTCGCTCTCAGCAACATTCTTAAGTCTCTCGATAAGACCCTTGTCAATGAATTCGTTAAAGAACGCCATCTCCTCAGGGCAGTGCTCTAATACATAGTTGATAACATACTTGAGCATTGCTTCTGCTGTATCGCAGTCGTCCTTAAGGTCTGCAAAGCACATCTCAGGCTCGATCATCCAGAACTCTGCAGCATGTCTTGTAGTGTTGGAGTTCTCTGCTCTGAAGGTTGGCCCAAAGGTGTAAACGTTCTTAAATGCAAAAGCATAAGTCTCAACATTGAGCTGTCCGCTTACTGTAAGATTTACAGGCTTTCCAAAGAAATCCTTGGAATAGTCAACCGCGCCCTCTTCAGTCTTTGGAACATTGTTAAGGTCCATGGTTGTTACCTGGAACATCTCACCGGCTCCCTCACAGTCACTTCCTGTGATAAGTGGTGTGTGAACATATACGAATCCTCTCTCCTGGAAGAAAGAGTGAATTGCAAAAGCAGCTACTGATCTAACCCTGAACACTGCCTCAAAAGTGTTTGTCCTTGCCCTTAAATGAGGGATGGTCCTAAGGAACTCAAGAGAGTGTCTCTTTGGCTGAAGAGGGAAATCAGGTGTTGAAGGACCCTCTATCTCAACTGTGTCTGCCTGCATCTCAAAGGGCTGCTTAGCCTCAGGTGTTGCAACGATTGTACCGGTCGCGATTATAGCTGCACCAACATTGAGCTTGCTGATATCTGTAAAGTTTGGAAGTGCATCCGTATACACTACCTGAAGAGGCTTAAAATATGTTCCGTCATTTAATACGATAAATCCCACAACCTTTGAATCACGGGAGTTTCTGATCCATCCACCGACTGTGACCTTTTTCCCCACGAACTCGTCCTGTTTTTCAAATAGTTCTCTGATATCTGTTAAATCCATTTTCTTTTCCCCTTCTGCTATTATCTGTTTCATTCGGGCTTAACTACGGAAGCGTTCTCCACAATGAAGTCTGCAACCTTGTCAGCCATTATCTGTTCTCTGTAATCCTCAACTTCAAATGTTGCCTTGTAGTCCTCGATGGTCTCATATCCCTGGTAGAAATATGTGTCAAAGTCTTCCTGAATGTACTGATTTACCACATCATCGGAAACCTCGATTCCTTCCTTGTTGGCAATAGCCTGAAGCACAAGGCATCTCTTTGCCTGCTGATTGGCTATGTCGCCAAGGTAATCAGCAGGCTCACCTGAAATACCGTTGCTCTGCATGATGTTCTGGATGTATTCCTCAATTGAAGTCTGAATTCCGTAAGCGGCCTGCATCTGCTGAACATAGCTGTTTACTGAATTGTAGATCATGATAAAGTATCTGTTGTAGAGCTCCTTTGGGATCTCATCAACAGTCGCATTATCTACAGCAGTATTTACTGCGGCATTTTTAACTTCTTCATCATATGACTGCTGAGCCTCTTCCTCAAGGTCCTTACGGATATGTGCCCTGAACTCATCAAGAGTCTTCACATCCTCAAGTCCAAGACCTGCTACCCACTCATCTGATGGTGTCTCTACAGGTGCCTTGATTGAATTAACCTTAACAGTGAAAACAACAGCCTTACCTGCAAGATCTGCTGAACCGTAATTCTCAGGGAATGTAAGATCAAGGTCTACTGTCTCGCCTGCCTTAACTCCCACAAGTCCGGCTTCAAAGCCATCGATAAACTGGCCTGATCCGATTGTCAGATCATAACCCTGAGCAGTACCTCCCTGGAATGCCTCTTTGGTATCAGCATATTTTCCTTCATAATCAATATTGGCTATATCGCCATTCTGGATTGCTCTGTCAGTAACCTCAACCATCTGTGGATTTGCTGAGTAGGTGTTGTTTAGTGCATCCTCAACATCCTGATCTGTGATCTCGCTCTTTACTGCCTCAACTGTGATGCCCTTGTAGTCTCCAAGCTGTACCAGGTTGTCAACATCAACATCAAGAAGTGTTGTGGACTTAAGGCCGTCAATACTGATCTTGGAAGCTTCATTTGTAGTCTCTGATGTATTGTCTGCAGAAGCCTCAGTGTTTGCTTCTGTCTGTGTGTCAGCGGCTGGATCTGTGGATGCATTAGAACCGCAGCCTGATACAAATGTAACAACGGCTGCCAGCACCCCGTATAATACGTAATTCTTTTTCATGATAGTACTCCTTATAAAACAATATTTTTTATACTACCACACCTTCTCTTCTTATTAAAGTATTTTTATTGCCTAAAGCACCAAACAATGTTAGAATATGAAATGCATTTTTAAGTATTGGAGGATAGTATTTTGAATACCGGAATGATTGTATTGATTGTTGTGGCTGTCATCCTTATTGCAGCCATTGTTGCACTGATAATCCTTGGCAAAAGAGCTCAGAAAAAGCAGGAAGAGCAGCAGGTACAGCTGGATGCCATGAAGCAGACAGTTACCATGCTCATCATTGACAAAAAAAGAATGAAGCTTAAGGACGCAGGTCTTCCCCAGTCAGTTCTTGAGCAGACTCCCAAGCTTCTTAGAGGCTCCAAGCTCCCTATCTTAAAGGTAAGGATCGGAAACAGGGTTATGAGCCTTATCTGCGATGAGAAGATCTTCGATTCAGTTCCAACCAAGAAGGAAGTTAAGGCTTCCGTAAGCGGAATCTACGTAACAGAAGTTAAGGGACTTCGCGGCAAGACCCAGGCTCCTGCGCAGAAAAAAAGCTTCTTCAAAGACCTTATTTCAAAGGCCCAGGAAAAAGCCGGAGCTAAGATGGTTAAATAATTTAATAATTTAAAGAGAAGCGGTGGCATTTTATTTTGCCACCGCATTTTTTACGTCTATAACTATCATGGATCTGGATATCACCTGCCCTCCGATCTCAAGGTCATACTCTGCCACCACCTTGATCTCTTCGTCATTTCTGTTGCTGTAGTCAAAGTCTGTGGTCCTGACCTTCATCTGCATGGAACCATAGGGCGTGTTGTACTCTGTGTCATATTCAAGCTCCTGCCCAAACATAAGCTTGGACCTTGTCATTCCCTCTCTTACAATGGCCATCTTAAGTCCATCCGGCTCTATCCTGACCCTGTTGTGGACCTTCATGGCTCCGGCATCGTCGTGATGCTCATCATATTCAACAACCCTGCTGCCGTCTTCAAGGATCTCAAAGGTTCCGGTAGCGGTGGTCTCCACCTTTTCAGTGGGTTCGCCCTCTCTTACATGTATGCCTGTGACAAAAACTTCGATTTCTCTGTTCATAAGTCTCACCTTCATACTTGCCTTGGATCAATTGGTTTTGTTAAAAAGAGCTGTCTTGACAGACCACTTTTTTTAACTGCTTCGAATCCTCCCCCCGCCTTTTCTTCGTCATCATAAACTGCAAAAACAGTTGGTCCGCTTCCTGTCATAAAGGCTTTAACCGCCCCATTATCCTCAAGTAGCTTCTCTATTTCTTTTATAACTGAATATTTGGATGTGGTAACCGGTTCAAGAACATTGCCGATCAGGTCGCACATTCTTTGCACATCCCCTGATTCTATGGCGCTTTTAATACCGTCAATATCGGGATGATCAACAATCTCTGTGCTGTCCAGCTCTGTGTATACCCATCCTGTTGAAACTGCTATGTCGGGCTTTGCTACCACCAGGTGATAGTCCGCCCTGCTCTCAATTGGGGTGAGCACCTCTCCTATCCCCTCGGAAAGTGCTGTACCACCCACAATACAGTAGGGAATGTCTGCTCCAAGCTTAACTGCCAGTTCGCACATCTCATCTTCTGTAAGCTTAAGATCCCACAGCTCACTTAGTGCTCTGTAAGCTGCTGCCCCGTCTGTGCTTCCTCCTGCCATGCCTGCTGCCACAGGAATCCTCTTAACAAGCTCAATCTCTGCGCCATATGTAACATTGTATTTTTCCTTAAGCTGCCAAGCCACCTTGCAGATGAGATTGCTGTCATCCACAGGAATATTTTCATCATTTGCCTTTAAAGAAATAGTTCCGTCAGTAGTTTTCTTAAAGGTCAGAGTATCGTATATATCTACATTCTGCATGATCATCTTTACCAGATGGTAGCCATCATCACGCTTTCCAAGGACGTCAAGCCCTAAATTTATCTTGGCATAAGCCTTTTTTGTTATCTCCATGGTCAAACTCCGCTATAATTCTGGAATCAGGAACTACAAAAAGCTCTAAGCTCCTGCTATAACACATCTTCTCACTACTGGATTTTCAATACAAGAAAAAAAATACTAAAAAAATAATAAATTTTTATTTCGCCTATAAAGTTTTTGAAATAATAGCCGATACGAAGATTAGGTAAACTATAGTTTCGTTTCAAGCGCGGTACTTAGATAACCTTGCGCGGAAAAGGAGTTCTATATGAGCGTAAACGGAGTTACCGAGGTTACTAACAACATCGCGACGACCTATGCTTCCACCATCAATGCTCCCGCGGAGAGCAAGAAAAAAGATGAAGAAGACATAAAGGTCAAAGCAGAAGCGGCAGCTGTCTACGAGAAATCAGATGAGAGCGAGGCTGAACAGCCAAAGATCTCAAACAAGGAGTCAGACAGGACCAAGATCATCCAGCAGCTTAAGGCCGATGATGCGCTTCGCCAGCAACAGCTTTTGGACATCGTCCACAAGATGATGGGCAAGCAGGCCAAAGCCTATGGAATCGCCAATTCAGACGGAAATGACGAGTCTATCTGGAGATTCCTTGCAAAGGGAGATTTTACAGTAGATGCTGCAACCAAGGCACAGGCGCAGGAGGACATTTCCGAGAACGGCTACTGGGGTGTAAAACAGACTTCAGAGCGAATTCTTGATTTTGCCAAAGCGCTTGCAGGTGACGATCCTGAAAAGCTTGAGCAGATGAGATCCGCATTCGAGAAGGGCTACAAACAGGCTGAAAAGACCTGGGGCGGAGAACTTCCGGAGATCTCTAAAAACACCTTCGATGCCGTATTGAAGGGGTTTGACGAGCTGACAAGGAAAACTCAGACACAGGAGTAACTGTTGCTAGTAACAAAAGAGGAAGGGCCTTCAAAAGCTCTTCCTCTTTTCATGTACATTTTTGCCCCTCTTGCCGGGATTATATAAGTCTTATGTGGCTATTCCACGAATTTCGGAAATGTCCTCAATTCCCTGTTCAGTCATAAAGCGCTCAACACCTTCTACAATCTCTACCGTAGCATAAGGGTTGTGGAAATTCATGGCACCAACTGCAATTGCTGTGGCCCCTGCCATAATGAACTCAATTGCATCCTCTGCTGTGGCTATTCCGCCCATTCCAATAACAGGGATCTTAACTGCATGGGAGGCCTCATATACCATCCTGACTGCAACAGGCTTGATGGCCGGACCGCTCATTCCTCCGGTCTTGTTGGCAAGGACAAATTTCTTTTTATAAATATCTATCTTCATTCCTGTTATAGTATTGATAAGGGAGATTGCATCCGCTCCTGCTGCCTCTGCAGCCTTTGCCATCTCGGAAATGCTGGTAACATTGGGGCTAAGTTTCATGATAACAGGCTGCTTTGCAACCTTTTTGATCCTGCTTGTGATGTCAAACAAAGCATCCGCCTTCTGGCCAAAGGCAATAGCTCCCTCTTTTACATTGGGGCAGGACACATTTATCTCAAGCATGTCCACTCTCTTTTCCTCTGAGAGGCGCTCAACTACTTCAAGGTAATCCTCCACAGTCTTTCCGCATACGTTTACGATCACCTTTGTGTCAAAGTCCTCAAGGAACTTCAGATCTCTTTTGGCAAAAACCTCAACTCCCGGGTTCTGAAGACCTATGGCGTTTAACATTCCGCCGTAAACCTCTGCAACTCTTGGAACCGGATTGCCCTCCCAGGGAATATTGGCAACACCCTTGGTCACCACTGCTCCAAGTCTGTTAAGGTCCACAAAGTCAGAGTATTCCATTCCGGAGCCAAAGGTCCCGGAAGCTGTCATTACCGGATTCTTAAACTTAACACCTGCTATTTCAACTGCTGTATTCATATACAAACTCCACTTTCTATTTTTATGTCAGGCACAAGATTTCTTTTCATAAAGCCGCATCATCACATATCAAGGTCATCCGCATCAAACACCGGACCATCCGTGCAGATTCTGGCGTTCTTAACATGGGAATGTTCATCCACTTCTTTTGTTTTGCAGATACATCCAAGACACGCTCCAACTCCGCAGGCCATTCTCTCTTCCAGTGACAGGTAAGCCTTGATGCCATTTTGGGCTGCATATGCCTTTATGCCCCTGAGCATCGGCATTGGTCCGCAGGCAAAAATCACGTCGCAGGGAACCTTGTCTTCTCTTAGAGCATCTATTACATTTCCCTTTGTTCCAAGGCTTCCGTCCTCAGTTGCCACAAACACCTCAGAGAAATTTGCAAACTCCTCATCCAGGAAAGTATCGCTGTTTCTGTAGCCCATAACTGCGCTGACCTTAAGGGGCGCCATCTCATCTTTTAGCACAGACAGGCGCTTTGCTGTCTCAAGAAGGGGAGGAACTCCAATACCTCCTCCAATGACCACCACGTTTTTCCCGGCAGCTTTATCGAGCGGAAAGCCATTTCCAAGCGGCCCCAGGACCATCATGTAGTCTTCCGGCTGATACAGCGCAAATTCTGCTGTTCCCACGCCCACTACTCTGTAGACCAGCCTTATTGCTGAAATCTCTTTGTTCACCTCGCAGATGCTTATAGGTCTTGGCAAAAGAGTGGCCCTCCCGGCAGGAAATACCCCCACAAACTGCCCGGGCACCACATCACCCGCAAAGGGAACCTTAAGCCAGAGGTCATAGATCCCCTCTGAAAGCAGCTCCTGGCTTATTACTTTTGCCTCGCATTTCATTTTCTTTGACATACACATTCTCCTATAGTTATCCCTGATAAACCATCCTGCCCTTGCAGATGGTATAGTAAACCTTTCCCGGAAGTTTCTGCCCCAGGAATGGCGTATTTGATGCTTTGGAAAAAGAGCTGTCAAACTCCCAGTAGTCCTTTTCCCCGAAGATGACCAGATCTGCCGGTCCATTCTTGTAAAGCTTTCCTGCGGGAAGCTTGTAAATATCTGCTGCCCCAACAGTAAATCTCTCAATAAGTGTCATCAGCGACATATATCCCGGCTCTACCAGCTGCCTTATCCCAAGTGAAAGCGCTGTCTCAAGCCCTGTGATGCCACTTGGCGCCTCCCTTAATGGCCTGTCCTTTTCCTCTTTTGAATGAGGAGCATGGTCCGTGGCAATAACTTCAATGGTTCCATCTGCAAGACCTTCAATTATGGCCTTTCTGTCACTTTCAAGGCGAAGGGGAGGATTCATCTTGGCAAGAGTGCCGTACTCCAAAACCGCCTCTTCCGTGAGGGTGAAGTGATGGGGCGTTGCCTCCGCGTAGATGCCAAGGCCTTCTTTTTTGGCCTGTCTTATCATATCTACCGCCTCCGCGGTGCTTATATGCTGAACGGTAAGCCTTGCTCCGGTTTTCCTTGCTATCTCGATATCTCTTTTCACCATGGAGATCTCCGCATCCCTTGGTGATCCCACGATCCCAAGCTCTCTGGCAGCCTCTCCCTGGTTTATTCCGTTGTCTGTAATGAAGGAAGGATCCTCCTCGTGGAGGCTTATGACTTTACCCAGGGCTTTTGCTCTTTTGCAGGCAGCCTCCATAAGCTTCCCATCTGTTATGGGCTTTCCGTCATCGGTAAAAAGAACTGCTCCCGCCTCTATAAGCTCTTCCATTGGCGTCAGCTCACATCCTGCCATGTCCATGGTAACATTGGCGCAGGTATATACGTTAATGCCGGTTTTGGCGCCCCTTTTAAGGACGTCTTTAATAGTCTCTGCGTTGTCCATATGGGGTTTTGTGTTTCCCATCATGATCACGCTGGTAAAGCCGCCCCTTGCTGCTGCCCTGGCACCGGTTTCAATATCCTCCTTGTAGGTGAAGCCGGGATCTCTGAAGTGAACATGGGGATCCACAAGCCCCGGCGCAACCACCTTGCCCCCGGCATCGATTACCCGGACGTTCTCATCAGATAATAGCCCGGATGCAGCATCGCTCCCGGGTTCATAGATTCCGGAAATAGTTTCGCCCTCTATTACTATGTCCCTTAAGCCTTCCGTGCGGGAAGCCGGGTCTATCATATAACCACCTTTTATAAGAAGCATTCTTTTCTCCCTCGTTTCCTACCGTATCCCATTGTATCAATCTTTTGCCCGCCTTGCTATTACCTCTTTCATTTTTTTCTCAGTCATGAGAAAATAGACAATGAATTTTGAACATTAAATGAAAAGAGGCTTTTTATGATACGTACAATCCTGGCAGTATTATTTGTTGTCATTTTCCTTATAATATCTCTTCCTATCCAGCTTGTCCTCTGGATCATCAGTAAATTCAATGAGAATTTCAAAAAGAGAGCATCTCTCGCCATAGTGAGCTGGGCTTTCAACGTGGTCATCTTTATAAGCGGTGTTAAAAGAACTGTCATCGGTGAGGAAAACGTTCCGAGGGACAAAGCTGTTCTCTACGTCGGCAACCACCGGAGCATTTTTGACATCGTACTTACTTACCCGAGGGTTCCAAATCCCACCGGCTTCATTTCCAAAAAGGAAGTCCTTAAGGTTCCGGGACTCAACGTCTGGATGATCTTTATGGACTGCCTCTTCCTTGACAGGAAGGACATCCGCAAAGGCCTTGAGATGGTACTTAATGCCATCGACAAAGTTAAAAATGGCATTTCCATCTTTATTTACCCGGAAGGTACCCGCAACAAGACAGACAAGCCCCTTGGTGAATTCCACAAAGGGAGCTTTAAAATCGCCCAGAAGAGCGGCTGTCCCATCGTTCCCGTTGTAGTCAACCACACCGAGGATATCTTTGAAAAGCACATGCCTTTCATAAAATCAACGAAAGTTGTTATAGAATATTGTAAACCCATAGTAATCAGTGAATTATCAAAAGAAGACCAGAAAAATATAGACCAGTACGTAAAGAACATCATCGAAGAAACCTACCTAAAAAACGAGGTTCTTTAATCGTAAACAAAAGATTGGCTGAAAGCCGAAATATAATGTTCGAAACAATTATTGTTACTTTATCCAATAAATACGGGCTGTGTAATAAATGAGACGGCACCCCCAACTCCATAATACCTTGCGACGAGGTTAAGCGATGAGCCTCGAGGAGTAAGGTATTATGGAGTTGGGGGTGCCGTCTTTATCTATTGCCCGTATTTTTCGACAATCTTACATTTTGCTGCCCTTGGTTCCTCCGCCAAGGTGTACACCCTCAAGCACGTTGGTCTCGAAGGAGTATACCACCTTGTGGTTCTCCCTGTCGGCCTTAAGTGCCAGCTGGATCATATTATCCAGAAGATGCTCGTACCTCATTCCAAGAGGCTCCCAGAGGTAGAATGAAAGTGATCCCGGAATAGTATTGATCTCATTGAGGTAAACCTCATTACTATCCATATCGATCATAAAGTCAATTCTTGAAACTCCGGAGCATCCAAGGCAGATGAAAGCATCCACTGCCATCTTTCTGATCCTGTCTCTCATCTCTGATGAGATATCAGCAGGAATCTTTCTCTTAAGGGAAGCCATTCCCTTGGAGCCTCCGCTCTTAGCACCCTTTGCAGAGCCCTTAGCTCCTCCGATATATTTATCCTCAAATGTTAAGATATCATCTGAATTAACAGGTTCCTCACACTCGGAAGCTTCTGCAGACTCGTAGTCTCCAAGAACAGAGCAGTTGATCTCCTTGAGGTTCTCTATTGCATGCTCGACAAGGATCTTCTTTGAGAATTCAAAGCCAAGCTCAAGGGCTTCCAAAAGACCGTCTCTGTCTGAAGCCTTCTTGATTCCGATACTTGAGCCAAGGTTAAGAGGCTTGATGATAACAGGATATGAGAACGCAGCCTCTATCTTAGCTACAAGACCATCCACATCCTCATAGTCCTTCCATGTATAGCACTTGCAGTCAAGGACAGGAATACCATTGTCCTTAAGCACAGTCTTCATAACGTACTTGTTCATTCCAACAGCTGATGAGAGAACATCGCAGCCAACAACGGGAAGCCCCATGGTTGCAAGATACCCTTGCAGGGTTCCATCCTCAACGTTTGTTCCGTGAACGATAGGGAAAGCAACATCAACCTGGGTGATCACGTTGTTTCCAAACTTTTTCATGGGGTATCTGACAAGGCTAACCCTGTCGCCCTCCTTTACCCATATGACCTGAGTGCTCTTTTTAATGAGCTCAGGAATATGGGTGTATTCCTCGATGGTTCCTATAGAATCACCAACATAGAAGTCGTTGTTCTTGGTCATATAAACAGGAATAACTTCATACTTATCCTTGTTGATACTTGCGATTGCCTGTATTGCAGAGATGATTGATATCTCGTGCTCTGTGCTCTTTCCGCCAAATAAAACTGCTACCTTTAGCTTCATAATATGCCTTCTTTCATTCTTGAATTACTTATAGTTATCAGGAAGATCGTTCTCAAGGAGAATGACCTTTTCTTTTCCTGCATCGATCTGGTACATAAGCTCGGATGCCTCATTAAAGCTTGACTTAATGAAGATGTTTTCCTTGTTAAAGCCCGCAGACAGCGCGCCTCTTTCAATATCTGCGCTGTTCTTTTGTCCCACAAGGATCATGTAGTCACATACAGCTGCTGCCTGCCTTCCAAACTCCTCGTTGTACTCCGCCTCTTTTTCTCCAAGCTCCACCATTCCGGGAGTAACAAGGATCTTGACGCTGTCCTCAAAAAGAGAAAGCGTCTCCAGGGCAACCTTTGCGCCGTTGGGATTGGAATTATATGCATCATCGAGAATCGATACATTGCCGTGCTTAACAAGTTCAAGTCTGTGGGGAACACTGGCAAGACGCCTTACTGCCATCTTTAGCTTGTTCATGGGAACTCCAAGGCTGTTTGCTGCAGCTATGGCACCTACTATGTTCTCTACGTTGTGCCTGCCCACAAGCTTCGTGGTAAACTCAGCGCTCTCTCCGGAAGGAGTTGTAACTGTGAAGCTGGTTCCGGCTCCTGTCACCGAAATATCTTTTGCCTGATAATCATTACCCTCGGACAGACCATAGGTAATGGCATCAGGATATTTCATGTTGGCACGGATTATCTCGTTGTCTCCGTTTACAAACTTAAGGTGCTTTCCTGGCTCTTTACCCAGTGCCTTTTCCTTCTCATCCACCGCATCCAGCAGCTCATACTTGGTACTAATGATGTTCTCAAGGCTGTGGAAGGTCTCAAGGTGCTGATAGCCTATTGAAGTCACAATTCCATCGTCAGGATGAACGATGTCTGTTATCTCTTTTATATCATGAAGGTGCCTTGCACCCATCTCGCAAACAAAGATCTCATGGGTTGGCTTTAGGTGCTCCCTTATGGTCCTTACGATTCCCATGGGAGTGTTGTAGCTCTCAGGAGTCATGAGAACGCTGAAGCTCTCAGACAAAAGAGTGGTCAGATAGTACTTAACACTTGTCTTTCCGAAGCTTCCTGTGATTCCGATTATGCGAAGATCACCATGCTCCTTTATCATCCTAACCGCGTCATCCACAAACCACTTATTTATCCTGTTCTCTATAGGCTTGTTTATGAGGTTTGCAAGAGCCGGAATAAGGGGCAGAAGTCCGATATACAGGACAAACATGACTACTACGACAACAGAAGCCATGACAAATCTTACTGTATCCCCTTCCACGGGATCCATAAGGCTTATACCTGCCAAAACCCTCCCTGAAACTATTCCCGGAACAACCAGGAACAGAACTGATAAGATCACATAAGTGATAAACAGTCTCTTAACCCTGTCGGTAACCACAAATTTTTTCTTAGCTTTTCTGGGGATATAGGAAATGAAAAGACCAATATAAATGATAAAAATAGCGAACAGAGAAAGGATCATTAAGCCTCTGCTAAAGCTCTCTCCGATAATCGTAATCACAAACAACAGCATAAAAGCAATATGTGCGATCACTCTGCCTCTGTCCGCCCTAAGGTGCCTGAAATACCCCTGGAACTGATAGCTTGACAGCTGCAGCATATGTGTGTGATATCTAAGCCCCAATATTGCAAAGCATATGATGGGAAGATATAAAAGTATAGTAAGTAACATCTGATTATTTCCTCAAAAACTTATCCCAAGAAAACTTCCCAGGATCTTGTTAAACAAATATGTGTTGTCAATAAAGCTGTAATGGCCTGCTCCCTCGATGACAGCAAGGCCTGCTTCCGGCATGAGCTTTTCCATCTTCTGGCCGTCAGAGAGAGGCGTTGCAGTATCTTTATCGCCCCAGATAAGAAGAACGGGCATGGTCACAGATGGCATGTAGGGCTCCAGGTCCTCATTTACCACCTTAACAAGGCTCTGTCTCATGACCTGGGAAGCTGCAGCATAGTCCGCACTTCCAAATTTCTTTTGCAGGGCATCCAAAGTTCCCGGGAATATCTTTACGATCCCGGTCTTTGTAATAAGGTTCTTGTAGAATTTGTACCTCTTTGTCCTCTTTTTCTGGGCATCGGTCCTGACAGGAATAATACCGGCAGAATCCGTGAGGATGACCTTGGGGATAGTAAAGGAAGCCGTTATCCTGCCATCGTGGATCCCGGAAGCCAGCTTTATTATTATCCTTCCTCCCATAGAATGTCCAAGGAAGATTATCTCTTTTTCCTCAGGATAAAGAGCCCTGATAAAATCCAGAACGAAGTTCACGTAATCATCAACGTTCATGGGTTCAGAGGGTTCGTCGCTCTTACCAAACCCGGGCATGTCCATGGCCACTGTGTGGTATCCCTTTTTAGTGAAGTTCACCACACCGGAAAAGAGATCTATGTTTGACCCCCACCCGTGGAGCATAACAAGGAGCGGTCCCTGGCCCTCATCTATGTAATTGATATTTAAATCACCTATTATCGCTTTCATGACCCATACATATTAACACTACGCATCAGCAGTTGCAAACCAAAAAGAGTCTATCACTTGGTAAAAAGTGCTACCCGGGCTATCATCACTGTTCAAGTACGCTGAGCATGAATATCAAAAGAGCTACCGACTCCGGATTATTCATTACCCCGCTCTTATCAACCATCTCGTAAGTCCTTTCGGTGTCATCGGTAAGGTAATTGACAGCGTCCGGATTCATCCCCCCAATGAAATGCACGTGATTTTCTATAATTGTTGTGTACTCGTGATTGTAAATGATGTGATCTGTGATGGTAAGGCACCTCATGTCCTTTAAGATGCCATCAAATCCGCCGTCCCTTCCTGTGTCAGTTACAAGATATCCTGACTTAGAAGCTCTCCCTGCAATGTCCTCCGAAGCCTTCATAAGAAGCTTCATCAGATATGAGCACCTGTCCACATCCACCTTCTGATTGATGGAAAGATAAGTCACAGCTCCAAGGAAAATGTTCTCATCGCTTTTAAACAATTCATCAAAATCCGGCTTTTCAAAAAAGCTCTCCATTATATCAGAATAATTCTCTGCTCCGGTTGCCCTGTAGAGCTGAGCTGCTGCCTTAAAAGCAGCTGTATCATCCTCGGCCTTCTGGTTGTTCAAAAAACAGGAAAATGCCCTGTCCGCCGCCTTCAGGGCAGTTGTTGCAAACTCAGAATCATACTGCTTATAAAAGTAAGAGAATCTGGCCATCATTGAGGCGAAGGAAATGGTAGCTTCCATAGAAACCGGAGTCACCAGAACAGGGGCTGCAAACACATCCCCGCCCTTTTGTACGTTGGTCACTGCCGCTGCATACTCTCCGCCGGTCCTGGGATCCTGCATCTTTAAAAGCCATTCAACCTCATACCGCACCTCATCCAGAATATCCGGAACTTCGTTTCCGCTCTCAGGAATTCCTGTATCATCGGAAAAAGCCGTGGGATTCATCTCATATGCCATAAGAAGATTCTCTGCGATCCTGCTGCCTCTGGCTGCATCACGCCTTGCCAGCTCATCCAGGTGCCAGCCTCCCGATACATCAATAGATGTCGAAAGATCCTCCTGAAGGTGAGCCATTGTGGTATGACACGCGCTGTGGGCGTTGTCACCGGCATAGTTTTCAGACAAAGCTATACCGCACCTGTTAATGTAGTACTTCCTGCAGGCATCAGCGAACATATCCCTGTAGATATCCTCTTTTATGGAAAAAGAGTATGACTCTCCTGCAGCTTCAGTATAAATAAAATACTGCCCTTCATCCTGAAGCTCATTAAAAAATCCAAGACAGTCGTACTCACCCAGTTCTTCGTTGAACACCGGTTTTAATATCTCGCCGGAGTAAACAAGATTCCCATTTTCAGCGTTGTATACGTCAAAACCTCCGGAAATATCCCCGCCTTTAAAGGCAACCGCCTTCTCAGACTCTGCAGAATACCCTATCTGATCAACAAGAGTTGAGGGAACCTGAACAGGAACCTGGTAGTCCACAGAGGAAGAAGTGCTCCCTGAAAGGTCCGGCAGCTCAGTCTCCATTTCAGCAGAAGAAGCGCCGCAACCTGCGACGCTTCCTATCATGGTCATAACCAGCAAAGAAATAATTATTCTTTTGATTCTTTTATCACACTCATAAGACATATTAATTATTTTACGCGGTTGAAGTTTATAAGACAACCATCAAGGATGATCTGTCTCTCGTCATCGGTAAGATCCCCCATCTTGAGAGTAAACTCCTTCATGGCGCCACCGGAAACAGCAAATGCCTTGATCTGCTTATTTCTTTTTTCTACCGCTTCCCTTATTTCCGGAAGGAAGATGTAATCAAGCCTCTTAAAAGGAAGGTCGCCCTCATCAATGATAAATGGCAGCATGCCCCAGTTGATCAGATTGGAGCGGTATCTCTTTGTGGCATACTCATTGGCGATGTTAGCCCATCCGCCAAGAACCTTCTGGCAGGAAGCAGCCTGCTCTCTGGCTGATCCGTCACCGGGCTTGACCGCAAAGATGGTAGAACCAAATCCAACGTTACTGTTATTTACACCGGCGTACTCTTTTACAATAACATCCATGACATCCTTAAGCTCAGGAAAAGCTGCTACCGGATCCGTGCCCTCTGTCAGGGCATCCTGAGCTGCCCTTACCTCTTTTGCAAGGCCAACATACTCAGGGTCTTTTCTTGAAAGAGTGAACTCAGCAAGTCCAAGAGGATTTGATCTGTAGGAAGATGTTTCTCCTGATGGAATGAGCTCATCCGTTGTTGTTACAGGATCATGGATCTCTGAAACCACCTTCAGCACAAGGTTCTGTGGAAGCTCTGACATCTTTGGCCAGTCTTTGATGTTGGGTCCAAGCTGAAGCTCAACAGATGGATCAGCTACTCCCTTTGAATCAAATACTCTGTTCTTATAGATCTCACTGTCAAAGTGATATTTGTATTTTTTGATTTCCCCGTCAAACTCTGTAGCAGGAGTGAGAACACCCTTATTAGCTGCAGTAGCTGCAATTGAACGGGCATCCATAAGTGCCACGGATGCAACCTGGCCATTCTGAACCTTGGAGCCTTCTCTGTTAGGGAAGTTTCTGGTGGAATGTCTGATACTGAACGCATTGTTGGCAGGTGTATCTCCGGCACCAAAGCAAGGTCCGCAGAAAGCCGTCTTAAGGATCGCTCCTGTCTCAAGGATTGCTGCTGCTGCACCGTTTTTAACAATCTCCATAAATATAGGAGTAGAAGCAGGATATACACTAAGTGTAAACCTGTCATTGCCGATAAAGCTGCCCTTAAGGATATCTGCTGCAGCGCAGATGTTTTCAAATCCGCCGCCTGCACAGCCTGCAATGATTCCCTGATCTACCATGAACTTGCCATTAACGATCTTTTCCTTAAGGGAGTACTCTACCTTATCGCCAAAGCTTACCTTGGCTCTCTTTGTTACTTCCTCAAGGATATCTGTAAGGTTCTGATTAACCTCAGAGATCTCGTAAACATTACTTGGATGGAATGGCATTGCGATCATTGGATTAAGGCTGTCAAGGTCAACCTTAACAAGGCCGTCATAGTAAGCCACCTTGCCGGGCTTAAGCTCCTTGTAGTCCCCGGATCTTCCGTGAATATCATAGTAGTCCCTGATCTCATCGTCTGTCTCCCAGATAGATGAAAGACAGGTAGTCTCAGTGGTCATAACATCAACACCAATTCTGAAATCAGCGCTCAAGTTCTTAACACCGGGTCCCACAAACTCCATTACCTTGTTCTTAACATATCCGCTGTCAAATACCTTGCCGATAATAGCAAGCGCTACGTCCTGGGGACCAACACCCTTCTTAGGTGCTCCCTCAAGATAAATTGCTACTACTTCCGGTCTGTCTACATCATAGGTCTGACCAAGCAGCTGCTTAACAAGCTCAGGTCCTCCCTCGCCGATAGCCATTGTTCCAAGGGCTCCGTACCTTGTGTGGGAGTCAGATCCAAGGATCATTCCGCCACCCACAGAGAGCATTTCCCTTGCATACTGGTGGATTACAGCCTGGTGGGGTGGAACATATACTCCGCCGTATTTCTGGGCAGCTGTAAGCCCAAACATGTGATCATCTTCATTTATTGTGCCGCCTACTGCGCACAGTGAGTTGTGGCAATTGGTAAGAACATATGGAATAGGGAATTTTTCAAGACCTGAAGCTCTTGCAGTCTGAATGATCCCAACATAAGTGATATCGTGTGATGTGAGCTTATCAAACTTGACACAAAGCTTATCCATATTGCCGGATGTATTATGTTCCTTTAAAATTCCATAGGCAATCGTATTCTCTTTTGCTCCATCCCTTTCAGCATCAGTGATCCCAAGTCCGGAGAGCTTTGCAGCAGCATCTCCATCTGCCGGAATAAGTGTTTCCCCATTTACAAGATAGCATCCCTTGTCCAAAGTCGTTACCATTGCTTTCCTCCTGATTCCTACTATTGTAAAAAACTATATCTGCGCTATTTTAGCACAAACTTAGTCCTCTTAGTATGATCTTTTTTACTGTTCATTATAAATTCTCTGGATCTGTCCGGTAATTCTCTCAAATCCGGCCCGCTTTAATTTGTCCCTGAATTCCGTCACCTTTTCCTCCGGTGGACCAACATAGTTGCCAAGAGAGATCTGGGGAATGTACTCATCACATATGGCCGTTATCTCTTTTAACTCTTCATTGAGATTGGGGGTTGAAAAAAGAACGCCCTCCCAGGGATAAGCTTCCGCCACATGCTCGTAGCTGTTTACCAGATCGTAATAATCGTCCAGGGCATAGTCTGCATCCGGAAGTTCAAACTCATCCCGCCTTCCCCACCAGAAGTTGGTCACAAAGCCGTCCTTGCTCTCATTGTATCCGCTGGGCTTTTCAATCATATGACTTGGGGTTATTTCGTACTGTACTCCCTCTATTCCATACCTAATAAGGTTGTAACACTCCTGATCATTTCTAAGCATGTCATAGACCATAAGCGCCCTCTCGGGATTTTTTGAATATGCAGATATAGCCATTGCCCCGTGGAGGTTGGACAATTTTAGGAGATTTCCATTTTCTTTTCCAAACCAGTAGAATCCCAGCTCTGTATCGGGCATATCAAGCTGAGCCCTTGGCTCGATCTCTGTGTAATAGTTCTGGGTGTGGTGCTGGATCACTGAAGACTGTCCCGCATAGAATTCAGCAGCGTTGTCTCCTACCATTGACATGTCACTTCTATAAACTCCCTTTAGTCTCCACTCCTTCATGAGCTTGGCATACTCTATAAGCTCATTTCCTGAATAGAACGGAGAAATAATCTTTCCCCTGTTATCCAGGTCTTCCCCCCAAAGACCATAGGTAGTCAGTTCATAGATTGGGGCATATTTCTTCTTGCTCATTATATAGCCCAAAGGAACTATGGCAGACTTTCCATCTGTGTCCCAGGGAATCATTTCCGGGTAATTCTCAGCAACAAATTCAAGATACCTGGTGAGATCCTCAAAAGAATTTATCTCATAAAGCCCCGCCTCTTTGGCAATATCTTCCCTGTAAGCGAAGCCATGATTTGTCCACTGGGTATATTCATTTTCGGGAATAAAATAGATGTCTCCCTCGTAGGAGCAGCTCCTCCAAAGGGATTTTGGAACATTGGTGTAGGTAATTCCACAATATTTACGGAGCATATCCTCAGAAAGAGGCAGAAAATTGCCCTCTATCACGTTGGGCCACGCATCAAGCCAGTCGGACCCTGTGCCTATAAGATCGATGTTCAGGTCCTTGCTTTTAAGAGTATTGTTGTAACTGGTCAGATAGTCTGTCCAACCAACATAATAAATATCCAGCTTGGCATTGAGCTTCCTTACCAGGATCTTGTTAAGTTTCTCAATGACCTCCTCGGTTCTTCCGTTTATGGGCTTATCACCGATGGTCAGGTAGGTAATGGTAACAGGCTCCTTGGAAAAGTCAATCTCATCCACTGCTTCGGGATTTTTGTAGCTGCTATTTGCGCTACTACCGCAGCCGGCAGTGATAAACAGCATGGTTATAACAAGCAGAATTGATACAATTCTCTTATTCACAGGCTTTACCTCTCTGCTCTTTTTCGGCTTTGTTTCTGGCCCTGAGCTCCACAAAAAAGTCTTTAAGCATCTGGCTGCACTCCTCCCGGAGCACGCCCTTTTTTACAGTTACCTGATGGTTAAAATCGGGATTATTCAGGATATCCATAACCGATCCCGCGCATCCTGCCTTAGGATTTTCCGCTGCCATGATAACTTCCGGTATTCTGGCCTGGACAATGGCTCCAGAACACATCTGGCATGGCTCAAGTGTAACATACAATTTGCACCCTTCAAGGCGCCAGTCCTTCATAAACTTGCCCGCTTTTTTTATTGCTGTTATCTCTGCGTGGGCAAGGGGTGTTTTGTCTGTATTTCTCCTGTTGTATCCTCTTCCGATTATCTTGTCCTCATATACTATGACGCAGCCAATGGGCACCTCCCCAAGTTTGTAGGCTTTTCTCGCCTGGGCAAGTGCTGCCCGCATATATTTGATGTCTTTTTTCTCTTCTTCAGACAGTTGCTTATTTTTCATAATTCATACCAATTTGGTAGTAATTGTTTTTTCTTTTTGCTATTATATTTTTACAGCTCATTTCTATTATATGTTTTTTAACCGAGGTACACAATGAAGATATCAACAAAAGGCCGTTATGCTCTTAAGGTAATGCTTGATCTGGCCCTTAACAATAACGGAGAATATATAGCACTAAAAGATATTTCTACCAGGCAGGGCATCACTCCCAAATACATGGAGCAGATAATCTCAGCACTTAGCAAAGGCGGATACCTGGACAGCATGCGAGGCAGCAATGGAGGCCACAGGCTCTCCAAATCGCCTTCAGATATAAATGTTGGGGATATTTTAAGAACAGTAGAAGGATCCCTTGCTTCAGTTGAATGCACTGCGGACTCCGATGGGCTTTCCTGCCCTCTGGCAAGCGAATGCTCTACCGCAGTGTTCTGGCAGGGCCTTGACAAAGTGGTGGATGATTATATTAACAGTTTCACCCTGCAGGACCTTCTGGGACAACAGAAGAGTGTTTGACATTAAGTAAAAAAGTAAGTATAGTAATATAGCGGTTTTGTAAAGGGTGCATGTAGCAGCACTTCTGTGAGGGAGTGGGTCTTATGCAATGAAAATCCGCGAACCGTGTCAGGTCGGGAACGAAGCAGCACTAAGCGGAACCTTTCATGTGTTGTAAGGTCGCCTGCTTCCTCCATAGAGACGTGCATGCATCCTTTAGAGAATCGCTTTAGCTTTTCTTTTCAAGATATTTCATATAGCTGATTACCATCATGGCTATCTTGAAGGTCAGGGCATCATCAAATTTTCTCACATCCAGCCCGCAGCTCTTTTCCAGCTTTTCAATTCTATAAACAAGAGTATTTCTGTGAACAAACAGCTGTCTTGAAGTCTCGGAGACGTTCAGGTTATTCTCAAAGAACTTATTGATCGTGTTAAGAGTCTCTTCATCAAGATCATCCGGAACTTCATTGTCTCCAAAGATCTCATCGATGAACAGTCTGCATAGACTCTCAGGAAGCTGATAGATAAGTCTTCCGATTCCCAGTGTGTTATAGGCATTTACCTTCTTTTCAGCGTAGAATATCTTGCCAACTTCAAGGGCCATTTTGGCTTCTTTATAGGATTTGCTAAGGTCTTTAAGTTCATCAACAATAGCGCCATAGGAAACACGGACATTAAGCATTGCCTCAGTGTTCATCATATCCACTATAGTTGTGGCTATCTTGTGGACCTCATCATAGGATTGTCCCTTGGACAGGGTCTTTATCAGAATGACGCTGTTCTCATCAACAGCCGTCACAAAGTCCCCGGAGTGATTTCCATACATTCCCCCAAGAAGCTCCTGAGCCATGTTGTCAGTTACGCTGTTTATCTCAACAAGTATGATAACTCTTGGAGCATTGACCTCGATCTTTAGCTTTCTAGCTCTGTTGTACACATCAATAAGGAGCATGTTATCAAGCAGAAGATTCTGAAAGAAATTATTTCTGTCAAACTTCTCTTTATAGGCAAGGATAAGCCCCTGAAGCTGGCTTACACCTATCTTTCCAACCATGTATGCGTGCTCAGAATCACCCTTTGCCAAGAGGATATATGCAGGGTCAGAATCATCTAGCACCTTAAAAAGATGTACATCTCCAATTACCTGTGAGTCCACAGGGGAATTCGCAAAGCTTACGATTATCGATATATCCAGGAAATCCTTTTCGCTGGTGGAGGCAACCACATCTCCGCCAAGATCCATTACGCTGAGCTCAACCTTAGTAATTGCGCTTAGTTCCTCGATGCTTGTTCTTATAGTCTGTGCAGATATCATAGTTTTACCCCCTTAGGTTCTTAAAAACCTCTATATTCTGAGTATATCACTTTATTGCACAAAACGAAAAGAGCTGCGCCAAAAAGCGCAGCTCCTTGAAAATCTTTATTAGTTTGTGATTGTCTGCTCTGTCTCTTTGTCGAAGATGTGGATCTTCTCAACATCGAAAGCAAACTTAACCTTATCGCCAGGTCTTGCTGTTGTACGAGAATCAACTCTAGCTGTGATAGGGAACTCAGCAAGATCAAAGTACAGATAAACTTCTGCACCGAGAAGCTCGTATACGTTGATTGTTGACTCAAATACTGCCTTGGAAGTGTTAACAACCATCTCTGAATCATCAACATCCTCAGGACGGATACCAAATGTAACAGTCTTTCCAGCGTAGCCACCTTCGATAAGCTTCTTAGCCTTTGCAGGTGGAAGCTCGATTGACTGTCCGGCAATCTTAAGGCTTGCGCTGTCACCCTGAACCTCAACCTCAGCATCAAGGAAGTTCATCTGAGGTGATCCCATGAATCCAGCAACGAAGAGGTTGCCTGGCTTGTCATAAAGGTTCTGAGGTGTATCAACCTGCTGAACAACACCGTCCTTCATAACTACGATTCTGGTACCAAGAGTCA